>Ga0190366_1000128_pt1 | contig 15713 bp, 15 predicted proteins | sample 487218910_MG_FD_169990 | JGI IMG/M metagenome (GOLD analysis project Ga0190366, IMG submission 169990) | Hydrothermal vent microbial mat bacterial communities from Southern Trench, Guaymas Basin, Mexico - 4872-18-9-10_MG | ecosystem: Environmental > Aquatic > Marine > Hydrothermal vents >...
CCAGAGGCCATAGCGCCTATAATGAAAACTAAGCCTTGTGCTTCAACTATGAGCCATAAATACGCTGCTTCAAGTGGGCTAAGGGTGTTTAAGGCTAACAAATGGGTTATGGTTAGTGGTTGTTCAGGGAACTTCCTTATTACAAAGCTTGAACCTCTTCCACTAACTTCTTTAGAAAGTGTTAATGCTGCCCTATGTCCTTCTGGGAGCCTAGTTTCCAATATGGGATAGGCTGTTGAAATGTGTTTACCACTCCTAAGTGCAAGCTTTTGAACATAGGATCTTAGTTCCTCTTCACTATTAAAATAGATGTTCGTGTCCAGCCATGAGTATTCAGAAACATCTCTATGAACTACAGCAACAGGTATTCCAGGTCCTTCAACAGCTAGCTCTTCAACTCTTGGATCTTTCATCGGTACATCTATTTTCCCGTATCCTATTAAGTCCCTTAGAATGTAGTAGTGAAGTACATCATAGTACTTCTCATACTTATCTTTAACACCTAGTTCCTCAGCTACCTCCTCTAAGACTCCCTCAATATATCCTATGGGGTCTTTTTCCGCGTAAAGAGGTTTTAGACTTCTATAGAGGTAATCTATTAGAACATTATATGTTTCTAGAGCTTCATTTTCAAGTTTAGGTTCCTGGACAATGTAATAGCCTTTACCTTTATATTCTAGTATAGTGACTAGAGCTTCCCCCACATTATACTCGAGAATCTTATTAGAATTCTTAGTTAATGGTACTTGCATTCCTAGTACCCCACGGTAATTTCGTTTACTTGAACTGCTACTACGAAAAGAGCTCTACGGCTAACCGAGGTAATAGAGTTGGTGTGGAATTCGTTATAGATTATTATGGCTAAATACTTCGTAGTAGTCTTTAATGGAAATTCCATTTTAACGAAATAGTTTTCTACACCTGTTTTAGTGTCTGAACGCCATCCACCTATCTTTATTCTTAAGACCTTAGTAACATATATTGTCTGAAGTTCTTTATTTTGAACTGGCAAATTATAATCATTTAGCGGTGAAGTATTGGTTATACTGATACATTCTAAACTATTTTCGGTTATTAGGCCTAAGTATATTTCATGAATTACGTAGTCTGCAGCTGTTTTCGCCTTTACGTAGTATGCTACAGTTATGTTAGCTGTTATTTCTTCAACATTTTCGCTATTAGGTAGCTCTATTAAATAAACATACCAGTGTTTCTGGTTTTTGCCTAAATTAGCTCCCTCATATATACGCTCTTTAAGTGAGAAACTGTTTTCATTCATTGTTAAGTTATCCCAGTATGATGTGTCAGCCGGAAAGTACCATGTCACGTAGTATTCTAGGTCGTCTTTGTTCACAAAGACTATTGTCTCGTTCACAGAATTCCTATACCATAGTTTAGTATTTGCTATATCCCCTTCCCACAAATTTATAGGTAAAGTATCAACATCATTTACTAATGAGCTTATCGTGTAAGGTGGAACAAGAGAATTACCTGAGCTAGTGCTGTTAAACTCTGTAAGTAGCGAAGTCTCGCTAGTTTGCTGCGGATCAATCACGTAAAACACGTTACCATAGCTAGTGAGTATTAAAACCTTGGAATAATTACCTATACAGGTTAGTTCTGGTGTCTCCATTATAGCTTTTTCGCCTGGTTCAAGCTGTAACTTAAGTTCCCTTATTTTTACGGTATTATTTATTGATCTTAAGTAGAGCGCATCAGCAAAAGATTTTACATTACCTGTATTGGTTAGTTCCAAATACGCAGTATTGTTAACATGGTATATTCTGGCGCTTAGCTTTTCTTTCGATCTCAAGGTTTCTAATTCTATTACTTTCCTACCTACATCTAGGAACCTACCTTGAGCAGATGCTATAGGTATGAAGAACATAAGTATTGAGAGTAAAAGTACTAGGAACAATATAGATGCAATTAAATTACTAACTCCTATTTTCAACCTTAATTTCATATAAATCACCATTGTCTGTTATTATAATTATACGTGAATTTGGAACCGCAAAAACTACTATGTCATATAGTCCTTTCTTAACGACATCGACCGTATTTCCTGATGGTGCATGTTTAATTATGAAGTTTGAAGTACTATTGTCAACAATAACTTTAGCTATTTTAAATTCCCTAAGTCCATAATTATATATGAGCAAATGGGTTTTACTTTCATTAGTAAATATGTCTACCACTATAAATAGAGTAGATATTCTCCTAGCTCTAATATCATAAGCTTCCACAATGGAGCTCGCCCTTAACTCTGTAAGATAATGTATTTTATGCGAGGCTATGATGTACGTAGCTAAAACTATAGATATCAAAATTAAAGCTGCTACAACATTCGATAATGCTTTAGTAAAAGTAAAAAAATTAGATTTAAGGTTTGTATTGGAAATCATGTATTATTACTCACCTCTAATTATTTCCTGGAATACTTTAAGGGTACCATCAGGTAGCTCTGCCTTGATAATTACCGGGTATTCTTTACCTACTTCAAATGTTGTAGTTGTTATGATCTTATTGTAAGTAAATGTATCTCCAGGCCTTACCTTAACAGGTGATGCAAGCTGTTCCGTATAATTTCCTACACTTATTTCCTTAACAGTTAACTCAGTATTACCAATATTTTTAGCTGAAATATAGAATGCTGCTGAACCATCACTAAGTATCTTTAACTGTTTATCTACCACCTGCATTCCTACGACGTTTGATGAGGATGACATCACAGTGCTCATGAATCTGTAGACTATCAATATGCCTGCTATAGATATCGATACAAGCAGTAGTGTTGCTATTATTGGTGAAATAGCCTTTCTTATTTTCCTCTTCAACCTTTCACCCGTAAAAAGAGGGTTATTTATAAAGTAGAGTAGGCCGAAAGTATCGGTAAACATATTTTTATCTTCAACAAATCTACTATACTTGGTGTTAAACAGTGTCTGAAGAGAAAATTATAGCCTATGTTCTTCTTAACATCGCTCTAGGGAAAGAACATGAGGTTAAAGAGAAAGCTAGTAAGTTAGACCACGTAACAGAGGTTAAGATAGTCTATGGGGAGTTCGATATTGTTGTTAGAATTGAAGCTCCTACGTTTAAAGCCTTAGATAGAACTGTAAGCTCTTTAAGAAGTATGGATGGTGTTTTAAAGACAATAACACTTATAGCTTCAAGCTAGAAGACCTCAGGTCGCTCCACCTTTCTTCATGAAGTCCGAACGTCCCTGTGTCCTCATCGGTCATTATTATGTTTGTTTTTTCTTCCTTAAAAATAACTCTTCCATAAGGGGAAGATACTGTGTTAACATGTAAAGCCGTGAAAGTTCGTGCATATGCTTCTGTTGCTAACTTAGGTCCCGGATTTGACATCTTAGCCATGGCTATCACCTCATTTTATGATGAAGTAGAAGTAGTTGTTTGTAAAAATAATGAAACTGAAATTTATGTTAAAGAAATTTCAGGTCCTTACAGCGACAACATTCCCACTGATGAAAGAAACACTGCAGTAGCTGCAGCTAAAGAATTCCTAAGCAAAATAGGCAAAGGAGCTATCATAAGGCTTAGATTATGGAAGGGTGTACCTATCGGTAAAGGACTTGGTAGTAGCGGAGCCACGGCAGCTGCCACCGTCGTAGGGCTTAACGAAATATTGAAACCGAAAATAAGCTGCAATGAACTAATAGAAATAGCTGCTGAAGGAGAAAAAGTAGCTGCTGGTTCACCTCACCCCGATAATGTTGCTGCCAGCATCTTAGGAGGTTTAGTACTTATCTACCAGAGAAAACCTTTAAGAGCTATTAAGTTGCCTTTACGTGTTAATCCTAAAATAATACTTGCAATACCTAAAATAATGTTGGTTAAGGAGAAAACCAGAATTGCTAGATCTCTATTACCTAAACAAGTACCTTTGGAAAAAGTAGTATATAATTTAGGAAAACTTGGTGCATTAATTACAGGTTTTCTCGAGGGCGACATAGATTTAGCAGGTTCAGGAATGTATGATGAGATAGTGGAACCTGCAAGAGCTCCTCTTGTACCAGTGTATTTTCAGTTAAAAAAGAAATTACTCAACTTAGGAGTAAGTGGGGTTTGTGTTTGCGGGGCAGGTCCTTCAATAATGGTAATGCTCAAGCCTAGCTACGAGAAAGTAGAGGATGTTAAGAAGACCATACGTTGGGAATATAAAAGACATGGAATAAATGTAGAAATAATTGAAGCAAACATAGCTCCAGGAGCACAAGTACTACAACCTTAAATACCTCTAATGCGTAAAAATGTTCACGGAATGATGTAGTGGGCAGCCACTGATAAAGTGATGTATCCTATCTCACACTGACCACAAATGATTTACAAAGTTATTCTATGTTCTTAATTACCTTACCGCCTACTTTAGATATTTCTTTAATCCACTCATCAGGTATATTTCCACTTCTTACAACAACATAGGGTTTAAGCTTAAGATCTAGTGCTACGGCTATAGTTTTAACTAAGTCTTCAATGTTAGGGTTTTTTAACTCAACATAGAGGTATGTTTCTCTACCATCATTAACATACATTATTTCATGTTCTATTCCGGAAATTCCTTTAAACCTTCCGATTTTAATTTTTTCCAAGCCAAAAACCTCTAACTGACTATTAGTCTTCCGTAACCAGAATTAAGATTTTGGTATGACTTTTTCCCATAAACTCCATTAACATTTTGGAAAAGTTCTCAAAAAGGTCTTTGGAAACAAAGGTTAAAGAACAGCTTCCTTCTTCTCCCTGTTATTTTTTAAAGCACTTGATTAAATATTAAAACATTTGTCAAGGCCGGAGCTATATAGAATGTTTTAGGGAATCTGAGCTATAGTTTATTTATGTGTGTTCTTAAAATATATTCTTGCAGAGTTCTTACATGGGAAACTAGGAGGTATATGCTATGAGCGAATTCGAGAAAATATTAAAAGAATTTCTACCCGAAGATGTTGTTAAGGTAATAAAATTAACAGCTTCACATAACAGATGGAGAAAAAGAGAATGCCTTAACATGATACCTTCCGAAAACCAAATGTCTCCTCTAGCTGAAATGGTGTACTTAACAGATATGGGGCACAGATACGCTGAAGGCCTACCATATAAGCGATACTATCAAGGCCTCATATACGTAGATGAAATGGAGGTTTACGCGCAAGAATTAATGTCAAAACTATTCCACGTAAAATACGTTGATTTAAGACCTATATCGGGAACAATAGCTAACTTAACGGCATACTATGCTATGGCTCGTTACGGAGATAAAGCAGTAGTAGTTCCAGTACAAGCAGGAGCCCATGTAAGCCATACAAAATATGGAGGTCTCGGAGCTCTAGGTATACAGCAAATAGAAATGCCATTCAGCCTTGAAGACATGAACATAGACGTAGATAAAGCAGCTAAGGTCATTAGAGAGGTAAAGCCTAAATTCGTGACGTTCGGTGGATCAGTATGGCTATTTCCACATCCAGTAAAGGAACTCAGCGAAGTAGCTCACGGAGTAGGAGCAAAAGTTATGTATGATGCAGCCCATGTACTAGGATTAATTGCTGGAGGTCAATTCCAAGACCCTGTTAAAGAAGGAGCAGACATAATAACGTCGTCAACCCATAAAACATTCCCTGGACCACAAGGAGGCGTTATACTAACAAACGATGAAGAGTTGTACAAGAAAGTTAGGAAAATAGTCTTCCCGATATTTGTATCAAACCATCACTTACATAGACTACCTGCAACAGCAATAGTAGCTCTAGAACTACTGTACTTTGGCAAAGAATACGCAGCTCAAATAATTAAAAACGCTAAAGCACTAGCTGAAGCATTAGCAGCTGAAGGATTCAAAGTCCTCGGCGAAAAACATGGATACACGAAGAGTCACCAAGTACTTTTAGACGTTAGAGCTCTAGGTGGAGGAGCTAAATGTGCTAAAATGCTTGAAGACGCTAACATAATTGTAAACAAGAACCTACTACCATACGATAAACCTGAAATGATAAAGGATCCAAGCGGGCTGAGACTAGGAACACAGGAACTAACAAGATGGGGTATGAAAGAAGATGATATGAAGGAAATTGCAAAATTCTTCAGAAGAGTACTTATCGATAGAGAAGATCCAGCTAAAGTCAGGAAAGATGTTATAGAGTTTAGAAAGAACTTCCAGAAAATACACTACACATTTGATGTGCCATTAGAAGAAGTTAGGAAACTTTTGAAATTAGAAGCACTACCATTACTAGAATAAAGAACCTATAAGGAAAGCTACCAAACCTATAAACATCCATAAAAGTACTTCTTTTTTAACCTTCAAAGCAACTTCTTTTGAAGGACTTTTTAGAAGAACCATTGAGGAGTATATGAAACCTATATCGGCAATAAGGACTAGTAGTAGGTAGTGTACCGAAAGGTATCCTAGAAACCAAGGTAATGGGCTAAGCATAACCGCAACTACGTAGAATAATATTGCAACCTTAGCCGCGAAGGGTTCACCATACCTAACAGCTAACGTTAAAACCCCTTTACTGCGATCTCCTACAACATCCACGATGCCTTTGGTTATTTCTCTACCAGTGTTAGCTAGAAAAACCATAGCAAAAAATATTAAAGTATGGAAGTATATTTCGCCAAACATAGCTGAGCCAAAAATAAACGGTATAGCAACACATAGGCTAACCATTAAATTGCCCAGAAAGCCCGTCCTCTTAAAATAACCATTATAAGCTGTTGAAACAACAAACGAGAGAACAGCAATGGCCAAGCATAGGGGATTTATTAGGGCAGCAGTTAGGATGCCACATACTGCTAAAAATGTGGCAAAGTATACGGCAGAGGCCGGACTTACTTTGCCGCTAGGTATAGGCTTAAATGGGTTATTTATAGCGTCTATTTCTCTATCAAAATAGTCGTTAAGAACCATGGATGAAGCAGTAAGTAAGAATGCTGTTAAGAATCCAAAAACAAGGACATGCAGGGGTATAAGAAATATTCCTCTACTAGCTATAACATATCCCACTATAACAGCAAATCCCATCATCAAGCAGTTAATAGGCCTTAAAAGTTGAATATACGCTTTCACTTCAATTCTGCCCTCTAATAATCTCTTGGGCTTGTTTAATTATTTTTCTCGCTATTTCAACACCAATACCTTTAACATTTACAAGGTCTTCCACTGTAGCGTTAGCTATATCTTCTAAGTGCTTAAACCCTGAACTATATAGGGCCCTAGCTCTAACTCTACCGATACCTTCAAGTTTAACTAGTTCTAATAGTTCCTCTTTAACACCAAATTTTATTCTTCTATGTATAATTTCAAGGTCTTTAACTGCTCTTTTACTACTTGTAGTAAGTTTAGATAGCTCCTTCAATGAGTAAGCCAGCCACTCTGCTGTCTCTACAAGGCTATATATGTCGCCTGGTCCTAAGTTATACTTCTTTGATAGGTATTCTTCATCATATTCATAAATCCAATCGCGAAGGAACATAGTCGTTTTAATAGCTGAGGTAATAGTGTAGTCGCTGATAAAACTTAGTTCGTAAGGATCGAAAGTTAAGTAGTTGCATACTTCACCTAGAAATCTATCAATAAGGCTTATTTCTGATCTTCGAACACTGAGCTTAGGCATATCTGGTGTTAATGCTATGAGGGTTAAAGCGGCAATATCGTGAACCCTTTTTACTCCCTTAATGCCTTTAATAAATATTATAGCTGATAGCGGGTCTATGTATAGTTCGGAAACCCTCTTACCCAGCCTTGTAGGTTTAAGGAGGGGAGTTTTTGTTATAAATTCGCTTTCACATAGGAAGCTTGTAATCTCCTGTAGTTTCAACTTAATGTCACTGTACCCGAACTGCTTATAGTAAAGCGTGTTTCTGATGTGTTTAACAACATCATCTATGTTTTCAGCATAACCGGAAGCAATTAAAGCTAGTATAAATGTTCTTAACGCATTTTCTCTTCCAAGTTTAGAAAATATGTTTTCAGGCTTAGAGAGAACATACATTTTCCAAAGCTTATCAGCTTCGAACTCTGATCTAGCAATTATTATTGCTTCCCCTACTTCATCGTACCCAGGTCTACCAGCTCTACCGCACATTTGCTTATACTCCATAGTCTTAATAGGTACACTACCTATGCCTGGTTCATATCTCATGTGAGAATGTATAATAACTCTTCTAGCAGGCAAATTTACTCCTGCAGCTAAGGTAGGGGTTGCTACAACAACCTTGATTACTCCTTTCCTAAAGTACTTTTCAATTATCTTCCGTTGAGCATAAGTTAGCCCGGCATGGTGAAATGAAACGCCACAAGCAGCTAATGATGCAAGCTGCTTGTTTAAACTACTGACATTACTTGACTTTTCGAACTCTTCCATAACCTTTTTAATGTCCTTACTTATCAGAAACTCAAGTCCTCGAAAACCAAGCTTACTAGCTATCTTTGTAGCTAACTTAACAGTAAGTCTACGGGCATTTGTGAAGATTAATACTTGTCCTTCCTTAGCTAAAGTATCATGTACTAGGTCTAGAATAGGGTTATTGAATAACTTCTTTACCTTAACCCTAGTTCCATCATTAAATACTATTTCCCCATTATAGTAAACACCTTCACGTAATGGAACAGGTCTCCAATCACTAACAACAAACTCCGCATTTAACCATTCAGCTATTTCCTCAGCATTAGATATCGTAGCACTAAGAGCAACTATTTGAACATTACCCATAGCCCTCATTTTCGAAACAACACTTTCAATAACAGGTCCACGTTTAACATCATCAATATAATGGATTTCATCTATAACAAGTACAGAAACATCTTTAACCCACCTAGGTCTGTGCCTGAGTAGCGAATCGAACTTTTCGTTGGTAGTTATGATAACATCATAGTTTTCTAAATATTCATCTTCTGAATCATAATCACCTGTCGTTAATGCTATCCTTACACCGTACTCTTTAAGCTCCTTAAATTCCTCATATTTCTCAGAGGCTATAGCTTTTAAAGGAACCATGTACACTGCCTTGCCCATACTCCCTTCTAAAAATCTTTTGAGGAACAAAAGTTCAGCTATTAAGGTTTTACCTGAAGCAGTATGCGAAGCTAAAACAATGTTTTTTCCCTCTAAAACCCCTTTACTTAAAGCCTCAACTTGTGGTGGATAAAGATACCTTATACCCTTTTTTAGTAGAAAATCCTTTAATTTTGGACCTATGTTTAACTCCTCAACTGCTAGTTCGCTATAGGGCAAGGCGATGCTCCTACAGTATTTTGCTATTTTACTGTTTCTTTATACAGAAACATTTAAACATAAGGGTAAAAACAATAATAACACGAAACATCTTTAGCTTAAATGGGGGTTATGCAGTTGAGTAGAGATCAAGCAATAGGGGTTCTCATATTAATAGGTTCAATAATAGGGATACTTGTCTACACATGGATACTGTTCTTCACCACCGAAGTATGGGCGCTACTCTTAATGAAGATAACAGCGTTGGTCGCTGTAGTAGGTGTTTTAGGTATTTTAGCTTGGATAGGATACACCCTAGCTACTACACCACCACCTAAGCCGATAGAGGAAATAGAGAAAGAGCTTGAAAAGGAATTAAAAGCTTTAGAAAGCGAAATGAAAGAGGGAAAAGCCAAGGAGGAAAAAGCTGAAGAAAAGAAATAAAATTAGAAGCTACATCTCATACCATGGCGTTCCTAGGCCAACATACATAACTCCATGTGTAAGTGTTTCTTTCTTTAAAACATTCGCGCCATCTATTATAGCTATTTTTCTTTTACCTGATAAAGCTTTAATAGCACTTATGGAAACATCCCTATACACGCTATGGCCTATCATTACAATAACTATATCAGCATTTTTGAGAGCCATAGCTAAGTTCATAGTTAACCCAACTTTTAATCCAGGATCCTCAGCAACATGAGGGTCATGAACTATAATGTTCTTCTTTTTAACATGTTCTTTAAGTAGCAGTTCTACGAGCCTATGGGTTGGCGAGTCCTCAGGACTTGCAATATCTTCCCTATATGCATCGCCGAGTATCGTTATTCTAGCTTCTCTTAAATTTATTCCCAGTTTTTCTGCAGCCTCCTTTACTAGAAACACTAGGTAGTTGAGTGCAGCATCATTAATTACGCGCGAGGTTAAGGCTAAGTCTAAAGCTAGTCCTCTTTTCTCAGCTTCACCTATTAAAATACTTGTGCTTTTGGGTATCTTAGGGCCTCCAAAACCAGCCCTAGGTACTGGTATGTCTAATTTAATGATGTTTCTTAGAACATTTACGAGATCTCTTACATTTATATTGAACTCAGGGAGCAGCTGAGCTATTTCATTAGCCATAGCCATATTAACATCATAGTATAGGGACTCAACAAGATACACGAACTCTGTAAGTGTAGGCGAAGGTAAAGTAACTACTTTAGACTTAAAAACCTCCTCATATATCGTCTTAATTAAGCGTGAACTATTTGGTCCATAGCCTCCAACAATTTGTACATGCTCCTTACCTGAGGTAACTGGTTGGTCGAGTCTTTCAACAGCGTAAGCTAAGCCAAATTCGTACTCTACTCTAAGTCCACTTAAATGCTCAAGTATTGGTTTCACTATTTCTACTGTTGTTCTAGGCGGGACAAGTGTTTTAACAATGACGAGATTACCTATGCCAAGACCTTTACCAACATCTTTTACAGTGTTTATGAAATCCTTAGTTACTACTTCAATTTTCTTTTTGGAAATCTTAACATCTACAGGAACAGTAATAACCATAACATCGCTATTTTCAGCAGCAAAAACGCCGTTAGCCGTGGCTCTTAATTTACCCTTAGCAACATACTTCTTTATTAAGGGTCCAAGTCTAGAAAAGTAACTTACTGGGAGAAGTCCTTGGTTTATTCTCAACACTTTATTGTAATCCTTATCCACACATATCACGTTAAACCCTGCTTCTAAAAACGTGCAGGCTAATGGTAAACCTACTCTACCTATTCCATAGATTGCAGCAGTTAACTCACCTTTCTTCAAAACTTCTTTAATAGTTGTTTCAGACATATTCAGTAGGTTCAAACCGAACCCTCTCTTATGTTAGCTAACATTTTATCTAAACTAATATAAAACGGTTATCGGCAATATAGAAGTTGCTGGGGTAAAAATGTTTAAGGTTCTAAAGGAGAAAGGTACATACCTCCTCCTAATAAGATGTCTCAACGATGTAAAGAAGAAAGTTGGCTCCTTAGGGCTACTAACATTACATAGCAATAAAACATACATTTATGTAGGCTCAGCATTTGGCCTCGGAGGCTTACTGAGCAGAATAAGAAGGCACTTAAGTAGAGAGAAGAAAAAGTTCTGGCATATAGACTACATACTAGACTATGAAAATAAGTGCTATGTAGTGTACGTAATAATTATTCCAAAAGTAAAAGCTGAACATGAAATAGCAAAAGACTTGTTGAGAAAAGCTGATGGAGCACTTAAAAAATTCGGATCATCAGACTGCGAATGTTATACCCATATGTTCTTCTTCAGTAAAAAGCCTGAGGAAACACTATTTCTCGTGAAAGAATATTTAGAAAAGAAAAATTACGAATATACTATCTTAAGACCGTACCATAATATTTCAAGGTGACGTGCTTTGGAAAACTTAGTAACGGTAATCCCATTAGCATCCAAAATACATCCTCAAAGAACATACCGTGAAACATTGAAGAGCTATACGGAAATTTTCATCAGATACCCAGGTGTTAAACTATTAGACGTAGTAACAGATGTAGGAGAAGTAGAGGAATTATTAAAGAAGGAGAACATCAAGTACCTAGCACTTATTTTCCTAACAGGAGGTACTTCAAGCCTAGCTAGACATATCGTAAAAGTACTAAAGAAAAAGTTCGTGACATTAATAGCGCACGGGTCTGACAATAGTTTACCATCTGCTCTTTCATGTAAAGGCAAACTCGAACTTATCGGCGTAAAAACACACATAATATTCTCAGCTAACCCGGTAGATATGGTAGATGAATTTAATAGGTTATATAGAGTACTGCATGCGGCGTATGCTACTAAGACGATGAAAGTTGCTCTTATATATGATAGTAAAAAGTCAAGTGAGGCTCTTGAGTTTGAAAGAAAAATAGGTGCAAAAGTAATCCCAGTAAGCCCTTCAGAAGTAGATGAAGAAATGAATAATGTAAGTGCTAGTGATGTTGAAGAAGTACTAAAGAAAGTGTTTGGAGAGGCAAAGATACGTTTAAGTAAGAAACTTTTACATAAACCATTAAGCTTCTACATAGCCGTTAAAAACATAGTCAAAAGAATAGGCGCGGATGCGGCCACAATAAATTGCTTTAAGTTCATTATGAAGAAGAACATTACACCATGTATTGCAGTAGCTCTTCTAATAAACGAGGGAATACCGTTTGCATGTGAAGAAGACTATCACAGCTTACTATTATTAACCATAGCGAATAAGTTAAACACTGTCGGATGGATCGCAAATCCTTCCTCAACAAGCAAAGATCACGTAGTTTTCGCACACTGCACAATAGCCCCTAAGCTGACCGAAAGCCTGAGTATCCTAGAACATTTTGAGACCGGAAAACCTGCAAGTTTAAGCGGGAAATTAATAAGCAATGTGGAGTACACTATTGCAAGAATAACATATGACTACAAGAGGCTCTTTGCATTAGCAGCTACGTTGGAAAAATCAGGTCTAATAAGTAAGAGAATGTGTAGAACGCAAGCTTATTTCAAGCTTAAAGACTTGAGACCTAGTGAGTTTCTGGGAAAGGCCAGGGGAAACCATCACGTAATTATTCAAGGCAATATACTTCATGAACTCAAAATATTATCGAAAGTTCTAAACCTTACATTTGAGAATTAGGAAAGGTGCTTAAGATGTATAGCATTGCTGAAAATAAGGCTGTGGAATACACTATAAACTTTGTAAAAATACCTAGTCCTTCAGGTAAAGAGAAAGAACTGGCTTTATACATTAGAGACCTACTTGAGAAGACGGGATTCGATAAGGTGCTCATAGACACAGTAGGTAATGTTATAGCTCTAATTAAGGGAACAGTATGGGATGAGCCTTTAGTACTGGAAGGTCACATGGACCATGTAAGCCCTGGAGACATTAGGCAATGGAAATACCATCCTTTCTCAGCGAGGATTGTTGAAGGAAAAATCTTCGGTAGGGGTACTGTAGATATGAAGGCAGCATTAGCGTCGATGATAGCAGCTTCCGAACATCTTCTCGGCAAAGAATTTGAAAGAACATTAGCGTTAATATTTACTGTTCTCGAAGAACCTGCTGAAGGAGTAGCGTTTAAGATAGCCGTGGAGGAAACCTTAAGGAGAAGACCATACCTTGTAATTCTAGGTGAAGCCTCTTCACTAAACATTAAACTAGGGCACAGAGGAAGAGCACTCATAGAAGTTAACATAGTAGGTAAAACAGCACATGCAAGCATGCCACATCTAGGTTTAAACCCTATAATAGCCCTATCTGAAATCATAAACTATGTTGAAAACATTGAACTTCCAAAACATGAAATACTGGGTAAAGCAACAATAGCTCCAACAATTATAGACTGCGAGCCAAAGTGTAGTCCTCAAATACCTGATACATGCAAAGTTATTTTTGACAGAAGGACAGTATTAGGTGAGAAAAAAGAAAATGTCTTAGAAATATTCTACACAATAAGCCGCAAACTCGAAAGAAAAGGATTTAAAGTAAGTGCGAAAGTAGCCACTGAAACTCTTAGATCATGGACAGATAAGAACATACATGTTGAGTACTTCTTTCCCTCATGGCTAATAAGCAAGGAAAACACCTTAGCTCTAAGAAGTTTAAACGCTATTCGCAATGTAGTAAAAGATTTAGGATTTAGTATATGGAACTTCAGCACTGATGGCGTATACTCTGCTGGTGAAAAGAACATAGTAACTCTAGGTTTTGGCCCAGGAAACGAGGAATTAGCTCATCAACCAAACGAGTGGGTGAGTATAAGTGATATTAGAATTGCCACTAGAGGTTATATTGAGTTAATTAAGGAATTTGCATTAGAACATTAAGCTAAGAAAATTATTTCTTCACAATAAGGAGCGTAAGGCCTTATATTATCATAGTTTCTATTAAATCTAAGTCTCCTACTTATTTTCCTTAGAAATAATTCTACAGGCTTATGATAGGCAACCTTGCAAACAACCCGTGTATCTAAACCATATCTCTTACATGCCTCTAAAACTGGACAGTAGTTCCACCATCTGGAAATTATTTTCCTATTATCTCTGTAAACTATTACTCCATCTTCCTAACTGTAAACCTAAATATTCATTGTAAAATATTCTAAAACCATCCCACACTATATCCTCACTTAGCTTTAACTTACCGAGATTTTTCTGTATCCAACTAAGCCTCTTCTCGATAACCATTTTTTCAAGGACTTTTAGAGCTCTTCTTAAACCTATGGTTCTAGATAGTTTGACTAGTTCAGAGAATAGAGCGTCATAGTTTGATTCGTAATAAAGCCTATGTATTCTACTTATACTCATATTAGCACCTGAATATGCGCACCATTTACGTTAAAGAGTTTTAATAGCAATTGTTATCTAACAAATTCTTTGCCTTACTCGTACATTAGAGTTAGGTTAATTATTTTCGACGGTGACGTAAATACATGAGGTCAGATTTCTGGTGTTAGATGTTTTAATAGTTGGTGCAGGCATAATAGGTTTATCTATAGCTTATCACTTAAAAAGCGCATGTCCTGAAAAACACGTCTTAGTTATTGAAGCAAAAGAAGAGCCTGGTCTCGGAGATACAGGGAAAAGCGCTGCAGCTTTTAGAAGCTTCTTTTACTCGAGAACCAATCTTGCCTTAGCATCTAGTAGTGTAGAGTTTTATAGACATGTTCAAGAGGAACTAGGTTATGATTTAGGAATGAAGTTCATTGGCTACTTGTTTCTCCTAACTAAAAGAAAGTACTTTGAAATAAAAAGCGCTCTAAATTATATTGCTAAGAAGGGATTAGACTTTGAATTAATAGATAGGGATTCTCTAGAAAAGCGAATTAATGTTCGCACATTAATTTCCCACGAGAAGGATTCCAAGCTTATGGGCTTAGAGGACATATATTTAGGCATTTTTGTTAAAAAAGCCGGTATAATAGATCCTTTAAAAATAGTTAAATTCTATGAAGAACAATTCCTGAAACTCGGAGGTAGAGTAGCTTATAACACCAAAGCCTTAGAGCTCATAGTTGAACCTAGAAAACCTCTCGGTCTGCCTAACGAGCCCTATCCGTGGCAAGATGTTAGAATAGCTGGCGTAAAGACAAATCAAGGAATATTAAAGGCTAAAAAGACCATAGTTGCAGCTGGTGCACAAACCCCTCAGCTACTAGACCCAATAGGTATTGACGTTCATGTTAAGCCTAAGAAAAGACAAGTCTTTGTAATTAAAGCCGAAACATCAGAGCTAAAGAAACTACTTAGAGTAAAAGGTTTCAGCAAGGAAAATATTCTCCCATTAACAATACTACCCAAAGGAGTTTACATAAGACCAGCAGTTGAGGAAAATAGTTTCTGGATCGGTATGTCAGACTATATTGGTAGAGCATTTAAGTGGGAGGAAAATCCGCAACCTGAGCTAAAATTCTACTTTAACGGAATATATATGATACTGTTCAAATATTTTCCACAATTC
>Ga0190366_1000131_pt1 | contig 15560 bp, 14 predicted proteins | sample 487218910_MG_FD_169990 | JGI IMG/M metagenome (GOLD analysis project Ga0190366, IMG submission 169990) | Hydrothermal vent microbial mat bacterial communities from Southern Trench, Guaymas Basin, Mexico - 4872-18-9-10_MG | ecosystem: Environmental > Aquatic > Marine > Hydrothermal vents >...
AGAATAGAGTTTCATGAAGTAACTAAGAGAGCTATTTTAAGAGCTTTAGATCAACCAAGAGACTTTGATTTAAATCTAGTTGAAGCGCAAATTGTCAGGAGAATTGAAGATAGGTGGATAGGATTCTATTTAAGTGAGAAGTTAAAAGAAGAGATTGCTTCACCAAGGGCATTATCAGCTGGTAGAGTACAAACACCAGTTTTAGGGTGGATTATTAATAGATGGAGTGAATGGAGAAAACCTGAGAATAAGAAGAGGGTCTTTAGGGTCTTATTTGATGAAGGCTTTGATGTTGAGTATAGTGAAGATGAGCTTCCACCACAGTACTATACTGTTGAACAGCTACAAAATGCTACATTTAAGGTTGATGATCTAACTGAGGAGAAGGTCACGCTTAATCCTCTCCCACCATATACCACAGCTACCATGATTGAGGATGCATCTAGAAAATTATATATGGGTGCTGATACTGTTATGAAAATTGCTCAAGAGCTTTTCGAAATGGGTCTAATCACGTATCATAGGACTGATAGCACGCGGGTATCTACAGCTGGCCAGCTGATAGCAAAAGAGTATATGAATAATAAGTATCCAGATCTAGTCGATAAGCTATATAGACCTAGAAGCTGGGGTGAAGGTGGAGCTCACGAGTGTATCCGTCCAACAAGACCATTAGATGTCGAGGATGTACGGGATATGATAATGGAGGGAATAATCGTTACATTCAGACCATTCACATGGAAACACCAAAAACTATACGATATGATATTTAGAAGATTTATGGCTAGTCAAGCTACACCAGCAACGCTTATCAAGCAGAAATTTAAGCTTGTATTAGATAATGTCTCTAAGGATATAGAGATTTACACTGGCACTATCGAGGAAGGGTTTAGGAGATTTGTACCAGACGAAATTATGGTTGTTGAAGGTGTTAGGGGAGATACTTTAAGACCAGCCGATGTAGTTGAGTACATAAAGTCTTTAACTCCACTCTATAGGCAGGGTGATGTAATTAGGTTAATGAGAGAGAGGAGGATTGGAAGACCATCAACATATGCTAAGATAGTTGAAGTTCTTTTACGTAGAAAGTATGTGTTTGAAACTAAGAAGCAGAAGTATCTAATGCCATATAACATAGGTATAAGAGTTTATAATTATCTGATTGAAAATTACCGAAGTATGGTTTCAGAGGAGAGAACCAGACTACTAGAGGAGTACATGGACAAAATTGAAGCTGGCGAAGTAGATTACCAACAAGTATTGAAGGAGCTCTATGACGAAATTGTTATGCTAGATAAAGCTCCCGAGTACATCAAGAAGTGATTCCATATTTTTATTAAGCTCTTCCTATTATTTTATCAACTAAATATAGCTAATTCTCTATATACTATAGTAATAAGAATCTACATTAATTAGTTATAGTGGTGTTTGAGCTATATGTGTCTAGGATACCCAGGGAAAATCATCGAGATTAAGGGAGACTATGCTAAGGTAGACTTTGGAGGAGGCGTAGTTAAAGACAACATTATCATTTCATTAGTTGATGCTAAAGTTGGTGATTACGTAATTGTTCATGCTGGATACGCTATTCAAGTTTTAGATGAAGAAGAGGCAAAAAAGGTTATTGAGACTTGGAAAGAGTATCTTGAGAATATAGAGTTAGTTAGGTGATTCTTCTTGGCTAGGGAGTTAAGCCTAAATGATATAGTCAAAATGTATAGAGATCCTCAGTTAGCTAAGAAGCTTGTTAAAGCTATACATGCAGAGGCTTCAAAACTTGATCATACCTTAATTATGCATGTATGTGGTACACATGAATGGACCATTACACACTATGGCATAAGATCTCTACTACCAGATAACATTGAGTTAAGAGCTGGCCCGGGTTGTCCAGTATGTATAACACCAGCTTCCGATATAGATTCAATAGTTAAGCTCGCCCTCGAGGAGAATATTACAATTACAGTATATGGTGACATGTCTAGAGCAAAAGGTGGTGAAGGAATCTCACTGGAAGATGCTAGGTCTTTAGGAGCCGATATAAGAATCGTATATAGTATTCAAGATGCAGTTAAGCTTGCCAACCAAGAGAGGAATAGAAAATTTGTATTTTTTGGAGTTGGCTTTGATACTACTGCTCCGGCTACAGCCTATATGATTTTAAAAGGTATACCTGAAAACCTAACTATATTAAGTAGTTATAGATATGTACCACCTGCTGTAGGAGCTCTACTTAAAGCCCCAGATCTAGCTGTAGATGCTATCATTAATCCTGGACATTCAAGCACAGTAACTGGGATGAAACCATATAAAAAGTATTTTGACGTCTCAAAGAAACCCATGGTTTTTAGTGGATTCGAGCCGATCGACGTACTAATTTCCATATTAATGATTCTTAAACAGCTCATTAGCAATTGCCCTAAGATGGAAAATGAATATAAGAGGTCTGTTACTTGGGAAGGTAATGTAAAGGCTATGAACACCATATTTAAAGTATTTGATTTAGTTGAGGGTTACTGGAGAGGCTTCGGTATAGTTGAGGGTTCTGCTTTCGTCTTTAAAGATAAGTTCTCCGACATTGATGCACGTATAGTTTATGGTTTAGGAGAGCCAAAATCATCGTCAGAATTTGTACGTAATGCAAAATGCGGAGATGTGATTAAGGGGAAGATTGATCCTGTAGAGTGTCCATTATATATGAAGGAGTGTACTCCAGATACCCCTAAAGGTCCTCCTATGGTATCAGTTGAGGGAACATGTAGAATTTGGGCTGAGCATAAAGTTACAGCTATATTTAAGTGTAGAATTTAAGGGGTGATTTTATGACAGATGTAGTTAAGATGGTTCATGGGGCTGGAGGACAAGCGATGCAACAACTTATCAAAAATTACATTCTTCGCCACCTTGCATGGGGCGATGTAGATGTTCCACTTAAAATGCTTGATGACTCTGGCGTTGCTAACGGAATAATACTTAAGAGTGATTCTTACACAGTAAAGCCTTTATTTTTTCCAGGTGGCGATATAGGTAGGTTAGCAGTATCAGGGACAGTTAATGATATCTTAATGGTTGGAGGTAAGCCATTAGCATTAGCACTAGGGCTAATAATCGAGGAAGGTTTTCCATTTAAAGATTTAGATAGGATCTTAGGCAGCATATCTAATACTGCTAAGGAAGCAGATGTACCAGTTATAACTGGGGATACTAAAGTTGTTGAGCGTGGAGCATTAGATAAATTAGTTCTTAATATGTCTGGAATAGGAGTTAGGCACCCAAAACTAGACCATAATATTGAAGTAATAAAGAATTTTAGGAAGGACTTTAGTTCCAAATGGCTGTTAGACTGTAATATTAAGCCAGGAGATAAAATAATACTATCTGGATATATCGGTGATCATACAATAGCACTGTTATCAGTGAGAGAGGGTGTCAACTTTAAAGTTGATGTTGAATCTGACGTTGCACCGCTAGTTGAGCCTATGGATAGAGCTTTGTCGGTCGGAGGAGTGGTTGCAGCTAAAGATCCTACTAGAGGTGGACTAGCAAATTTATTGAATGAGTGGGCCGAGAAATCTAATGTTGGGATAAAAATTTACGAGGAGAGGATACCAATAAGAGATTCTGTTAGGAATGCTTGTGAATACTTAGGTTTAGATCCTTTAGAGCTTGGTAATGAAGGTAAAGTGGTTTTAGCTGTTATAGACGAATTAGCTGAAGATGTGCTTAAAGCATTAAGAGCTACTGAACTAGGTAAAAATGCTGAGATTATAGGTGAAGCTACAAATGAACATAATTATGTAGTTATGGAAACTGTTATCGGTGGGTTAAGAGTAATTCCACCACCAATCGGCGATCCTGTACCGAGAATATGTTAGAAAGTGTATTAAAATGCTAGCATTAAAAATAGTTGTTTCTGGCGTTGTACAGGGTGTGGGTTTTAGACCATTTATTAAGAGGATAGCTTTAAAAGCTAGTGTCTATGGTTATGTACAGAACATGGGTGGAGGAGAAGTCGTTATATGGGTTGAGGGAGATAGAACTAATGTAGTAGAATTCCTGAAAAGATTTAGGGAAGAGAAGCCCAGACCAGCTGAAATTACATATATGCGCGTTGAAAAAGTAAATCCAATAGGCTTAAAGAGCTTTGAAATAAAGGCAAGCAGTTACTCCCGTATCCAATTATCTATGATTCCCCCTGATATTGGAATTTGTAACGAATGTATATGGGAAATTGATAATGATACCAGGTGGAAAGATTATCCATTTAATTCATGTGCATATTGTGGACCTAGATTCAGTATCATATACAAAGTACCGTATGATAGAGAAAATACTAGCATGATTAAATTCCCACTATGTAATACATGTAGGAGTGAATACTCTGATGTAAGTAACATAAGGCGTTTTCACGCTCAAGGTATTAGTTGCCCAGAATGCGGGCCTAAAATGTGGTTAACCGATCGTTTAGGGAATGTAATTGATGAAGAAAAACCTCTATATTCAGCTGCTAAACTTATTGAAGAAGGCGCTATAATAGCGATTAAGGGACTAGGAGGATTCCACATAGCATGTTTAGCTGATGATGACGAGGTTGTCGAAAAGCTTAGGATGAGAAAGAGACGACCTATGAAACCATTTGCATTAATGGCTAGAGATTTAACAATTGCTGAAAAGCTAGTTATCTTAACTGATTCTGCTAAAAATCTCTTATTATCACCACAAAAACCAATTCTACTACTACCTAAGCGAGATAATGCTCCTGTATCAGACTATATAGCTCCAGGACTTGATACGCTGGGTATAATGTTACCATATACAGGTATACACCATATATTGTTACGTGAGTTCAGCAAAGGCTACATGATTATGACAAGTGGAAACTACTATAATAAGCCCATGGAGACTACTAATGAATCAGCACTAAAAAGATTATCCAAAATTGTTGATTACTACCTACTGCACAATAGGGATATTGTAAATAGGGTTGATGATAGTGTTATTAGATTTACAGCTGGTAAACCAGTTTTTCTTAGAAGAGGTAGAGGCTTTGCTCCACGATGGATAGTAACGCCTTGGAAGCTTGATAAGCCTTTAATAGCATTTGGAGCTGAGCTTCAGAATGTAGGTGGTATCCAAATAAGGGATAAAGCCATATTAACTCAATATATAGGCGATACTGACGAATTTGAAAACCTCCTTGATTTAGAGAAATACATTACGTATCTCATTAATGTTTACAATATTAATGTTAAAGATGCTATGATAATTGCGGATAAGCATCCTAAGTATTCATCAAGACTACTAGCTGAAAAATGGTCTGAAAAATATGGTGCAGAAATTATTTTTGTTCAGCATCACGTTGCACATAGTTATGCAGTATTAGCTGAGTACTCAGCTAATAAAGGTGTGGTTATAGCAATGGACGGAGTCGGCTATGGAGACGACAGCATGATATGGGGCGGTGAAGTAATCCTAATTGATATCGATAAGTATGAGAGAGTAGGTCACCTAGAATATAATGTTATGCCCGGAGGTGACCTAGCAACAATATACCCAATTAGAATGTTAATATCTATTTTATCACATGCTATAGGTTTAGAAAATGCTATCGAATATATCCTATCCAAAGGTCTAGATAAATACTTAAGGAGCAATAATGAGTTAGATGTGATTATCGAGACAATTAAGTTAGGTGAGCTTTATACTTCAAGTACAGGAAGATTCTTGGATGCTGTATCAACATTACTAGATGTCTGTGGATACAGGTCATATGAGGGTGAGCCTGCGATGAAGCTTGAGGCTTATAGTAGACACGGAAAGCTGATAAGGAATTTATTAGATAATAATTACATTAAGAATGACATCGTTAGTACTAGCAAATTTGTTAAGGACTTAATTGACTGCGAAGACTATAAAGCTGAGGATATGGCGTATACCGCACAGTATGTAATCGGGTATAATCTAGGTAAAATCGCTGGGAAATATGCAGATAAAAACGGTTTTTCTTATGTATATGTTAGTGGTGGAGCTGCTGTAAATGATATAATTATTAATGGTATGATAGATGCATTAAAGGATTATCGTTTAAAGTTAAGGATGCATAAGGAGCTTCCACCTGGAGATGGGTCGATAGCTTTTGGTCAACTATGTTATGTAGCAAATATACTATACAAAAATTTATACTAATAAATTAGTAGTTACTTAGCTTTGAAGGTTGATTGGTGAGTAATTTTGAGTAGTGAAGTAGTGACTCCAAGTGAAGATGAAATTCTAGATATAGAGTTACAGGAAGATTTCCTTAAGCAAAATAGAGAGTTAGCAGAAAGGGTTAGAGAGACGCTTGATAAGCATAATGTGTTAGCTATCGATGTAATGGGCTCTATAGGGTCAGGAAAAACATGTTTAATCGAGAGGTTAACTGAGAAATTATCCAAGAAGTACAAAATTGGAATGATTGGCGGCGATGTAGCAACTACGATTGACACGGAACGTGTAGCTAGGTATGGTGCTAAAGTAGTACAAATAAACACAGGTTCTGAGTGTCACTTAGATGCAAACCTCGTCTTAAAAGCTATTGATAAGCTAAATCTAAATGAGATAGACCTACTATTTATAGAGAATGTAGGTAACCTTATTTGTCCAGCTGATTATCCGTTAGGAGCACATAAGAGAATCGTTGTTATAAGCGTAACTGAAGGACCCTATAGTGTTATTAAGCATCCACTAATTTTCAAAGAAGCATCAGTATGTGTAATAAATAAGATAGACTTAGCTGAGTATATGAATGTAGATCCAGAAAAACTGGCTAAGGATGCCAAGAAGATAAATCCAAATATTAAGACTGTACTAACATGCTGTAAAGATGGTAGAGGTATCGACGAGCTAATTGAGGCATTAGAGCTATAACTTAGGTGTGCATAATGCATGAGTTCTCAATGACTATGAACTTAATTAGATATTTAATCGAGTTAGTAAGAAATAAGAATGCACGGAAAATCTCAGAGGTCTATATTGAAATAGGTAAGTTAACACATCTAAATCCAGAACAAATATCCTTTTTATATAATACAGTTTCTAGTAACTATCCAGAACTCTCAGACTCTAAACTATATATTTCGAGGAAAGATGCTAAGATAAGATGTCGGGAATGTAATTATACTGGACCCTTACCATCTGATGATGAATTACCACTATTGATTTTTCAGTGTCCTAAGTGTGGATCTGGGGATATCGAAGTTTTAGAAGGTAATGAATTTTTAGTTAAGAGGGTAAAGTTAGTTATTAGCTAGTTTTTTCTTTTTTCCTCCTAAACTTAATCATCTTTCTCTCAATACGTCTAATTTCAGCCATATATCTCTTCTTAAGCTGATCATAAACCTCATCAGATATTTCAGATGTAGCCCTTAAGTGCTCCAAGTACCTTAGTTTAATTTCAACCAGTCTCCTCTTTTCTTTTAGCACCTCTTCTTCCCTAAGCCTTCGCATTTCCTCTATATCTGATAATGCAGATATTTCTCTCTCAAGATCTGATAATTCACCTCTTAATTCACTCTCTAGCCTATTATACGTCTCAATATCAATCAGCCCTTCACTATACTTCCTAGCTAGCTCCTTAAGTGCAGTTTGTGTTGCTAGATACTGAGCTTTAAATGTTTCATACTTTACTAAAATTGGTGATATACGTATCTCACAAAGTACAGATGCTATTTTTCTACCACCAAACCCTATGATAAGCAATGTTGCAACAGTAATTATCAATATAATATTGAATATTTTTTGTGCGTAAAATATTCCAGAAACTAAAATCAGATTTGCAAGTGCTGCTGATACTGATCCCCTAGCTCCTAAAAGAGAAATAAATAACTTCTCCTTAAAGCTAAATGGCTTATAACCTATTGTAGAAAGAAATACAGCAATCGGTCTAACAATAAGTACAGCAACGATAAGTAGTATTATCCCACATAAGAGGTCCTTTGAGATAGTATGTATAGAAAATGATGCTCCTAATACCATGAATATTATGACTTCAGCAATAAAAACTATATTTTCCCAAAATGATAATGTTTCTACACCATGCATCATAAGAACTCCCTTCTCAGTAAAATACTCTCTAAAAACTATACCCGCTATTACAATAGCAACCGCAGGATTCACGAATGAATATGTTGTAAGTATAAAAGTTGCTAGAGCATATGTAGCTACGAATAGTATTAGAGAGAAGTATAAAGCGTGTTCTTCAAGTTTAAACCTCTTAACTAGTGTGCCGAGAATTGTACCCATCACGTATCCTAATAAGATTCCTCCAATAAACTGCCTTAAAAATTCAGATACAGCTAGTGAGATATTTAATTCACCGGTTCTGATTAATCCTAAAATAACACTAACTAATACTATAGCTGTCGCATCGTTAAATGCTGATTCACCAACTAGTGTAGATAAGATTTCTTCCTTAACTTTAATTCCTCTCAATACAGCTTCAACTGCTGCTACATCGGTAGCTGCTACAGCTGTACCAATTAAAAATGATGAAACTAAATCAAGGCCCAGTAGATAATGTCCTAAATATGCAAATAAGAATGCTGAAACTACAACTCCTAATGTAGCTAGTGCTATAATAGGTCTATATGTTCTCTTTAAAATTTCGACATCAAATGCTAATCCCTCGTAGAATAGGATGATTGGTACAAGTATATTAGTAAATGTTTCTAATGATACACCTAATTCTAATGGATTAAAAATATTTAACCCGATGGGTGAGAATGGTCCAATTAAATACCCAGTTAATAAGAGAGGAATTACGATTGGTATTCTTATTCTTTCTGCTATTTTAGCGCCAATTACACCTGTTAATAAAATAATTATTATTTGTATCTGTGTTGTGTAGTCTGCTGCTGAAACCATTCTAAAACACCGGTACTTATTAAAATATTAATTAAATTACAATAACTTTATATCCAAATATAAAATTAGTTCCGGTGAGGATTAAATGAATTCAAAGGAACTGTTAAAACACCTAATTAATGCATCATCTAAGATGGCTAAAGCAGCGCTAGAAGCTAGAGAATATTGGTTTGGGAAAGTAGAAGGAAAGGAGCTTGAATCTAAAATTGATTATGCATCTGTAAATACATTAAAAGCCTATCTTTCGGAGCATGATTTAACTTTCAAAGTTATTAGTGAGGAAGGATTTGAAGTAGGTGAGGGTGAAGGTGAGTATTTAATTGTTGATCCTGTAGATGGGACATCAAATATGTGTAGGGGTATTCCATTTACAGCGATCTCGCTAGCTATTTCAAAAGGAGATTTAATTGATGATGTATACATAGGTGTTGTTAGAGACATCTTTAGAGATCGAGTGTACTGGGCGATAAAAAATGAAGGAGCGTACTTAGATGGGAAGAGAATTTATGTCAGTAAACCGAAGCCTTTACAAAGAGTATTTTTAAGTATATCAATAACGAAAGCATCTTGTGGTAAATCTAAAGTGCTAAACCTCTTACCATTAGTTAGATATCCTAGGTACTTAGGTTCAGCAAGCTTAGAACTCTGCTTTGTAGCTTCAGGAGTACTAGATGCTTTTATCGATATTCGTGGATCATTAAGGACATTTGATATTGCAGCTGGACAGCTAATTGTTAAGGAAGCTGGTGGTATCGTCTCGATTCTTCAGCATGAGAATAAAAATGTGTATTTATCAAAAATTAGTGGTATAGCGATAATAGCAGCTTCAAATAAAGAGTTGCTAGATAATATTTTAGCGGCGGTCTCACAGTAGTTATAACACAACTTAAATCATGAGCGTAAATATATGAGTTATGGTGAGAATTTTGAGTGAGGATTTTGTTTCTTTAAAGAGACGGTTCTATGTCTTACTTCATCCTAGATTAACAGTGTTAATAACTACGTATTGCGGAGGAGATAAGTATAATGTTATGCCATGCTCATGGCATACCCCTGTAAGCTGGGGGCCAAATTTAATACTGGTAGTTATAGATAAGGAGAATTTTACGCATGAATGTATAATGAATACTAAAGAATTTGTCGTTAATGTCATAGATGATACTTACCTAAATAAGATTATGAAGTTGACTGTTCATGGGAAGAGAGTTGATAAATTTAAGAGGGTAGGTATCGAGACTATAAAAGCTAAGTATGTTAAAGCACCTATTATTAAGGATGCACTTGGGTATCTAGAAGCAAAGGTGTACAAGACTGTAGATCTAGAGGAGGAAACGATATTTATTGGTGAAGTTTTACATGCCGCTATGAGAAAAGACGTATATTATAAAGGTGGATGGAACTATAATAATGCAAGACTAATTTTTCATCATTGGGATAACTACTTTATAAAGCTAGACCCCAAAAGCTTTACTGAAGCACCAGAGTAAATGTAAAAAGGAGAAAGGGAGATATTTATATTTAATAACTTTTTTGCTCCTTAATTTGCTTTTTTACTAATTCTTCCTTAACATATATATCTATTCCACCTATAATGCTTAGAAGTAATGCGTGGCTTGGTATAACTCTAATTTCCTTACTATCTCCATTTTTCTTCCTAATAGTTGCTGAGTAAACACCTAACTCCGGATCAAACCCGTCAATAACTATATTCTTTATATTTCTTGAAATTGCTTTTTCAAGTTCAGGAATTTCGGCTAAAACTTCACTTATTGATAATCTAAAATCATTGACAAACCTATTTGTTAATCTCATGCATTCAATAGCTATAAATCTAGGTATATTGTATAGCGTAAATACATTTCCATCTTCTAAGAAGAGATTTGCAGCGATAAACTCATTAGAACCGCCTAATCCAGGCATCGTAAAGAATTCGTAGCCTATTACCTTCAGCTTTTTCATTAATGCTAAACCACCTATATCTATCCAAAATTAATAATTATCTACTAAAAGCTATTAAGTTGTAATCAAATTTTTCATATATATACAATCCTTGACGTTAATGATCACTTTTTGAGATACATCAGCATCAAAATACTTATACGGCAGCCCTCTAATCAAGACAAATGGTTGCATTTCAGTAGTCTCTCCCATTAGTAAATGTGCGGCTGCAGCTACGTCATCAACTATATTAAACCATGTAACTTTTAACCTTTTACCAAATAAGTCATATCTACCTCTTAAATCAATACTGCCTTTCAAGCCGGAAAAACCTAGTGAAAAACCTATTGTTCCCCTACGCATGGGTATCACGCGACTGTCGATAATAATCACCGGTACATCGACATGAAATCTATCCTGAATTTCATCTTTGAGTACTCTTGCCTCTTCATCCGGATTATCTGGCCATTTAGCTGCAAATCCAACTGGAACATTTTTTCTATCTAAACCAGCATTTATCACCATAATACTTCTTTTAACTGTTAATATTGCTAATTCATCATAACCTAAGATAGTATCTGCCTCATTCAAAACGGCCTCTACAAACTCCGGCTCTAAGTTGGTAATACTTGAAATTTCGATAGCTTCCTCAGATGGTACTAACTCATCGTACTTAACTAAATATCCTTTAGCTGTTGAAATTACTTTAACGGAAACTGCTAATACATCGTTATCCTTAAGAGTCTCACCAATATTTTCTAATGCCCATTTTAGGTGGTCAAGTAGGTCGTCACCTACTCCTATCATTCTAGACTTAAGAGGTATAAGTATCATAACTATCACATATTACTAAGCAATTAAGTATATATTGATTGGATTTACTTTAATAGAATGTATAAGTTTAACATTAAAAGAAACTTGACCATAGCTCTCATAGTTAGTATAGCAGTATCAGTTCTAATACTCACATTAACAGTAGATTATAAGCTATTAGCAACTATTAATTTAGAACCCCTTCTAATAGCCGGTTTCTTAACTATAATTCTATTACTATTAAAGGGTATACGAATGTATATACTATCTAAGATATGTGGATGTAAAGTTTCAGTATTAGAGTCTATATTAGTTAGGTCTGGTAGCGAGTTTATAGCCTTAATCTCACTATCCTATACAGGAGACGAATTATTTAGAATGTGGTACCTAAATAAAATCGGAATTAACATTAAATATGCTATCTGGATAGCGTACTTAGATTTATTCCTAGATGTAGTAATCGGATCACTCTATGGGCTCGCCGCCGGAGTACACCTAATAACTAGTGGTATAAACTCAGCACTCGGCATTATAATTATACTTCTAGTTATAGTTATATTATCATCACACCTTGCAATATTTCTAATACTATTGCGAGGTGGTAACATTGCTAAAAATATAAGTAACTCTCTAGCTAAGTATAGAATATTAAGCTTTATTGAAAAGTGGCTTAAAGATAAGATTAGAGAAGCGGAGCAAGCTGAAAAGCTTCCTAGAAGTACTTTAGTTAAAGTGGTGTTTATAGCTTTTCTTATTAGTCTAGTAATAGGAGTCATAGCTGGTTTGATACTACACTTTTCACTAAAAGCTGCTGGTGTAAACCTAGGAATTATAGACTCAATTTATGCAGTATTCACAGCATTAACAATCACAGCATTACCTATAACAATAGGGGGCTCTGGAATAACTGAGGCTTCTATAGCATTATATACAACTCCAATTTTAGGCTCTACACCATGGTTAAGTATTGTTACATACCGATTTGTTAGCTACCATCTATCTCTGCTAGTTACTGGATTATGTCTATCTATATTAATCTATAAGTATAAAAAAGAAAACTAACAGCTAATAAGCATTATATTAATGCATATTATAATAGAGACCACTAATAATTATTTGCTACTTGGCCCTGAAAGATTGTGGTGATGAAATATTGAAAGAATATGATGTTATTATTGTTGGTGGCGGACCAGCCGGCTTACCAGCAGCAAGATCTTCATCCGAAAATGGCGCTAAAACTCTCTTACTTGAAAAGAATCCTGTTATCGCGGCTAAAAAGCCGTGTGGAGAAGCAACGAGCTTAAATACATTTAAAGATTTAGGTATCGAACCTAAACCTTATATAGTTCTAAAGAAGGTCAGAGCTAGAGTATATGCGCCAAATGGAAAATACATCGACTTAAATACTGAAACTTTCTCAATTAACAAAACCATGTATCTTCAGGAACTAGCTATTAAAGCTGCTGAAGCTGGAGCTGAAATACACGTTAGAGAACCCGTTATTAATGTTATGTGGAAAAATGGTTGGATGCACGTTAAAACACCGGCTGAGACATATAGGGCCAAAGTAGTAATTGGTGCTGATGGTTATAATTCAACTGTAGCGAAATGCCTAGGTATTAAGGAGAAGTCCGAGCCTATTCCAACGGTTACATACCTAATGGTTAACATCAAACTCACTGATCCAGATATTGCTAAATTTTTTGTAGGTAATAATGTAGCTCCAAAAGGATATGCATGGATTTTCCCTAGAGTAGATGGAACTGCTGAAGTCGGTATTGGAGTTAGAGGTGCACCTGCAAAACCATACTTAGACAGATTTATTAAAATGCATAGCGACAAGTTTCGTGATGCACAAATAATAGACTATAGAGGCGCACCTGTACCGATAGGGGGAATGATTAAAAACAACGTTGGAGACGGCTTTATACTAATTGGAGATGCAGCGGGTACAGTAATACCACTAACAGGAGCAGGTATACATGCTTCTGGTGTAGCTGGATTAATAGCTGGAAAAGTAGCTGCACAAGCAGTATTAGAAGGAAACAATACAAAAGAAAAATTGTCAGAATTTAATAGGTTATATGAAGAACCATGGGGAACAAGAATAAGAAAGAGTCTAAAAGTAATGAGAGTACTGGAAAAAATGAGTGATGAAGAGTTAAATCAATTAGCAGAAGTAATTACTGAAGGAGATATAATAAATCTAGCATCAGGGGTAAAGCTCTCAGAGGTAGCAAAGAGGTTACTAAAGCATCCAGGAGTAGCGTTAAAACTAGCAAGAGCATTGATATAATATGATTCAATATGATTCGAGAAGCAACCCTAAAAGACGTGGAGAAGATCGTAAAAATAATAAATGAGTCGAACTACCAAGCATTTCGAAAAATAATACCAAAAGAATTCTTCAAATATCCAATAACAGACATAAGTATGATACTGAAAGATATGAAAGAAATGAAATTCTATATTTATGAAGTTAATAGTGAAGTAGTTGGTGTAGCAGCTTTAAAGCCAGATCAAGAAAAGAAGACAGGTTTTATTAGATGGGTATATGTAGCTCCAAAACACCAACATAAAGGAATAGGTACAGCATTAATAAAACATATAGAAGAAACTGCTGAGAAATTAAATTTAAAGAAGCTTCAGCTAATCACACCTGAAAAAGCAATATGGGCAATAAAATTCTATAAGAAACTAGGATACAAAATAGTCAATTACATACAAGCAAAAACATGGAAAGACGTAATAATGGAAAAAGATCTAAAGTAAAGAATCGTCAAAAAGATCCTCTAGGATGTTTTAAGTAATTTTTAGTATTCACTTATTATTTCAACTTAAACGTCTTCATGTTTAATGCGATATTAACCTTAGCATGCTCTCATAAACCTCATCAAACGAAATTATCTCTCCATCGTACTTTAATGCTGTTGCTGTATAGTGTGAATCAAAAAACTCAAGTTTAATGTTTGTCTCAAGTATACACTTGTAAGTGCTATATCAAGCGTTAATGGGATATACTCCACATTAGGTAAAGCTACTAAAGCTGCTAAATCCCTAAAGTAAGAAATTCTCCCAATCTGATAAGCTGAAAATCTCTCAAGAAGCTTCTTATCTAAAGCACCAACTATACCAAGTTTATAACCTTCAACTCCAACGCTTTTAACAAGGATACTAAGTATGTAAAAATATTATCATACATAACTATCAAAACTCCCTAAATGTTCCTTTAATTCTCAATTTTATACAGCTTCGCTTTATTATCAATATCTATGTGACTATTAATGGTGTATAATTGAAAGACTTTATAGTTCTAATATCAATATTACTATAATTTTAAACCTACTAATCACGTTAGACATCGTTACTCAGCAGTATTACATTTAAAAAAACTAAAAGTACATTAAAAACTAAGAAACTAAATGTATTCGATACATACTCGGGTATAGATCATGAACATCATTATAAGATCTGTTTTTCTTAGTGGTACAGAGAATACTATCAGCAGTCGTTCTAGTATTGATAGCTGCTATCATACATATGAAAAACTTTGATATAATCTAGGACTTATCAATAAAAAAGTCTTAGGCGGGGCTCCTCCCCGTCCTCGGGGTGTCAATCATCTCTCTTCTTAGAGAGCCTCACCAGTCATCGCCCCATATTATTAACAATAATTTTATCTAAAATAAAAGTGTGATATCCTCTTTTCTCAATAGTCTATCATCCTAATTTAACATGGTGTTTTACTGTAACCTAAAGTAATAATGTGATTATGTTAAAAATTAGGAATCCAGTTAAAGTTTTTCTATTAGCACTTTACTTTATTAGCGATGACGCCTCCTGCTAACCTTGCTAGCCTGGCTTTAAAGGCTAGCAAGGTTGAGTCTCTGTTCCACCGCTTTCTTCAC
>Ga0190366_1000133_pt1 | contig 15442 bp, 16 predicted proteins | sample 487218910_MG_FD_169990 | JGI IMG/M metagenome (GOLD analysis project Ga0190366, IMG submission 169990) | Hydrothermal vent microbial mat bacterial communities from Southern Trench, Guaymas Basin, Mexico - 4872-18-9-10_MG | ecosystem: Environmental > Aquatic > Marine > Hydrothermal vents >...
GTATGCAACGGTGATTTCTCAAGAAGGTAGGAGCGGGGGGCGGCCGGGCATGGGCGCCGTAATGGGCTCTAAAAAACTCAAAGCAGTGGTTATTAAGGGGACCGGGGATGTGCCGCTAGCGAATCCGGCTGGGTATAGGCGGTTAGCCGCTGAAGCTTATCGAGCTATAAAGGATAAGCCTGGGTATGGATTCTGGAGGAGACAAGGTACAATGGCTGCTCTTCAATGGGCTCAGGAGAGCAGCGTGCTCCCAACTTATAACTTTAGAGAAGGAGTATTCGAGAAAGCCTCGAATATAGACGGGTATGCCATGGAGAAGGTAAAGGTTGGACAGCGAGGCTGTCCTCTGTGCAACGCTACCTGCGGCAATTTAATCAACGACATTGAGGGTGAAATCGCTGAATTAGATTACGAAAACGTAGCTCTTTTAGGGTCTAACATAGGGTTAGGTGACTTGAAGAAAGTAGCTATGTTGAATAGACTCGCTGATATGTACGGAGTGGACACTATAAGCGCAGGGAGCGTTATAGCTTTCACCATGGAGGCTAGTGAAAAAGGCTTGGTTAAGGAGAAGATAGAGTGGGGGGATTTCGAAGCGGCTAAGAGTCTTCTGGAGGATATAGTCTTTAGAAGAGGGTTGGGCGACCTGCTAGCTGAAGGAGTGAAAAGGGTTTCCCAGAAGTTGAAAGGGGAAGACTTTGCTATGCACGTTAAAGGATTGGAGATTACGGGATATGACTGCCATGCAGCGCCGGGTATGGCTTTAGCTTATGGAACTTCGCCTATAGGAGCTCATCACAAAGACGCCTGGATTATATCCTGGGAGATAAAAACTGAAAGGATGGGTTATACTAAAGGGAAAGTGTCTAAGCTCATCGAGTTCCAGAGAATTAGAGGAGGGATGTTCGAGGTATTAACCTCGTGTAGGTTGCCTTGGGTAGAGGTAGGATTCGAGTTGGACTGGTATCCTAAACTGTTTAAGGCTGTTACCGGCCTCGATGTAACTTTGGACCACTTCTTCGAAGTAGCCGATAGAGTTTATAATTTAATAAGAGCCTATTGGATTAGAGAAAAAGGCGGAAATTGGAACAGGCTTATGGATTATCCCCCGAAGAGATGGTTTAAAGAACCTCTTACTAAGGGGCCTTTAGCGGGTGCAAAACTAAACTTAGACAAGTATGACATTATGTTATCGTGGTATTATGAGGCTAGGGGATGGGATGGGAAAGGAATCCCTAGAAAGGAGACTTTGGCTAAACTTAAACTCGATTACGTAATTCCTGAGTTAGAGAAATACGTTAGATTGTCTTGAGTCGGTGTTCTTTCTCTAGGAATAGCCTTAAATACATCTTAAACCACACTTATTTTCGAGCATAACGCTTGGTGTTTGCATGCAACGACGCTACCCGAGAGGGATAAAGGGATTCGCTGTATTTTACGTCAATAAGGACGTCCAAGTAGTTAAGATAGACTTTTTGATAGCTAATATTACGCTCGCCGAATATAAGCCCCGAAATTACATGAGAGAATACCGGAACGCTTTCGACGAGATGACCTACCATCTCGGAGAGGAGTTCTCCGAATTCTTTTACGAAGACGCCGTCTGCTACGTTAAATCTAAGCTCGTGGCGTGCAGGTTTTTCTACTCCCCAGAGAACGACAGAGTCGTATACGTTATGTTCGCTACCCTATACCCCGGCATAATTAGAATTTTATCGAAGAGATTGGAGAAGCTAGGGTGGAAGAAGAAGCTTTTAATAGAATTTACGAGCATAAAGCAGAGAATGAAGTAGCAATTTACATTTTAACATCTCCCCATTAATTAAAGGACAAAAATAAATTTCCGAAACAGTTTTACCGAACTATCCTATGACCGCCTTCTCAAATATAAGCTCTCCCTTCTCGAATCTCTCTAGTCGGAGTGTGTCGATAGATATTGAAGGTTTTCCATAAACTATTAACTCCGCAATTAGCTTCCCCACTATAGGACCCATCATAAAACCATGTCCACTATACCCAGCGGCTATGTAGAAACCTTCAAGTTTTTCCGTCTCTCCTAGAATCGGGTGATGGTCTTTCGTCATGACGTAGTATCCCGCCCATTGTCTTAAAATATTCACATTTTTCAGTACAGGCATAACTTTAACTAGATTCTTAGCGAATACTTCGAGAAAATCCAACCTAGCTTTTAGCGGCTGATTAGGTGGTTCAGGCATATCGATCCTCCCTATAATCCCCCTTCTATCAGTTTGAGTAAAATAGAGTTTGCCTCTGATGACCATAGGCTTAATAAACTCTCGGAAAGATTCAGTTACCATTATGTGATGCCTATAGTTTTCAACCGGTATATCTACTCCGACCATTTTCCCTATATCCCTAGCCCCAGCTCCGGCGGCGTCTACTATTTTTTCCGTCTCTATTTCCCCCCTAGGCGTGATAACTTTTCTAATCTTACCCTTCTCGACAACTATGTCCTTGACCTCCGTAAACATGTAATATTCGACGCCGAGCCTCTTCCCGGCTTCATAGTAGGCGTAAATTGTTTTGAAGAGAGAAGCCTTACCGTCTTTATGACAAAAGGCGGCTATGAAAGCGTCTGGGTTTAGCTGTGGAACTATCTCCAATGCCTCCTCTACGCTTATAATCCTACTCGGTACCCCGTACCTATTTTGTATCTTAACATTCCTTAAACATGGAGAGCCCCTCTTCATCTCTTATCAGCCAAAGATAGCCCGTCTGCCTATATCCTACATCGTAACCTAGTTCTTCGCTGAGCCTCTCCCAAAGTTTTACGCTTTCCTTCATGAGTACTATATGTTCCTTGGTCGTAAATTGTTGCCTAATTCCAGTCCCGCACTTGCCGGTAGAACCGCTGCCTAGATAGCTCTTCTCCACGACTACTACGTCTTCCATGCCTAACTTGGCTAGGTTATAGGCTATGGATAAACCGCTAATTCCTCCACCTATAACTACTACGTTAGCCCTCTTCTTCATCTTCTTCGCCCGCGGCAAAAACTCCTATCGGTAAAGGCGTTATGGGGGGACGTTCAGAAGGATATTCTATTTCATCTATTTTCTTTTTAAGTTCTTTAGCTAGAATTTTCATAATCAAGGGGACACAGACTCTACCCCTGCAAGGACCCATTCCAAAGTTAAGCTTTCTTTTAAAGATTCCATGTCTGTATACCCTTCTCTAATAGCTTTAATCACATCTTCATAAGTAATATCCTCGCAACGGCAGACCACTTTCATTTAAATCACCTTAAAAGCTCTCACATCCATAACCTTATCCTCGTCAACTTCCAAGGTTACCGCATAGGTGTAATTCTTACCCTTAACGATTTTGACTACATTGCCTTTCCCGATCGGCGCGCCTAACCTATCTAATAACACCACTTCATCACCTTTATCTGGGACCGGGAGAAGCTCGTAGGGCACGGTAACTCTGCCTTTACCATCGCTGGAGGATAAGTCAACTAGAAATATCGCTAATCCGGGACAGGCTAGCAGGCAGGATCCACAACCCTTACATTTATCAAAATCTACGATCGGTATCAAGTTTATTTCTTGTTTAGTTATAGCGTTTACCGGACATGCCGCCACACAGGCATCACACGGTATCTCTTGAACACACTCCACTACGACGACCGGTCCTTTCTTCATTCTCTCCCTAGACGGAGCAAGATTTAATTTGTAAAGTTCCTCGACTTTTATCACTCCCGTAGAAAACATATCATCCATTTATCAACACCTTTTCTAATCCTCTCCTAACCTTTTCAAAAACCGGCCCCTTTCTTATCTCCCATAGTTTCTTAATAATTTCTCTCTTTCCTCTAACGCTACACTATTCTCACCTACCACGTTTATGGCAGCCGAAATGCCGGCTATTCCTCCCTCAAGCATTGCAGTCGACGCCTCTTCTATCCCCGAGACATCGCCCGCCACAAAAACGCCCTTAAGAGAAGTTTCTTGGTATCTTGTACGTTTCGGAACTAGTCCTCCAAGCTCCGGCACGTAGGCCATTTCGCAACCGGCCTGAACTAATAGTTGAGAGTAGGGGGTTAAGCCCACGGCTAGGCATATCAGGTCTACCTCAAAATATTTCTCGGTTTCCGGTATTTCGTTGAAGTTTTCATCAAGAGCTATTATAGTAGCACCTTCAACTCTTTCTGTTCCATGGGCGCTTTTAATAGTATGAGAGACGTAAATAGGGACTCCAAGCCTTCTGAGCTTAGCGGCGTGAACGAGGTATCCGCCTATTCTCGGCATAGCCTCTACAATAGCCGCTACTTCTACGCCGGCTTGGATTAGCTGATAAGAGACTATTAAACCGACGTTTCCAGCCCCCACTATTAACGCTTTCTCGCTGGGCTTAACTCCGTAGACGTTCATAAGGGTTTGAGCGGCTCCGGCGCACATAACCCCTGGGAGGTCGTTGTTCTCAAAGATTAAGAATTTTTCAGAAGCTCCCGTGGCCACTACTATTTGTTTTGCCTTTATCTTAAGGAGCCGCTTCTCCTTGGCGTCGTAGGCGCCTGCTAGCTTATCCTCATATATCCCGAAAACAGTGGTATTTGCTAAAAATTCTATATTTTCTCTTATTACTTAAAATTTTAATTAATTTTTTAGCTATTTCAAAACCCCTAACCCCTGAGTATAAGTCTTTAGACCCGAAGAATTTATGAGTTTGTTTTATCAATTGCCCTCCGATCATCGGGTTTTCGTCTATGAGAGTCACCTTCGCTCCATACTTGCTGGCGTAGAGAGCCGCGTAGAGCCCCGCTGGTCCCCCTCCTACAACTAGCACATCAGTATTTAGACTAAGAGACTGCCCCGCTTTAAAGGATGCTATAGCCGGCGGCATGGCTAGGCATTCTTGGCGGCGTACATTCTTCACATATTTGACAGGTATAATACAGGTTCTTGTATTAGGTACTCCGTCTACTTCCATTAAACAGGAAGAACACTTACCTATCATACAGAAGGCTCCGCGCGGCCGCTTCAACACCTTGCTTCTGGAAAAAACTCTCACTCCAGTTGCGTAAAGAGCGGCCAACACGCTTTCGTTTTCGTAGCCTTCTATTGGTTTGCCGTCGAAGTAGAAGATCCTCTTATTACCGCGTTTAAATCTTAGGATTGGATGGTTTTTTATCCTAAAGTCCGACAAACGGCCCTCCCTACGGAGAAAATACCTACTAATCCTTTATTCTCACTCCTAATCTCTTATTTATCTGTTATCTTTTACCATTAAACAGAGAATTCCTAAAATTATATAATAGTATGTAGGGCTATAGATAATATAAAATTTATATATGGCGTTGGCTATATATTCTTTATGGAGTTTTTTAGAAAGATAATATCCAAAATATGGTCTTCTCCTGAGGAAAAAATAGCGAATCTTGCAATAAATCATGCAAATCTTTGTTTTAAAGCGGTAGACGCTTTTACGAGGGCCGTAAAGGAGTATTGTAATGGAGATAGAAAGCTGGCAGAGAAGTATCTGATGGAAGTATACTCATGTGAGGAAGAGGCTGACAGTGTTAGGCGGAAGATAATAGAAGAGCTGGCAAAGGGAGCTTTACCTCCCCTGAATAGAGAGGATTTCGTCAGGTTAGCGGAGAGGATGGATTTGATAGCTGACTGGGCTAAAGAGGCGGCGAGGCTTCTTTCCGTAATTCCCTGTGAAAAATTGCGTCAGGAGCTTGCCGGCGAGTGTTTAGAATTAGTTGATTTAATGTATGAGAGCACTGAGAAGCTTTACAATGCTGTCTCGGCTATGATGACTGATTTTCAGAAGAGCCTGCAACTGGTTCACGAAATAGAGGTTATAGAGGAGAAAGGCGACGATCTCTATATCAAGTGCTTTAGCAGGTTAGAAAGAGCGGAAAGCGGGTGTATTGGAGTACCCGGAATGCTAATAAGTAAGCTCGTAGAATCCTTCGAAAACACTCTTGATGCTTGTGAAGAAGTAGGGGATTTAATAAAGATAATAGTCGTTAGGGCTCTAAGGTGAGCCTATGGAATTCTTGCTCTTAATGAGCTTCGTCCTAGCATTTTACGTAGCTTGGTCCGTGGGAGCGAACGACGAGACTATGGCCGTCTTAGCCGGTAGTGGGTTTACGAGCATATTGGCGGCGTGTATTATTGGAGCTATCATGGATTTCTTAGGGGCTGTGTTATTAGGTTATAAAGTCGAGGAAACTATGGGAGAAAAACTACTAGCCTATAAAATCGATTTGGTAGACACGCTGATAATAGTGGCCGCCGTAGCAACTTGGCTCGTGCTTGCCTCTTATAGAGGATGGCCTGTCTCAACTACCCACTCTGCGGTCGGTGCTGCCATAGGGTTAGGAATATATAAGTGGGGTATAAGCGGGGTGAGGTGGGAGTCGCTGCTTAACGTCGTAGCAGGTTGGGTTATATCCCCTATAATGGGCTTCATAGGAGCCTATGTAACATGTAAAATCTTTGACTTCTTCTTAGCTAAAGGCATTAAGGGGTTAAGGAAGAGCCTGAGAGTCGCCAGGATAGCTTCTCTAACTCTATTGGCGTGGGCATCCTATACTTCCTTCTTCAGGGGGGCGAACGATATAGCAAACGCGACAGCATTCCTCAGCGCCGTCTACGAGAACCCTTTAATGGTTAGACTGATAAGCGGCTTCGGCATGGCTCTAGGGCTCGTGATGCTAGGAAGGAGAGTCGTAAAGTCCGTTGGCGTCGAACTGGTTGAGCTAACTCCGGTTATGGGATTGGCGATACAGATATCGGTTGCGTTGACAGTCTCTATCGGAACGCTCATGGGCTTACCCCTCTCGGGAACCCATATACTTGTCATGGCCGTCGCTGGAATAGGCGTAGCCAAGAGGATATGGATAAACATTAAAGGATTGAAGGAAATATTAGCTACTTGGATTGTAACGTTTCCAGGCGCGGCGGTCTTAGCGGTTCTTTTCGCTCTACTAGTATAGATTTTTAACACTAAGCACTATTTTAAATGATGATTGTAAGTTTGGTCAGGTGTAAGAGCCACTACGACTGTGTCTACAAAAGCTTGGAACAGATCATAAATGAGATAGCGGTCATAAAGACTAAAAACTTCCTTATAAAGCCAAATTTCGTATCGGTGAGAAACAGATACGCGACTACTCACGTGGATGCTATTAAAGCGTTCATAGATTTTGTTTACGATAATATCGGTTCCAGGAAGATCATCGTAGCTGAAGCTCCAGCGGGGGGTAGTCTTGAAGAGGCTCTAGATAATTTCGGCTATAAAATTCTCAAAGAGTATGGGGTTGACTTTATAGATTTAAATGAAGATGATTGCTTCGAGTACCGCGTATATGATAAATACCTTAGACGCGAAGTCGAAGTCAGAATAGCAAAAACCGTATTGAAATATAAAGATTCGATAGTATCTATCTGTAGACCGAAAACACACGATACTGTCGTTGTAACTCTTTCTCTGAAAAATATTGCAGTAGGGATTATAAAACGAGAGGATAAATGGAAGATACATCAGGGTTATGGAGCTATAAACGCTACGATAGCTCGACTCGCCTTGGACTTCCCGCCTAGATTGGCTATAATAGATGGCCACATTGGCATGGAGGGAGATGGTCCGGTCTATGGTATGCCTAAAAAGTGGGGGGTTGGCGTGGCGGGCTTAAACGGCTTCTACGTAGACGTCTTAACAACTTGGATGATGGGGTTCGACCCTAAAAATGTCGGGTATCTCTACGTATTGTCTAAAATGACGAGACATAGCTTAGACGTTAAATCGATAAAAGTTGTTGGAGCAGAACCCGAGGATGTGAAAACTAGCTTTAAACCACACCGAACTTTTAGAGAACAACTCAAATGGAAAAATGAGATAGATTTAACTAAAGTTCTATAACTTCAACTTCTAGGGTCTCTAGGTCCAGAATAGCTAGGGTGGCTTTTCCAGATAAGCCTCCAAACACTTCACCAGGATTTAGCAGTAGGGTTTTCCCTAGCTTCTCTACTACAACTTCGTGTATATGCCCGAAAATTACTATGTCATAGTAGCCGTCTTTGGCTATAGCGCGGGCAAATCTCTTCGTTTCTTCCATTCCTCCCATGCCGTGGAAAACCATTATCTTTTTACCGTCTAACTCTAGCTCGAGAGGTTGAGATTTTAAGTTGAAGCCTAGTGATGACGCTGTTTTTAGGAGGAGGAATACTTCGCCGTCGTTGTTGCCGAAAACTCCATAGAATTTGGCCTTTAGCTTGGAAAATCTCTTTAGTGTAAACGGAGCGATTATATCTCCCGCGTGTACTATTGCGTCTATTTTCTTTCTCTTGAGGATTTCGATGGCTTTTTCCACGTTATTGAGATTATCATGAGTATCCGATAACACGCCCACGAGCACTTCCATCACCGCCCAGTTAATAGAAATATACTTCAACAAGGTTAAATAATGTAAGGTTAATGGTGTAAAAACGGTGTTAGGATGGAGGTTTTTGAGCAAAAACTCCACGTGGACGCTTTACAGATAATTCTGGAGGGTATAAGAGCCGCTGATCCCCGCGAGGCTGTAAAGAAATCATTGAAATTTGAGAATGGTGTGTTGAGAGTTAAGGATAAGGTTTTCGAGCTGGAAGGCAAACTTTACTTAGCTGGCTTCGGAAAAGCTGCCTATAAAATGGCGAAAGCCGCTTTGGAAGAAATTGGAGGAATCGTAGAATATGGAGTAATCTCAATACCTAAAGGCTCTAAAGTGGAAGAAGAATTGGAGAGAACAGAGGTAATCTTCTCGGGACATCCTAAGCCGGATTCCGGAAGTGTAGAAGCTGGGAGAAAGATTCTCGAGTTAGCTCACGAGGCTAAAGAGGGAGATTTAGTTTTAGTTCTCATATCAGGAGGCGGATCCGCGCTCATGGAATATCCCGTTGAAGGAGTTAGCTTAGACGACATAGCGGCTACTTCCACTATGCTGATGAATGCAGGCGCTGATATCTACGAACTTAACACAGTACGTAAACATCTATCTAGAGTCAAGGGGGGGCAGTTGGCTAAGGCTATTTTCCCAGCTAAGACGGTTTCATTGATAATATCCGACGTAGTAGGGGATCGCGTTGACATGATAGCCTCTGGTCCCACAGCGCCCGATCCGACCACGTTTCAAGACGCTTGGTATGTGCTGGAGAAGTATCGTTTGACGGATAAAGTGCCTGAGAGCGTTAAGAGCTACTTGGAGAAGGGAATTAAGGGTGACGTGCCCGAGACCCCTAAAGAAGACGACCCTGTACTCAAGAACGTCTACAATTACATAATAGCTAGCAATATCACATCGCTCAGGAAGATGAGAGATAAGGCCGAGGAAATGGGCTATAATACTCTAATTCTCACCTCGATGATCCAAGGAGAGGCTAGAGAAGTCGGCAAGGTAATAGCTGCTTTGGCTCTAGAGGTAAAAAAGACAGGGAATCCTGTAAAGCCTCCGGCCGTTATCCTAGCCGGAGGCGAGACTACCGTCACCGTTAAGGGCTCTGGCAAAGGTGGCCGCAACCAAGAACTGGCCCTCTCGGCGGCTATACAGATTAAAGGCGTCGACGGCGTGGCTATAGCCTCCGTGGGTAGCGATGGCATAGATGGCCCAACGGATGCCGCTGGCGCGATCGTAGACGGATATACAGTAATCAGAGCCGAGAATCAAGGCCTAAATGCTTTAAAATACCTCGATAATAATGACAGCTATACGTTTTTCAAGAAAATAGGGGGGCTTGTGGAGACAGGCTATACCGGCACCAACGTAAACGACTTTATAGTCGTTATGGTAGCCTAGCCCCTCCTCCTACCGTATCTAGGATAACCCCTTCGCCGCCTATATTCCCTTACACGTTTTTCTGAGATATTATTTTCCTCATTTACCTCTTCTATTTCCTCACTTGAATCTTCTACAGAGCCGTATCTCCCTATGTTAAGCCTCATAGAATTTCGGAAAACTCCAACATAGCAATTCTTTAATACTACAGTCGAACCCTCCCTTTCCCGGATTAAATCTATCTTATCGTCCCACAGCGTCATAAGTACGGTGCCCGTCTCGTCTCCTACTAGAGCTTCAGCTACTCTGTGCAAAGCATCGTCTCGCCTCGAAGTTACTGTCCTCTCCTCGCCAACTGAGAGGACCTTAACCCTTAGATTTACATTTCTAGAATTTGCGGTTAAATTCCCTATTTTTATGAATTGTTCTCCTCTATATCCCATTTACCTACATCCCGTCTGAAGGATGATAAAGAACAACTTAGGGGGTATTTTAACCTTTCTATCAATAAACACTCAAAGTATTTCTAGCTAGCCACATAACCCAAAATCGCATAAAACTTCTATGATTGTCTTACATTTATTTGTCATAAATAGTTAAAAAATGACGTCATGATTTCAGCAAATTAAAGCTACTATCCTATAGCGCTAGACAAGACTGGTGTAATATCTCCGTATTTCTATCAATTGCCGACGGTATCCCCTTTAAAATAGTAGTGAGTGGTGGATTTCGGTGGGAATTTGGGTAGCTTACCAAAAGTAACGAAGGTAGCTCTACAGATAAGAATACCAGCTGATCTAGACCAGAAGTTTAGAGCCAAAGCCGCCGCAAAATACGGCTTGCGCAGAGGAGCTTTAGAAAAAGCTCTCACGGAGGCCATTTTATTGTGGTTAAAAATAGACGAAAAGGGTGGTTAGCGGTATGAAACGCTTATTCATAATTACACTCCTCCTTGTACTAATATCCTTTACATCTAGCACATTCTATGCCTTCCCCAGAGAGCAAGGCTATTACGCCAAAGTGGATTACATAGTCTCGAGCAGGTTCACTATAAACCTAAACTTCCAAGAAAACGATTTAAAGGAAGTTACAGCTCCTCCGCCTCCAGTAGGCTATAAACTGGCTTATATGGAGGTTACAGTCAGCGAAGGATTCCCAGATGATCTGGTAGCTGTGAAATTTGATAGGAAAATGGAGAGCGAAGGAGTTGTAACTTCTTTAGTATCCTTCAGCGGATCTATAAAACTGGCATATGGCGGTAAAGGCAACTTCACCACTCCGGCCGAGCTAAAATGTGTCTATGTGAAGACTGAATGGAAGATTATACCTGAAAATGGTAAGGTGATAGTGAAGGTTGCTCCTCCCGACGAACCCTTCGATCTAGCTAACTTAACAGTTAAAGTTTCAGTCGATAACTACGCGCCCTATATAATCAGCGACGTTATATCGCCAAGCGGAGAGAGTATTTTAACCCCTGAGTTTCAGGAAGCTCTACATCCAGATGCAGTCAGGGTAGACTTGAAAAACTTAGAGCTCAACTTCGAATACGGACTTGAAGAAGGAGAATACGAAATAATATTTAAGTACGGCGACGAGTGCAGACTACCTAACGCGTTCTTAGCCAAGGAAATAGAATTCTACAATGGCACAGTGAATGCTTTCGAAACTAAGACGTTCACCGCGCCAACTTCTAGCGACTGGATGATTGCGGGGTATATAGTAGTACTCTATAGCCTTTACCCCGTTAGCGGCGGAAAGGCGGATATCTACGTAGAGGCAAGCATGGTAGATTACGTGTACTTTGAAGATGAGATAATTAGAATTGAAGGCGTGTCTTACTTAATACCTCCCCTAAACTTCGAGCTATGGGTTAAAGCGTACATAGTGTATGGATCTTGGTTTAAAGTAATTAGTAGATTTAAAAAACCAGTTAACATACTCTACGCTCCAGTATTAATAAAGGAAGTTGGAGAATGGTCCAAGCAAGGGTTAAGAATTAGGGTTTCAGAGAAAGACGTCGAAGATTCAATGTACGCGTATCTAATAGTCCAACTCCCATCTTATGGTAGAGTAAAGAACATAATAACCCCCAGCGGCGGAGCTCTCGGAGAATATAAAGATAGCTTGCTACCATGGTCTTCAACAGTTAGAGCTATTAGCGTCGCGGACAACCAGGCATATATACAAGTTAAAAACGGCGAAACTCTGGAAACCGGAACCTATATCGTGGAAATAGAGTGGACGCCATTGCGCGTGAGGGCGGTTGACGCTGATGGAAACCCGCTAGAGGGAGCCATCGTCAAACTCGAAGGACCTATAAGCGTTGAGGCTGAAACGGGCGAAGACGGAGTAGCAGAACTTTTAATCTATCGCCCCGGCATGTATAAGCTGAGCATCGAGTATAAATCAGTGCTCGTTGGGAACGCGCAGCTCTATACGATTACAGAAACTACAATGGAAATGAAATGTAGCGTGTTTAACCTCGAGATAGAGACTGTAGACCTTTGGGGCAAAGCGCTTTCCGGCACTGAAGTTGTAATGAAGACTGAAGAAGGAAGAACCATATTCTCAGGCGAGACGAATGAAAATGGCATACTTAAGGTAAATCAGGTACCCGGAGGTAAATACAATATAGAGGCTTACTATAAGCGCGTTAGAACAGATTTTAGCGAAACTATAGACTCTAGTAAAAAAATAAAGTTGAAGCTTGATGTAGCGTTTGAAATACCGTTCCTAGGAGTACCCGTGAGTAAGCTAGAGACTATAACTGCAGCGATTGGCTCCATCGCGCTTGGCTTCGCAGGCTACGCAGCTTCTCGCAGAGGAAGAAAGGTAAAAGAGGAAGACATAGTAGAGCTCGAAACATTTGAATAAAATCCTCTTTTTTAAAAAAATGTCATACGAATATAGAATAAATTGGATTCAATTAAAAAATGAGGAAAAAGAGGATTTTATAAACTATATAGGAGATTTTTTGAAATCTGCCTATAAAGAGGAGGTAGTCTTTTTTGATAAGATAGAATATAACAGCGAGCCTGGCTTGGTACTTCAGCTCCGAGGAAAGGCTCATTTAGAAATACTGGTTGTCGCGTCTAAAACTCCACTTGTTAAAATAGTTTTCCTGGACGAGAATGGCCGGATCGAGATAGCTGAAGCTTTAGCTAGTTTCATAGGCAAAGTGGCGTCGTCGTACCGCAAGAAAAGCACGCTTTACTACGTTTACGTCTATGGGAAAAGTATCCAACCCGCAAAAGTAAAGTCTTTAATTGGCAGACTCGTGGAGGAGGTTTTTCTAAATAATATGGCACTATTTTTTGCCTTCTCCACGATATTATACTCTTTAATATCTCTAGTTTTTGACGGGGGTTATACTCCTTTAGCGTTTATAGCTCTCTTGCTTCCCTTTCAGTTTTTCTCATATAAAATACCAGTCGTTATTGGAGATTGGGAGATTTCCTCGGAGAAAAATCGAGTGCTTATAACCGGTCTCCCTATGCCACTTAAGATCTATAAAAAACTGATAGATAGAATAGTAAAAACAGGTGAAGTTTATAAGTTAAAAGAAGAGATATATAGGCTAATACTTGAAGGAAAGAAATGTTTTGTAAAGGATATAATCCTCAAGTGTTATGATGTGAATTTAAGAAAAGAGGATATAAGAATAAAAGAAGTCAACCTCTTTAGATTAGCTAAGAAAGCATTCTCTAAAATAGGACTACCCCCTCCTAAGATTTACTTGGTAAATTCTCTGGATTTAAACGCTGCCGCGCTAGGCATACATCCTAGCTTTTCCTCCATTATAGTAACCTCAGGATTGCTCATAGAGCTAGAGGAAAACGAAGTCGAAGCGGTATTAGCACATGAAGCAAGCCATATAAAGCACCGAGATACGTTTACCCTATATGTATTAAGCAGCGTGCTGTATTTAATCCAAGCCTACCTCGCATACATAACATTACCGCTTCTTCTAGCTCTCTCACTACGATTGGGAATTATCTGCACTACCTTAACGATATTCTTCTTCATAGCCAAAATCATCGAAGTTAAAGCAGATTTAGACGCCGCTTGGACAAATAACCCTTCGAGCCTGGCATTCGCCTTAGAAAAAATAGCCCCTAAAAGGTCTAAAGTAGAAAAACGTCGCAGATTAAAAGATTGGATTTCTTGGACCTCCCATCCTCCACTCAGCTTTAGGATTTACGTTCTACGCAACTACCCTGCAAATAAACACGGTTGGCTAACCGCCTTAAAACTCTGTATATGCGATCTAGCGAGAAGCATCATATGATCTGTATGATATATATGTATGACATTATTTCATACTGGAATTAGTTGTTACAAAGAGTATTTACTGAATTATTAATTTCAATATCTGGTGTTTCAATGTACTCCAAGATTAAAGAAATCATAAAAATACTCGATTCGGTTATAACGGATGAGAACTTAGACGAGAACGTGAGAAAGAACTTGTTGACGTCGAGAAAATTGTTGACTGAAATTCTCGACGAAATCCTTTGTTTAAGAGGATGTATCAGAGAAATGAGCTATATCTTCGAGGAGACTATGGCTTTGCTGAACATGAACAACGGCAGCGAAAATCATGCTCTGAAGTTTCTTAAAGATAGTATGTATACCGAACTTGATATTAAGTGGAGAGATGAGAAAAAGATAGCAAAGATAGAAAACATCATTGGCTAGATTCTTAAGATCTCCAATCTTAAAGCATTTAAAATAGGCAGTATGCTCTCTCTGTGAAATCTTTTCATGCCCTTCCAATCCAGCAAAGCGTATCTCACAGACCCTCGCGTTCTCTCTACCATTTGCGCCACCATGTCCTCATCAACGTAATCAAGAACGTACTTCGGGGCTATATGCCCAACCAGGATGCCCTTCTCTAGAGATACTTTCGTTATTTTAGGTGCATAGTGAGGGCCGCCAAAGGCTATGCAAACATCCCCCTCCTCCTCTGCAAACGCTGCCTCCATTATTGCAGATGCTACGGCAACTCCGGCTTTTTCATTAGTCCACTCCTCTAATCCGCTACCTATCTCAACGAAGAGAGCGGCGGTTTTCTCTAGATAGGGGCCGTGATGCGTAGCCTCGTAACTGACCTCCCAATCAATTAGGTTCATTTTTTCCCGTTGCTCCACCATTTTTTTCAACGCCAAAAACATAGCTGCGGGAGGCGCTATAGTAAGCTTCCTCGGCCGTCCACCCAACTTTACTTCCTCTGTAAAATTGCCAGGTACATGAGTTAGTAGGGAGGGTAGCTTAGCCGCGGATTCATGACGACTCGCGAATATAAAAGTTTTAAAATCTAATTTTTCCTCTAAGAAATCCGCCTTTACAAGTTCCTCCTCAATAGTTACAAGTACTATATCCTTGAATCTGAAAATTTTATTTCCATAAACTTTTTCGGCGGCTTCCCTAAATGGATATTCAGATAGCAATTTCTCTCTGATGTTTAAACTAGCAGGGTCCACCTTCGAGGTTATTATAGCGACTCTGCCGGAAATCATAGCATTTTTATACCATAATTTAGTACTTATATTAACCGCGGCCGATGATGTCGGGCCCAAGCGTGGAACCATGACGATACTACTAAATTGAGGCGCGCGGGGAGTGTGGTGTTGAATTTGAAAAAAAGACAGAAGAGA
>Ga0190366_1000137_pt1 | contig 15372 bp, 27 predicted proteins | sample 487218910_MG_FD_169990 | JGI IMG/M metagenome (GOLD analysis project Ga0190366, IMG submission 169990) | Hydrothermal vent microbial mat bacterial communities from Southern Trench, Guaymas Basin, Mexico - 4872-18-9-10_MG | ecosystem: Environmental > Aquatic > Marine > Hydrothermal vents >...
GGTTAACTTGGTAACTATCAGTCTTACTTCCTAGGAACTAAGGGGAGTACTCCCCTTAGTTCCTAGGAAGTAAGACTGATAGTTACCAAGTTAACCAGTCAAGGTGTAAAAGAGGATAGATGTTTATGAGTAAGAGTGTAAGTATGGATAAGGAGATGCTCGGGCTTTTAGGGGGTTATTCGGGTATATAGATGTATATAGAACTATATAGAACTAAGTAGTTCTATATAGATCAGCCAAAATCTATATAGATCTAATTACAAAACGTCGCTAAGAAAGCCTCGCATTTCAATGTGGGGGAACTATATAGAGCTAAATAGTTCTAATTAGAAGTATATAGATTCAATTATATGCTCTATTGAGCTATCTCAGGTTTTTCCTCTGCTTGAAAAGGTAGAAATTCGCTATTACACTTGGGGCACTTTCCATTCTTGATTTCATGCTCGTATACTATATTAAAGCAAGAGGGGCATACTACTAGATTGTTTTCCTTGATATCGCTTGCTTCTTTCTTATATCTTGCTAATTTATCCTTAAGAATAACTACACCCCACCATATTTTAACATAACCGTTCTTTTCTAATCGATTCAGCCAGAACCTCGCTAAATAATCAGGTATCCTAATATCCTGCAGAATTGCATCATATTTAATGCTTCTCAATCCCGCTTCATATATATCTCTAAGGTACTTAACGAGATCTGCTATTCGGGGCCTAACCATTCTTCTTTTTAAAACCTAAAAGAATTGCAGAAGTAGTATTTAAATGTTTCGCTTGAGGTAGACATACAGCGGTGTCTTTTCAGCAATTCAAAATAATAATTCAAAATAATTTTTTATTATTTAATATTTGAATTAGGTTATTTTTGAAGAAGTTTTTTGCTTCTTTTTTGGGTGTGCGGGTGAGGACCTCTCTGACTGCTACCTTGCGATGATGGACTACTGTGACCCATAACTTTTAAACAACTCTATTTACCTATTTAAAGCTATCTGAAGCAACCCTTACTTATTTTTATTATTTGAGTTTAAATCTGGCTACTTAGATAATTTCTAGGTAAATCCTTTCTCCTTTACTTGTAGAAAAATTTATATATTATTGTTCTTTCTTAACTTTTCTACCAGAAAAATCTATGACCAAAATGAGCATATTCTCCGATTTATATTCTAAAGTGTATATACATAGCAATTTTTTTCAATATTGAAAAAAATTGAAACCCACCTCTATGACCATAACTGGGATCTATATAGATTTTAGAAAATCTATATAGAAACTATAGAAAACTATATAAAGAACATCAACCATTAATAAGATCTGATGTATTTTAAAAGGAGGTCAAAAAAATGAAAAAAACAAGAAAACCCCCCACAAAACAAGAAGAAACAACCTTAAAGAGAGATAGTAGGTCAACTGATATAAAAACTTTTCGGTTCTGGCGGGCGTATAATTACAATAAAAAATATGTTAAACCAGAGAGGTATCACATAGATCCTGCAAGCGTAATCGGTTTGTTCAAGAATTATTTTAATTCGCTGATTCTAAGCATAAAAGCCAAAATGGGATCTGCATCTATCAATGCAACGCCTGATCGTCTAATTGCCGTGTGCAAAAATACCATAGGTGTAGCAATACCAGATGAAGATGGTACCTACAATGTGGTTCTGATTCATTATTCAAAAAGGAAGTGGTACAATACCCCTTCAAGGGCAACTCAATATCTGGAATCGCTTCAGAAGAAGCAACCCCGAATTATAAAATCGCTGAAGGCAAAGTTGGGATACAGCGTTCCTCTCGATATAATAACCTATGTTCTTGTTGGAAACTATACAAGCACCGTAATTTCCAGAACGAGAAAGCGACTATATGCCAAGCTTTTCAAGGATGCTGTTAAGGTTAGAGGGAGAAAATCGAGAACATTGCTTATTATGAGACCTGAAGGTTGGTCCTGGCTTATTAAACTTATGAGATGCTTGCACAGCTTGTATACCTCTGTAATTTCGAATATTATGAAAACATTTGAAAGAAAAGCGATGAAACCTTTTGGAAAATTGAAGGAAAACTTAATTCTGCGTGCTAGTGTTGTTGTTGAGCTAGTTAACTTCCTGCGGAGGATATTTAGTGAGGAGCTTCCTATACCCCCTCCTATAGGAGACATTTATGAATGGGAGCTACCTAGATACTGATGTATCGTACTAAATACAAAAATTGTTACTGCTCCGCAAGGCCTTAGAAGGTGGTAAGATGGGAGTTGACCTCGTTATCTATATCAAAAAGGACCAGCTCAAGAAGTTGCTGAAGGATTGGCACAACTACGAATTCCTGAGAGGGTATATTGGAATAAGATGGCACACCTTTGCGGAGAGAGTGTTTAAAAACGAGGACTTCAGAACCTGCGAGAAGCTTGATTCTAAAACGCTGTACCACTATCTTGCAGAAACTAACGAGGATATTCCAGGGAGAAGTGAATGGGCATCTATTTTGAGGAGTTATGATCTGATATTTGCACCAGACACCACAAAGATAGATGATGAAAATTATGTTGATTTGAACATGTTTGACCTTGCCATGCAGGACTTTATTGTTGAGAACCTCGACAAGATTCTTAAAAAGGTAAAATAATATAAATATTTTTATGATTCCTAACACAATCCCAAAGCTCTCCACCCTCAACAGCAGGTTCCACCCTATTGAGAGGGAAATATATCCTACCTTCCGTATCCATTTCTACAAGGTATTAGGCATGTCTCTCTCCTCTACTCGGAATGAATGGGCTTTCTTCACAATAGATGTTATTTTTCAGAGAGGAAAAAGAAAAAAATCTTCTGGATATAGAATTCTAATAGACTATTCCCCTCTTTTCATAGAGGAAGCGTACAGGATATATGCTCTCCTCAAAAGTATAGTCAGGAAATATGGACAGGAACCTCTTTCTCTCATGCTTCGCTTCAGCAACCATAAACTGTGTGCTAGATCGAAACAAGCCAGAGCAATTCTGAAGGAACTCGGCTTTGTGCTTCAGGGGAAAGCAATTATAGATGCAGAACCCTACTCACTTGCATATTACTTAAAGAAAAATGTGATGAAAATCTATAAGATTTGAATGTTCATAGAGTTTTCATTGCACGTATAAAACATATTACAAAACATGCTATACTAATTAAGCCAATATTAAGACCTATAACTAAAATTGCTATTTGGATTATTGTCTCTAAGGAAAGAGTTCCTGATTCTGATACTTCTAATAACCTTAGAAAGGAGGCTATAGATAATATTCCAAATAGTATAATTATAATTACGCATAACCACATAAAGATTATTTTTTCGATTTTAGTGATCATTTGCCAGCTTTCTCTTTTTATTTTCATTTTTATATTTAACTTTATCGGCGGGAAGTCCCCTTCCGAAAGGGAGGGGATGAGAGCCGAAAGGTATTTATAGTTCTTCGAATAATAATATAACTATGAAATACAAACTTGATAAGAGCTGTCATTCGGTTTATGCACTCCAATATCACTTAGTTCAATGTGTGAAATATAGAAGGAAAGTTTTTGACAACGAAAGAATAGTAGATTTTCTCAAACAAAAGATACATGAAATTAGCCAAACTTTTGATGTTGATGTTTTATGTATAGAGTGTGATAAAGACCATTTTCACATGATATTCAAAGCTAAACCAACCCTAAATATACCAAAATACTTGAATGCCATAAAAACAATAACATCGAGAGAAATTCGAAGAAAATTCCCAGAGGTAAAGAAGAAACTTTGGAAGGGCATGTTTTGGTCAAGAAGTTATTTTCTCGCCACTACTGGACAAGTAACTTTGGATGTTTTGAAAAAATATGTTGAATCTCAAGGTGAAAAATGATAATAACCTATAAGTTCAGGTTATACCCAACTGAAGACCAAGAGAAAAGAATGCTGGAAACTTTAGAGATTTGTAGACAAGTTTATAATTATTTCCTTTCTAAGATAAAAGAAAGCAATAAAATTCCAAGTAGGTTAGAATTACAAGCTGAACTGCCTAAGCTGAAAAAAGAAAAGCCAGAATTGAAGGAAGTTTACTCGAAAGTTCTGCAAATGGTTCTTTATCAACTTTATTCAAATCTAAAATCTTTAGCAAAACTGAAAAAGAATGGTACAAAGGTTGGAAAGCTTAGATATAAAGGAAGAGGTTGGTTTAAAACCTTCGTTTACAACCAATCCGGTTTCAAAATAATTGAAACTGGTAAGAGGTTGGATAGACTACATTTATCAAAAATTGGAGATATACCGATTAGAATTCATAGAAAAATTGAAGGCAAGATAAAGCAGGTGATAATAAAAAGATATAAATCTGGGAAATGGTTTGCTTTGATATGTGTTGAGAAAGAGAAAAAGAAATTACCAAAAACTGGCAAAGTTATTGGAATAGATGTTGGTATAAGGCTTTTCTTGACAGATAGTGAGGGAAGGCAAATCGAAAACCCAATGTTTTATGAGAAAACTTTGAAAAGAATAAAAATTGAGCAAAGAAGATTATCAAGGAAAAAGAAAGGTTCTAAGAACTGGGAAAAACAAAGGAGAAAGCTTGCTAAAGCTTATGAGAAATTGGTGAATCAAAGGGATGACTTTCTGCATAAGCTTAGTAGGTTTTATGTTGAAAACTACGATGTGATTTGTGTTGAAAATCTGAACATAAGAAACATGGTAAGAAATCATAATTTAGCTCAAAAAATATTGGATGCCTCTTGGGGTAAATTTCTTCACTACTTAGCTTACAAAGCTGAAAATGCTGGTAAGCGGGTAGTGAAGGTAGACCCAAGAGGCACATCAAAAGGGCTAACCTATGATAATCCGTTGAGAGATTACATATCCGCATGTAGAATATTGATGAGGGGATGGGACAGCCCTGATAGCCTGTTGGAGAGAAGACCTCTACCCAGAACCATCTCTTACAAGGAGGTGGTTTCTGGGCAAGTCTTCTCGATGAATCAGGAAGCTCCGTCCGTTAGGGCGGAGTAGTTCACATAATGTTAAATTTTATATCATAAAAATTATGAGACTCAAAATCCTTAGCAAGCTGAGAAGGAAACCTATAGGTTATATCATAGTCCATCCTGCGAAGCACGAAACTTGTGAATACTTTAGCTATGATGTTGTTGTTAGGAAGGATAAATATGATACATTCAAAAGGCTTGGAGGAGATGACTTATACACGGCAGATTGCAAATATTGGAAAGTGTTTCTCAAGGAGAACAAGGACTATAAATACCTAGGCTCTGAGGATTTCATGCACACCTTTTGGGGAAACATAGGCAGCTTAGGCACTTTAACTTGGCTCATTGAGAAAGGGTTTAAACTCGTTGCAATGGATGAGGAATACTTAGAGAAAGGAGAGTGGGTGGATTGAGGATGGAGATAAAATTTAAGTGTAAAAAGTGCGGAAAGGAATGGCAAACTGAAATACCAAGCATATTCGATCAACTACAAATAATTGGAGGCTTAAGGAGAGCATACCTTGCTTTAGAAGTTGAATGTTTGAATTGCGGTAATAAGAAGGTTAAGGCTTGGGTTAAGGTGTTTCCTTAAAGAAGGAGGTGATGGGAATGGGAGTCGTAATTAGGTGCGATAGGTGTGGTAAAAAGTTAGAGATTAAAGCAGATAGTATAAGAGAGTTTAGTGTTTGCCAACTTGCCGATAGAATTGAGTACACAATTAGGATAGAGATGGAAGAAGGTGAAACATTCGAACGGATAGAGATGCTTAGTGGCAAGTTCATTTTATGCGAGAAATGCATGGAAGATTTTAGACGAGAGACAGCAGAGTTTGAGAAAAAGTTTATGCTTAAGGGTGGTCTCCTTGCGTGATGCTTATGAAAAATGAGGACGCATATGTATTTCGAGACAAAAACTTGGAATCCCTTTGTAGGTTGCTATCACAATTGCATTTATTGTAAACCGAGCTTTCAAGCTCAGTTAAAGAGATGGGCTAAGAAGAATTGCCAGAAATGCTATAATTTTATTCCGCATTTACATCCAGAAAGATTGAACAAAATCCCCTCAGCAAAAATCATATTTGTCTGCGGAGATGGCGATATCGCCTTTTGCCCCGAAGACTATGTTTTTAACATCATTGAAAAAATAAAAGAACATAACCGAAGATGTCCACACAAGACTTACTATTTCCAAAGCAAGCGACCAGAATGTTTCGAGCCTTTCTTGGAAGAATTTCCTGAGAATGTAATTCTTTTAACCACCTTAGAAACCAATAGAGATGAAGGCTATGAGAAAATTTCGAAAGCACCCAAGCCTTCGGAAAGGTTTAAACAATTTTTGAAGCTTGACTATCCGAGGAAGGTCGTTACTGTTGAACCTGTGATGGATTTCGATTTGGAGGTTTTTGTCGATTGGATAAAACAAATCAACCCTGAGTATGTATGGTTTGGTTTCAATTCCAGACCTAAGCAGGTAAAATTGCCCGAGCCTTCACCTGAGAAAGCACGGAAGTTCGTAGATAGATTAAAATCTTTAGATATAGAAGTAAGAGAAAAAAACGAAAGGAGGTGGAGGGAGAATGAAGTCTGAATCTTTAATTCAAGCAACTCTAGAGGAAGCTTTAAAAACTAATCCTGCTTTTAGAACTCTTGTAACAGAGAAAGGAGGAATTAGAGAATTTAATAAAAGTGCCGAGTCAGGAATGATTTTACACATCTTAGAAATTTACAGAGAAAAAGTTGCAGAACGGCTTTTGGAAGAGATTGAGAAAGAAAAGAAAAATTACAAAGAAAAACAAGAGTGGAAAGATAGTCATCAAGAGTTTTATGAGGGCGTTTGGCATGGTTTAGAAATTGCTCGTGCCCTAATCAAAAGGAGTTTGAGAAAAAGTTTTGGAGGTGCAACGATGAAAAATAGAGGAGGTGATTGCTGTGTTTAAATGCCTGAACTGTGGGTTTAAGTTTGTAAACCCTGGCTGGAGGTATAGAGAAAGCCAGAGTCCAATATTGGCGATAGATCCAAGAGCTTTGAGAGTTCCCTGTTGCCCTAAGTGTAGGAGCGATGCAATTAAGGAAATTTCAGATGAGAACTAAAATCCTCGGAGTTAAAAAAGTGAGATTAAAAAGCGAGAGAGTAATAGAGACTCTGCAAAAGTATTTCAAGTTAAATAAATGGTACAAGGTAGAAGCTTTTCTAGAGACGATGGACAAAGCATTGCCACAGATAAGGGAGGAAGCTCTACAAGGAAAGATTTCTTTCAGCGTTTTGCAGAGGGTTCACAGAATAAAAGAAATAGCCGAGGAAACTCCTTATAGTTATATAGTACTTAAACCAAGAAGGGGGGATTGAAAAAATGAAACCAGAACCTCTAACAGAAGAGGATGTAAAGAAATTGCCTTGCCTTTTTGTAGTTTGCGTCGGTAGGGTAGCAGAAGCTATTCTATGGTTTTTCGAGGAACTTTACAAGTTGTGTGAAAGTTACTGTGAGAAAGCCGGAACTGCCTCTGAGAATATGCTTATCTATGAGTTAAGTACTGATGTTGCAGTTTTAATTAAGAGGGCATTCAAACCAATATTAAGCGAAGAAATGTGGAGAAAATTGGGAGCAAAGGATGAAAAGCGAGCTTAGCGTAGGCATCTTGGGAACAATGTGGCTTGCCCCTGAGTGGTTCACAAGAAAGAAGTGGTGGTATGAGAAGCAGCTTGAAGCTTATCACTATGATTTACGAATATACTATGATTTTCTACTAGAAAGGAAATATCCGAATCTTTTTGACAGGATTTGGGCGAGATATCGCAAAAGGATTACTTGGTTAGACTCAAAACTGTGGAGGATTAACAAGATAGCAAGCAGGAGGTTGTGGCGTTGAGCAAGGTTAAAGAATTGCTAGAGTCTGGAGATTTCTACATTTTGTTAACACCTTACAACTTAGATATTTTGAACAAATTACTCCCCAAGGGATGCGAGGTTGTTTACGAGAAAGGAGAGTTTTGGTTACATTTGAAAAGGAAAAATGATTGTGAAGACTAAAGGAGTTTGCGGAGGAGCTGCAAGGATGAATTAGGGGAGGTGGGTGGGAAAGATTTAAATACTTCAAGTCTCCCACTAAAGATACTAAAGATTGGAATGTTTCCGATGACGCCCCGTTAAGGGAAGAGATGAGGCAAGTCGGATAGCCCATGCCTTAAAGAGAGGCATGGGATGGGGGAGCTGTGAACCTCCCGAACTCCCAGATGAAGCCTTAGCCGTAAAGGCGGGTGAAACGGGAGAAGCCATCGGTCTAAGACCGATGGTAGTTCACTAGGTGGATTAGAGAAGGTTTTAGTAAAGAAGAAATTGCAAAAGAGCTAAGTATTAGTGTAAAAGATGTTGAGGAAGCTTTGAAGTATTATAAAAAGCATAAGAAAGAAATTGATAAGTTAATTGCTGAGGAAGATATATTGTTTGAGATTGCATCAAGGAGCAAATTAACAGGGGGAGGATGCTATTGTGGCGTTGAGCAAGGGAATTGAAAACCCCATAAGCAAAATCAGGATTGTAGAGGAGATCAAGAAGGAAGTTTTGAGCGAGATAGGAAGAGAAGCGGAAGCATTAAGGGTGCTAGACGAGAACAACAATGTTCACGTATCTTATTGGTGGTATAAAGGTACAACAGTTTCAAAAGCGATCGAACTAGCTGTAAAGAAAACGGTCGAAAGAAAGTTTGCATAGCGATGGAAAGGCTAAAATTCAAAATCTTCTGAAATATGAGAGCTATGGCATCCGTGAGCGGGGGGAAGGATAGTATAGCAATGGCTTTGAGATTGTGGGAATTAGGGTACAAATTCACAATAGTTAGCGTATTCACGGAGTTTGAGTTCCCAGCGGTGAAGCAACAAGTTTATAAACTTGTAGATCTCACTAACTTGCCTCACATCATTCTAGAAACTCCGAAAGGAACTTGGGATAAATGGTTTTATGGCAAAATAACTAAAGGAAAACTGAAAGGAGAAGTTAGAGGCGTAAGGTTCATTTTAAACAAGTCCCTTCCTCATTGCTGGTATAGAAGAGAAGCAAAAGACAAACTATTGAGAGAAATAAATAAACAATTTGATATTATCTATGTTGGAATAAGATACGATGAAAAAAATAGAATAAGAAAAAAATCAAAATTCAGATATCCCTTAGCTGAGTGGAAGTGGACAAAAGAAGATGTGAAGGAATATCTGAAAGAAAAAGGTTTTTGGATAAAAGAATATGAGTTATTTCCGCACACAGGTTGTTTTTTATGCCCATATCAAACTAAAAAAGCATGGTTAATCTTGAAAACGCATTATCCAGAATTATTCAAGATAGCTTTGAAGTATCATTGTGATAATTTAAAATTGGTTGGTTTGCCTATCATGCCGGATGAGATCCCTTTTCAAAAGTCTTTGAGGGAGCTTGCATAACGATGGAAAGGCTAAAATTCATCCTAAGCTACCTTGAAAAAGTGCAGAAGGAAATAGATGAGCAAAAAGGATGCAATTTCGAATGTGCAGTTTGCTTGGATTGCTTGGATCATGTAATAACTAATAATTACTACGAGATTGTTGAATTTGAAGAAATGCACGAGGAAAAGGATCATTTTGTGATTTACTTTACACCAATGACTTACGATGAAATTACGCCAGTAATAAAATTCCTTAAGTGGTACCTATACTCAAAAGTTGGTTAACTAATATTTTGAAATTTTAGTAAAGTTAAGTTAACCAAAAGTAGTTTCAAGAAGTATGACGAGAAAAAGTTTTATGGAAGCAAAGCTTGATAGGTATGGAAACCTTCATTACAGAAGACTCTATGAAATTATCTACAGGAGAGCGGGAACGAGCTTATGGAAGCATTGCTCTATTCTGAAAGTTCTGAGCAAAAAGGATAGGGTTTTCAAAAGGATTGCAAAATGGCGACTGTAGAAGATATAGCTTGGAAATGCAACATCTGCAAGAAGTATGTTATGGAGTTCTATGTGCTTGAGATTGAGAAATGTAAGTGGGAGAAGATTTCAGATGAATGGCTTTTAAGAAGACTAGGAGCAAGAAACGCTTTGATTGTATGCGAGAATTGTGCAGAAGAGTTTGGACTGAAAGAGTTCCTTGATAAATTTTGTCGCAAGACAACTAACAAAAGATAAATATAAATCTTGTTATAATAACTCTATAGAGCAATTCATGATTTGCTTGAGAAGTTGCAGCAAATAAAATGATCCTCTCTCTAAATATAGAGGAACCTCTTGAAGACGAATTTCTGTTTAATCGAATACAGACACTCTCCTCAAAAGGAGAGCCCATTACTATTGTTGGTAAACTACCACCCGTTAAAACGGGTGGCTTTGTAGGGCGACAAGCCCTACGGGGTGGTTTACGCACCCCCTGGCATTAGGGAGCGTTGCCCTAATGCCAATGTTCACAGATGCGTTAAAATCTGCATTATATACATGCTTGCAATGCTCACAAACAAAGATTGCATCCTTGCGGAAACCTTCCGCTCCGCAGAGATGGCAAATTCGAGAAGTATTTTTAGGACTAACGAGTTTAACCCTTATTCCTTCCCATCTTGCCTTGTAGATGGTATATCTAACAACCTTACCTTTCACCCAATTGCTAATCCTTCTGTTGTTCTTTCTGGAATTCTTACCCTTAACAAGATATAATCTCTTAAGGTTTTCCATTGCTATCATCGCGTTGTTTTCCTTAGCAATTTCAACAATTCTTTTGCTGACATTGTGAGCAATCCAATCGTTTATCCTTCTTATACGCTTCCACAATCTCTGAATCCTCTTGCTTGTTCTTTGTCCTTTAGGAAGCATGGATTTAAGCTCATCTATTCTATGCCAGAGTTCTCTTATTTTATGCATAAGCTTTCTGTATTTCAAAAATTCAACCTTAGTGATTTTTCCGTTCTCGTAAAGCAAGGTTATCACAGCATTGTATCTCAAACCCAAATCTACACCAACAACACCATCATATTTTTGTTTTATCTCGACCTCTTTCTTGATAGGAATAACAAAGTAGAACCAATCATCTCTTTTAACCAACTGAAATGCACCGATTTTATACTTTCCGTTCAAAGCATCTTTAAGCAACTGTTTTTGCATTTCCCCACATTCAATAGGAATAGCAACTCTCTTATCTCCATTAACCTTTACCTTGAAGAAAAAATCAAATTCCTTTCCATGCTCGAAAACAGAAACAACTCTTGGATAATTAAGCCTTACTGTAAATTCTTCAACTTTTGGCAAGGATGCCTTTTTACCTTTTTTAACCAATTGAGCATAGGAGTTAATAACCCCTACGACTGTATCTCTAATTTCCTGAACGGTTTGAGAACCTATATCGAAAGTTTCTCTAATTTGTCTGTAAAGTTTTTGATGGAGAATGTTTTTCAAGTCTTTGGAGGTTATTTCTCCAGAGATAAGTTTTTCTTCCAGAGAATTTTCAAGAATGTAGGAGTAGTAAAATCTTGCTATGGTTTGATAAGTATTAAAGAAGTTCCTCAAAGAAAGAAATTTATCTCTGTTAATCTTCTTGGAAACCTTCACCGTAATGCTTTTCGCAACCTGCATAGTTATATATATGGCTTCAAATTATTTAAATATTACCGCAATTCCTCCACCCATCACAGATGGGTGGTCTCCTTGCGGTGGTAGTTATGATAAATGTATACTGTTGCCCAAACTGCGAAAACGAATCTTTCAAAATAGTCAAGTATTTGGTAGGATACACTATGTTTGTATGCACAAGATGTGGTTCTATCTATTTCCTCCACGAACTCGATCTAAAAACTAAGGAAGAAAGAGATTTGGAAGAAAATGCTCACAATAAGATAACAAACAATATAGCGAGATTCTGAAGGGAAAAAGGTATTCAAGTATTACACAATATCGCTAAGAAAGCCTCGCATTTCAATGCGGGGATGAATTAGGGGAGGTGGGCGGGGAAGTTTTTTTATACTTTAAGGTCTGTATAAAGAATAATGGAAATAATAAAGACCATCAAATGCAAGCTCATAGGTTTAACAAAGCGAAAGTTAGAGTTGCTTAACCGTGAATACGACAACTTTCAACACTATTTGAAGACTGGGGAAGATAAAGGAGTTTATTCTGCAACGAAACAGCAAGGGAAGAGAACCTACCGAAAAATCAAACCTGATAAGGAGTATCCTCTTGTCATAAGAAAAGATCTGATGGATATCCGCAAAACCAATAACAAACTCGCCAAGTATTGGGCACGAATACCCATTTATGGTGTTAGAGGAGGTATTAAAGTTGCATTGGCTCATCAACCATTCAACTTTGAAGAATGGGAGATTTGCGGATCTAAACTCGTTAGAAAGAATGGAGAATTCTATCTTCATGTCACAGTCAAAAGGAAAGCTGAACTCAAAAAAGAATATTCTTCCATCATAGCAATCGATATGGGAGCCAGGTGGGTTGGAGTGTCGGTGGCACTCCACCGCAGTAAACCAGAGTTCTATGGAAAAAGAATTAGAGAAGTTAGGGGAAAGTATTTCTGGCTTAGGAGAAAGCTTGGTAAGGAAAAGAAGCTTAGAGCAATAAAAAAGATAGGAGACAAAGAAAAGAGAATAGTGAACGATGAGCTTCACAAGATTGCTAAGGACATTGTTGATGAGGCTGAGAAATATAATGCTATAATCGCCATAGGTAATTTGAATGGAGTTAGAAAGAACAACAAGGGAAGAAAAGTTAACAGGAAAGTTAATTCAATGCCATTCTACCGCTTGAAGGAGTATATCAAGTATAAAGCCCTTGAGAGAGGAATTGCAGTGATAGAAGTTCCTGAGTTCAACACATCTAAGCAGTGTTCTAAATGCGGTTCAATGAATACTGAAAGACCTTCTCAAGGATTATTCATATGCAAGGATTGTGGATATCAAATCAATGCAGATGTGAATGGAGCTAAAAATATATTAAAACGAGCCCACGCCTATATGGTGTGGGCAGGGGCTGCTGTGACCCAGCCCGAAGGGGAGCGTAGCTTCGTGCTACACACTCCCCAACCTCCCCTAACGGGGCTTCACGGTGGAAGCCCCCGACTTTAGTCGGGGGAGGAGGTCACGAATATTTGTGACCTGTATTAAACCATAATGCTTTTTGCTGAAAATGTGTCTCCTTATTTTGTAGATACCTCCTTTCTTCACCTTAATTCTTTTCCAGATTCTCCTAGTTTGGGTCTTCTTTCCTTGCAGAATCAGTTCAATGTTCCTTTCAGTGAATATTAGACTCATTTTCGCTTGCTTCAAAGAAATCTCTTAAAGTCTTAGTGAATTCTATCCTACCGCTTGGATTATACTGGCTGTTGAATATAAAATGAGGATTTCCATACCCATCCACCACTATTAATCCTACTCCTTTTTCTTCGAATGCTTTAAGATACTCCTTTTCCATCAATCTGCGAACTGCATAGAGGGGATTACCTCTGAAGATTCCATAGATATAATGCACATAAGGCCTCCTCTTAATTAATTGCTCTATAAGTTTGTCAAAGTTTGTTTCTTTTAATTCGATTGCAACAGATCTGAGGTGTCCTTTGTCTGTGAAGAATAAAGCAATTGCATCAAATTCCAAGTTCGCTTCTTTCAAACGCTCATGTATTTTTACTTTATATAGCTTAACAAACTGATGATGATTTTTTATTAGAGTTAGAGCAAGAGGAAGCAATTCGTCTTCGTAATATACCTTGTTATCTTTTATGTTTATATTATGAGTTGTGAAGAAAAGGTGTTCCATTTTCTGAATCATTCTTGCTTTCCGAATAATATCATCTAGTATCTTAGATATTTCATCTAGTTTCTTATCGAATTCAACTTCCTTTAAAATCTTCCAAATAAAGTCAGATATTTTTTCATCAAATATATCCTTAGCTCTTTTTTCAAGGTATGTTTTTAAGCTGTGTTTGCAAATATCATTTAACCAATAGGTAAAACTTTCACGAAGATATTCTGTTTTATCTTGCCAGATCTCCAAAGTCTTCTGCAATCTGTTGTACACGTCTTCTAGCTCCTTACGATCTACTTTTATTTCTAAGGAGATTGCTTTATTTGAGAAAATCTCTGAAAGATAATCAGCAATTCTTCTTAACTTAAGCGAGAGCTTATACAATTCGCTAATTTTTTTGCGTATCTCTTTTAGTTCTTTCAGAACATCTTCATGAGTAGACATTTATCTTCTATATGCACATATATATTTAAATGTTATGCCAGAAAGGAGGTTTTGTTAAAGTTAGAGAAGGTGCTTGGCTTGAAATTGGAGAATTAATAATAGTTTTCGGTAAGTGGGTGTTTCTAATCCACATACACATTGGGAACTTTGATCATTTCTTTGCAATAGATTTTAAGCAAAGGAAAATACTTAAAGACCCTATGATTTTCTCTGAGAAAATCAAAATAATTAAATTAAAATAGGGTCTTATATAAACTTATGGACGAAGAAGACATAACCGAAATTTATTATCTGATTCTACTTAAGCAACACGGTTATGCTACTGAGGAAGATCTTAAAAAATTAAGATCGAAGATTCTGTCTCTTTTTGCGGATGTTGCTCCAGAGTTGGAGAGATGGTGTGCAGAACATGCTCTCCTAGGGTACGATAAATTCTACGAAGCATGGGAAGAATATGCATGTAGCGTTTTCGGGAAGTCGCCGCAGGATGTTTTCTTAGAAAATGTTTTATTCTATGTTACGGTAGAACATATCCTGTATGAAGGATTAAAATATCTATACAGATTATACAAAGAAGAATTTCCATATGAAGACATAGCGAAGGATATTTTGGAGAGATATAAAAAGATAAAGGAGATTCTCAGCTTTTCTGAGGAGTACTCTCTATCTGAATTAATAATAGAATTCGATGCTCTGATTGATCTGATCCATGTGCACGGTAACTTTCTGGAGGATTATCTTGGGGTAGACGTCGTGGCTGCAAAAGAAAGAGCTGAAGAATTGTTCAGAAAAAGAACGCAAAGAGGTTAGTCCCTTGAAAGTATTGCAAGGATAACTAGGAAGAGTATTGCTATTAAAAAGAATATTAAAGCTGCCCAGACAATTCCGAATTTCTTAATGAGATATACTAGCAAACACAAAAGAAGAATTCCGAGGAGAATTCCCACTAAGGGTAAGTAGGCTCCTGTGGTTTTCACGCTGATTTTTAAGGTTCCTGACTCCATTTTCAGCTTAACATATCGGTTACTCTTTTAAATACCTTTAGAGATTCTTGTAATAGCTTTTCTCCCTCTCTGGTCAGTTCGTATACTTTAATGGATTTCTTATGCATTTTCCTTCTCTTAGATTTTACCAGTCCGCACCTCTCCAGCTTGTATAAGTGGATATAGGGGGTTATTTTGGATACGGAGAAACCGAATTTCT
>Ga0190366_1000141_pt1 | contig 15213 bp, 11 predicted proteins | sample 487218910_MG_FD_169990 | JGI IMG/M metagenome (GOLD analysis project Ga0190366, IMG submission 169990) | Hydrothermal vent microbial mat bacterial communities from Southern Trench, Guaymas Basin, Mexico - 4872-18-9-10_MG | ecosystem: Environmental > Aquatic > Marine > Hydrothermal vents >...
ATTGTCTTGAAGATAACGCCTAGGAGGGACGGGTTTAAGGCCTCGGCCATCTCTAGGAGGAGGTCTGAGATCTATCCGGGGTTTAGGGTTGGGGTTGCTGGCGAGAGGCTCTCGGAGATTGTGAGGGGATATGATTTGAGGATAGCGACCTCGAGGATGGGTAGGGATATATCCAGTCTACTCGGCGAGCTTGGGGAGAGGCTTGGGGAGGCTGGGAGGATCTGCGTGGCCTTTGGGTCGGCTAGGGAGGGGCTCTATGAGATAGCTGAGAGGCAGGGGTTTAGGCTCGAGGAATCCTTCGACTACGTCTTGAACACTTTCCCGGGTCAGGGGGTTAGGACTATTAGGGTTGAGGAGGCTGTTGCCTATACGCTCGCAATCCTAAACCTATTGCTTGGATAGCTTTACCAGGTCTCCTCCCAGCCTCCTCCCCACCACTCCTCCCCTGCCTCGACCGCCCTTATCCCCCTTCTCCTCCTAAGGATTAGGATTATGGCGGCTATGGCGACTAGGGCGACCGCGACGCCTATCAAGACGTATTTTAGCTGTTCTTCGCTTAGGACTCCGGGGGCTGTGGTTATGGCGGTTGTGGTCGCGGTCTTGTTTATGGGCTTCAAGACCTCTACCTTGACCGTGTAGGATCCCTCCCCACCTCTCCCATCCATATTATCTATGGTTAGGTAGAAGTTGTTGGTTCCCGGTAGCCAGTCTCCCTTGACTTGGAGGGTTATGGGCATACCCCTGGCCTCAGACTTATTGCTTCTTAGAGGGAATTTATCGGCTGAGAGTAGGCTTGCCTTCAATCTAATGGTCTCAGAGGGGTTCACGGTTATCCTCAACACCTGCTTGGGCTCTAGAACGACCTTAAGCATGTAGCAGTCGACGTGATCGTCTCCGAGATTCTCTCCGGCTAGGTAACCCGTAAAGACCGCGGGTTCACCGAGTTTCGCCTTAGGAATCTTTATTAGTTGATTCTTGTCTTGAGACCAGGCCTCGCTTGGATCCGATCCGGCGTCTATCCCGGATCCGGCGTCGTCGACCCTCTCGACCGTGATCTCGATCGTGTAGTTTAGGGCTCCCCTAGACTTCCCTATCCTCAGGTATAGGATTGGGCTCGGGTTTCCGGGGATCCAGCCCAGGGTATAGGTTAGTTCCCGCCGGATCTTCTCACCCCTTCCTAGGGGTTGGTCTGATCCAGCTAGCCTCGCTCCCTTCTCCGAGTATAGGGCTATGGTTGTGAAGCTTGAGAACTCGCCTGTTCCCATGAGCTCGGCCACGACGTTTACCTTCATCCCGCTACTTAGGCCTATGAGCTTGTAGTAGTGGTTGTCCTCAAATTCTCCGGTTAGGGATCCACTTAGGCTGGCTGAGCCTGTCGATAGATCTATCTCGGGGGCGGATTCGAAGTCTCTCCCTGGCTTTTGGGCTAGGGTTGGCTGGGTCATGGCTAGGATTAGGATGATGGATAGTAGGGTGACCGCCGCCTTCTTCAAGCCTCTTCGCCCGCCTAACAGCATACCTCCTCCTTGAAATAAGTTTTCTAGGCTACTCGGATCTGGGATGACCATGCCTCCATGAGATTATTAACTCGAGAATATCTCGGTATTCAGGGATTTTTCATAAAAAGTTTGGGAGGTTAAAAAATGGGGAAGGTTGGATCTTTACTTCTTTGGAGGTGGTGGTGGGTAGATTCCGAGTCTGCGGCCGCGCCAGCGGATGTACTCGCTTAGGAGGATTACGATGACGATCACCAGTATGATGAAGCCTATTATCAGCGCGAGCAGCGCTCCGAAGGTTAGTGGCACTCCAGCTATCTCGGTGTATGGCGGTAGGCTTATCTCGACCGCTCTACCGGCCGTGAGGTCTTCCTTGCTTATGGTGGCAGATCCTCTGAATCCCTTCCACTCAACCTCGACGGTGTAGTCGCTTAATGGCACCTTCTTAACTTCTAGGAATCCGCCCTCATCGGTTGTGTAGGTTCCTATCTCGGCTCCAGCCCTCTTGATGACTACCTTGGCGAATGGCAGTCCTTGTCCAGCGGCTCCGACGACCCTCACCCTTATCGTGAACAGCTCTCCTATCTCGGTTATCGTGGTCCTAGCCCTGCTCACGGTCTCGGTTCCGGTGAAGACCACGAATCCCTCACGCTTCACTGTCACGTCATAGCTTATTCCCTTGCCCTCCTTCTCCAGCGGCACTCCCTCGAAGTATGCCTTTCCGGCCGCATCGGTCTTCTTGGTCTCCTTTCCGAAGGTGACCTCGGCTCCGCTTATCGGCCTACCCTTACTGTCGACCACGCTCACCGTGACGGTTCCAACAGGCAGCTCCACGACCTTCCTCGCCGCCAATCCATCAGGCGTGTCGGCTATCGTCACCGAAGCCTCGGTTCCATACACTGGTGAGACCCAGCTTATCTTGAAGCTGTAGGTCTGCGTCGTTACTATCGCCCTTATCGTTATGATTCCGCCGACGTTGCTGAACCCTCCATAAGTATCTGGCGAGACGCTCACCTTGGCATCCTTGAGAGATCTACCGAACATGTCTACGACCTTGAAGCTCACGTCGGTCATGGCCAAGGCTATGTCCTTCTCGACGTTCTTGTCGCTTACCTCTATGCTCCTCCTATCCACAAGCACTCTCTTCCACTCGGCGGTCTCTGAGTAGGTTCCTGGAGGCAGCCTCAGGATCTTGACCACATCCTTTCCGCTGAACTTTAGGGATAGCTCGATCTCCGGCCTCTCGAAGGTCACGATCAGATCTTTCGCCAGGTCTTTTCCTAACGGCTTGCCCTCGTAGCCGAACTTCAGCCTGACATCGAAGAGCTTTGCCTTAACGTCGACGTGTTCTCTAACCTTTGCTCCGGTTGGGGCGCTAGAAGCCGGTATATGGAGTACTCTTCCAGCGATGTATCTCGGCAGGATGGTCTTCCACTCGACCTCATCCTCGTGGCTGTCATAGACCTTCATCGACACTTTAGGATCGTATTCTCCGCCCTCGAGGGATCCTGTAGCCGTCCAGTAGACTCTTACGATGTAGGTCACGAAGTGCTCATATCCGCGTTCAAGGTCCTCGTAATCTAACTCGTCGTCATTGTTTTCGTCGTAGGCTATTGGCCCGACGCTGACGTTCATGACCATGGTGAATCCCTTTCCTCCAAACCTCCTAGCGTCCAGTAATCCGATCCTGTGGTAGTCGCGTAGCATGGTTAGGTTCAATGGCTTAGCATACCACTCCTTGTCGTGGTCTGTGTAGGACCATGCGGCGAGCTTTCCGCTGGCCTTGTCCAATAGGGTTACATATGCTCCCTTGCCCTCGTAGACAGGTCTTCCAGCGAAGTCAGTCACCCTCACGGTTACGGCCGTGTAGCTCACGAGTATGTAGACCGGCTTGCTCCTATAGTCGTGGACGCAGAGCCCGGTGCACCAGAATTCGTTGGCTCCTATCGGGACGAGGTCTGTGTCTATCTTGGCTAGGGCCCAGTGAGTCGGCTCCTCATCTGGGTAGTATGCGTGGGCCATGTCCTTGAACTTCTCAGGCGGCTCGACCCTGTATCTCACAGTCATTCCAACCCAGAAGACCTTGTCGACGGTGTCTCCGCTTAAGAGCACGACCTTGCCCTCAGCATCGGTTACGGCCTCGCCCTCTGCCGCGACGAATCCTCCTCCAGTCTCCCTTATCACGTACTTGACGGTATAGCCTGGGATCGGGTAGGCTGTTGGAACTCCTGCTTCAGCCCTCCAAGTCGCCACCTCGAAGAGCACCTGCTTGGCCGCCGCCAACATTATCGGGACGTCTATGTCCTTGGATGGGCTCGCTGTTCTGAGGGCTCCGTCTCCGAAGGTCTCGTTATTCAATACTAGCTTTGTGTGTACTAGGTTGTCTAGCCAGTCGATCTCGGTGTGGTTCGCTAGGAATGTGTACTTCCAAGTTGTGTTCATGAACCTCGGTCCAGGTCTCAGCTCGAATCTCTTCTTGCCCTCAGCCCATAGCTCGTTGGCGCTTAGGTAGACCGGCAGATCCTCGATGGATTCTAGATCCTCTGGCTTGTCAGGTACTGTGTACCATAGGTTCTTCTCATGCCATGTTGTTACGTTCGGGTACCAGATGGTTACGTATAGTCCCTTGACGACCGTGTCGGTGCTGTTGCAGAGGGCCATGTAGAAGGTCGGGTTATAGACCTCGGTCGGCCCAATCTCGTATCCGCTCTTGTCTAGGAGGAAGCTGTCGCTGTAGACTACCGCGCTCTCCCAGACCACGTTCAGCTGATAGTGGAACTCCTCCTTGGTGTTGGCTCCAGTGACCCACCATGCGCCGGCTCCCTCCAGGCTGAAGGTCTCGTTGAGCCATCCACTTATCGGTAGGACAACTGTTCCATATCTGGGATCATCTGGCCCTAAGTCTTTGAAGCTGTTGACGTATCCGTCCTCGTCGGTGTACCATCTACCGTAGGCTAGTGCTCCGTCTGGAGTAGCCCACCGGTCGATGATAATATCATTATTATCAACCGGATAGTAAGAATCTACTAGGACGTAGAGTTCCTCAGCCGTGACAACTAGGTTAACGCTAACATCGTAGCCGTCACGCTCGAACACAACGACGTCTCTCAGATACAGCTTCGCCGGATATGGCGGGACCTGCAAAAGCAGGTCTACATCGCCAACGGTGAGATATAGGCGATCCCATTGCACGTCCTCAAATACCTGCGGTTTGTCAGTTTCGACTGTCTTATTCTCCCAAGTCCAACTGATTGGTATTGTCATTACATGCACGGTAGAACCGTCCTGACTATAAGTATAGGCATCCACCGTCGTTTCTCCAGAGGGGGCGGTTATGTCTATGGCGTTGGTTGCGTTGAGATGTAAGATCCATAGCTCGATCAGTGCGTTTGCTAATGGGTTGTCTTTTCCATCTTTTCCGAATGCTCCTAGCTTGATGAATGCTACCGGTATGGGTATTGGTAGGACTCCCTTCTCACCGTCTGCTCCGACCTCGACCACGTATTCATCTTCAGGCGAAGGCAGCTCGTAGACCACGAACCAGGCTGGATACCAGTCCTTGTAAGTGTTGCCCTCGATCCTATCCTTCCAGACAGCGAATCTGCGATCGGTCTTCCATAGCTTCTCGGTTCCTACCAGCGTGAAGTTGAAGGTGTCTGCAACGTCGTTCGGCGCGGAGGCATTGTAGAACTTGTCGATTATGAAGCTCGCGTTCTCTCCCTTGCTATAACTGTAGGTCTTGTTCGTCTCGAAGTACATGTCGGTTAGTAGGTAGCTTCCGTTCCAGTAGATGTTGCTGGTCGGCAGACTATCCTTCCTGAGAGCAGATATGTCGAATATGTCCTCGGTCCACTTGCTCGTGTAGGTCTCTCCAATCCACCTCTCCTTTTCAACATCATAGTATCGCATGGTCATGCCATTGTCGTTGACTATCTTGAAGCTCGCGTCACCGACCCTGACGTCTCCGTTTATCACCCTCTTCCAGAAGTCGTGTGCCCATGTCCTCAGCGTTATCTCCTCTTTGCATACCAAGTCCGTCCTGATTCCAATGAGGTCTGGGTTCCACGCCTCCCAGAGGTCTGGGAAGTTCTCAGGGGTGACCAGAACCCCGCCCATTGATCCGAAGATCCTCAAGACAACCCTGTCATTGATGTCCGCGCCAGTTACTATTTCAGGCATCGAATCCTCATAGCTTGTCTCCCATGACCAGTGGATCTTGATCTCATATGGTACATCTTTACCGGTTCCAGGCCACTTGCTATAGGCCGGGGTTCTCATATCGCCGTACTTCTCCTCGGTTACGGTCGTCACGGTTATGTTGTAGATTGTCGGAGGCATCTTGTAGAATTCATATCTGGCCTCGTATCTGACTAGGTTCTCCATTGGAGAGTCTTTGGCGACCTCGTAGAAGAATGCCTTGGCCTTGTATCTGAACCAGAGCGGATGGACTATTATCGAAGTGTTGTATAGTTCACCATTCTCGTCTCCAGTTGGGTCTAGGGTCTCTAGGAAGTAAACGTTCTCAGTAGTCCATGGCTTGTAGGTTCCTATCCAGGTCAGGGTTATGTTGAGATATGGTATCTTGTAGTCTCCCTGGAAGTTAGTAGTGTAAAAGACTAGAGTCTTGAGCGGTACCCAGATCTTTATCGGCGCGTTTGTCTCATCGCTTATCTCGACTTCAAGCTCATTCTTTTCGGTTAGCGGCAACTCGACTCCCCCTGCGTCCTCAGCCTTTAGCAGGGCCACGTTCACTCCCTTCCACCAAGCATAATGAACCGTTAAAGTCCCTTCGGGTATGAAGGCGAATTCAAGTTCTCCGTGCTCGGTCGTCTGCCTCCAGCTCGAAATTCCCTCAGGCGTGGTCACGTAGACGTATAGCTGTGGTATGGTCTCGTTCTCGCAGTCGTAGAAGACTAGCTTAATCGTGTAGACAGGAGTCTTAATTATGATGAACTCGGTCTTCGTCAGAACGTCGATTAGGTCTAGTTTCTCATATACTTGCCTGCCTTGAACGAAGACTCTCACTCCGTATGGCCCTATGTTTCCTGGCAACTGGAAAAATGTCACGTTCTCGTCGAAGTGAGCGTAGCTCCAGGCCATTCCAGTTAGCAGGGACTCGTCGATGCTAGGCTCTCTAGAGTAGTATTGTCCATCGGGTAATATTAGCTGAACCTCGGTCTTGTCAGGCGGTAGTATGTTGCCCATCTTATCGGTTACTCTTAGCGATATGTCGTAGACGTAGGTGGTCATGTTGATCAATCCGCGCCTGTAATCTACTACGCCGGGCACGTTCTCCACGACCCTTAGTATTGGGGTGTCCCAGGTTATCCAGCGGCTCATGGCGGCGGACGGTTTCTTGTTATCGGATGGATCATATGCGATGGTTGGCTGAGCGATCCAGCCCGTCTTGTTAAAGGCTATGCCATATGGGTTCCTGACCCTCACCTCTCCGACTAGGTAGCCGTCCGATGGGCCTGGGTAGACGTTCCTCCATCCTCCAGTCCAGTATACTTGGATGTCCATACCGTCGTATGGCTCATCGTCCTTGAGCGTTAGGGTGTTGGCATAGCTCACATCCGCCACGAGCATGCTCCAGTTGCCTTCATAGTAGTCGCTCTCTAGGACGTCCTCGTCTCCTATCCTCGGCGGATTCGCCACGTCCTTGAGGTGGGAGCCGGTTGGGTCTGGTGTGTCGTCCTTGTTGCGGGCGTCTCCAGGTCTATACATGAGGCTTACGTTTAGCCAAACGTGGTCTCCGAACTTCTCCCTGAATGAGCCTATCCAGGCGTCCTTGCCCTTCCATACCCAGTCTCCCATGGTCGCGTTCGGGAATCTAGCATATCTGTCGAAGATTCCTCCCCTATACTTGTGCGGGTCGTCTGTGCATCCGGTCGCGTTCGTGGTTAGGACATTCTTAGTCTGATAATAGGTGTCATTCTTGTTGTCCTTCAAGTTTATGGTAACCCTGGCATTTATTAGCTGATCTCCAGTAATATCATCTGAAGTCCCATCATTGTCGAGATCCATGGACGCGTAGAGGGCGTAGACCTCCCTATATCCTCCATAGCCTCCAGTATACTTCGGGAAGTGTATCTTGGTGTCATTGTCGAAGGCGCAGACAAATGCATAGAAGACTGTGGCATTAATGAAGTTCGTTATATCCTTTTGAGTCACAGGCTCTGTTATTGAATTATTCATTAATATGCTAAGTGGACCGGTGAAGTTTGCGGCATATTTGTTAAGTGTCGGATCTGGCTGCACGTATCCAAAGGCTGTAGTGTTGTACATCTTACCATAGTAGATTGTCTGGTTTACGATTACGGTCTCCCACCAGACTCTTACCGTTACGTTTAGGTGTGGTGCTCCGACGATATACTGTGTTCCAGCTATAGTTGGATCATCCACAAATCCTCCATGGAACACGGTCTTGTTGGCTATGTTGAATATCTGTAGGGGTATTGGGACTAGCTTATTGTTCTCGAAGTTACCACCCTTTAATCCCTCCTCAGGCGGGTAGATCTCTCTAGTGTATCTCGACTGGCCGTCCTCTCCGGTTACCGCGGCCTGGATGAGCGACCTCTCAGAGGTTGGGTCTGTGTGGTCTAGGTCGTAGATCTTGATCTGAGCGAAGCTCAGATTATCCTTAACATCATACCATGAGTGGACGTGGAATAGCTTGAATATCTTGGCAGTCTGAGCAACCCACGCATTAACTGGAAGACCATCTTCAGTCTCATTTCCGAAGACCTCTTCGAACGCCGTGGCATTTATCGTCATGAAATCGAATGAACCTGTGAAGTTGAATCCGTTAACCTTATCAGCATAGATATTGTTCTTAAATTCTCCCGCTATGCTCCATGAGAAGTTAGCTTTTGGCTTACTAATACCATAGATATTCTTGACTCCAAGCCATTCGTTGAATTTCTCCCAGTCTGTGTTAGGATTCTCCGGCGATAGGAATAAGGCGTACATTATTATTCCTGACCATAGGTTGCCTGCTCCGATCTTCTCACCGTAGTAGCTCTTGGCCTTAACGACAATTATTATGGCGTGCTCGGATGGATCGGCCGTCCAGGAGACCTTAACGAAGCCGGTGGCATTGGGCTCAAAGGTTCCTTCATGCTGAACCGCTAATGTATCATATTTGATTGAATATACTTCGACGAATGCTTCCTGGGCTGTCACATTGAATCTCTCAGCGAAGCCCTTACCTGCCGGGAACATCGGCATGAAGTTACCCGGTAGCGCCGATGCATCAGATGTTCCCTTCCAAGAAGTGGTTACAATCTTCAGCCATGCATAGTGCTCAGGCTGTGACGCAACTGGCGCTATGAACGCCGTGCTGGCAACGGCGACGGTCGACAGTAGTAGCAGCGAGATTAGGAAAATTAAACCTATTTTTCTACTCATGCTTGCTCGAAGAAATGCGACCTAGACCCATATTTAACCCCCATCATTCTAGACCCAATTCTATAATCTAGAACCGCCTGAAGCCATAAGCTTCTCTAGGTTATACTAGGTAATACCGAAAAACCTTGAAAAAGACTTGTAGAAAGCCAAGATTCTAATCAATAGAATCAAAAATATACATGGATAATCCATGCATAGGGCCAAAAAGAGCAGGAATAAGGCCGGAATATAAAGCCAAAAGAACTATGAGAGTCTGCGGCGAGGCTTCTTCCAAGAGAGTAATGACCTAGACTTCCTCAAATTTGCCTATGAACCTCTTATACCAGCCTTGGAACTCCTCCTCGGATGCGATATGTAGCTCTATGGGTAAGTCGTAGCCGAGCCTCCTGTAGATCTCGGACTTCAACCTAACCCTTTCATCTTTATCTAGATTGCAGATCACGAGTATGTCTATGTCGCTTAGCGCCGTGGCCTTCCCCTCGACGACCGAGCCGAAGACAAGGACCCTTACATCTCCACATTTTTCCGTGACGATCTTCTTTACCCTTCGAGCTATCTCCCGATAGTTCTTGAGGTGCCTCAGCACCCTCATCCCAGATTCTATGTAGAGATCGAACTCAGATATTCTCGATCACCTCCCTAAATCTCTCAGCGAACTTCAGAAGCTCCTCAACCTCTCTCCGCTCATATCTTCTCGGAAGGTATCTAGCGACTATGTAAGCATCCTCAACTCTTGTGAGGAACATTATCTCGGAATCTATGAAGCTTTCTAGCTTTTTGCTTGAGGCAAGTCTGCTCAGTTCTCTCATAAGGCGAAGGAGGGAGTGCGTCCTAGGATAGGTTCCGACTTTAACAAGCAGCTTATACTTCAAGATTAGCTGGCAGAACTGCTCGACGCTAAACGCCGCCAAATCATATTCTCCTTCATCGAAAAGCCTCTTCGCGTTGCGCAGAAACGCGTGAGCTCTGCTTTTGAGAACTTCAGCTTCTTCAATTGATGGCATCTCATGATAATAGCTTAATGAGGGCTTAATTAAGCCTTGGGTCTCCTTTTACAGATATGATGCCAGAAAGCCTCCTACTGAAGTGGGAGACGAGTGGCGATGGGTTAAATGCGCTTTTGACACGGTCTTTCTTGAGCAGAGTCTGCGCGCATGTGGTCTGGATAGCTGGAATAAAGCTCCGGACCGAAAGAGGTGGAGGGTTCTAGCAAGCTAGATACAGGCTATATGTTCATAGCAGTGGCTGGATTGACGCATGCCAGAACTCGGCAACGGGGAGAGCGTCAAGAGCTCGACATCCCTCAACTATTCTCTCCGCTACCCTATCCAATCCTTAACGCAAGCCACCATGAGTACCAGCAAAATGTTTGACAAAAGCGGATAAAACTGGTCTCTATCCAGTAGGTATGGCTGAGAAACAGATTAAAGGTCGCTGTTTAAGTTCCTCTTCGGAGAACTTTGAGGAGGGTTAATGCAACTGTTTCAAAATAGATAAATTTTAATAGGCGTTTTAGGGTGTTACCCTTGAATGGAGATAACGCTCACGGTGCCGTTCGGCTACGAGCCAGACCCTGAGGTGAGGAGGCTTTTAGAGGACTTTAGGGATATGGTCAACTTCTGCCTAGTGAGGGCTTTGGAAAACAAGGTTACGTCTTATTACAGGCTCAGGAAACTCGTTTACGAGGAGTGGAAGTCTAGGTGGAGCTATTCAACGCATTTTTGCCATTCGGCGTGTAGGGTCGCCACGTCGATGCTTAAGAGCTGGAGAAGGCTTAAACGCAGGGGATTGGCGAAGAGTGAGAGGCCCGTAGCTAAAAAGCTGTTCATCCAGCTAGACCCCCAGCTCGTGAAGTATGAGGGCGACAGCATTAGAATCTCCATTAGACCTCGACAGTTCCTGAGAATACAGCTAAGATATGGCGACTACCAAAAGAAGTTTATAGAGGAGTGGGCGGCTGGGAGGCTCAGGGTCGGAGAAGTTACGATAAACGAGACAAGGGTTTTAATTCCCTTCAGGAAAGACGTGGATTTATCGAACCCTAAAGACTGGATAGCGATAGACGTTAACGAATCCAATGTGACCGGCGTCAGCTCTAACCCTCACGTCGTCAGATGGGATGCGGAGTTCGGTAAGATTAGGGGGAGCTACTTCAGGAAGAGGAGGAGGATTCAGCGATTAGCAAAACTCAAGCCCATAACCTCTAGAAGGCTTATGAGGAAGTATTCAAGACGTGAGCATAATAAAGTTAAGGATCTATGTCATAAGCTCTCAAGGCTCATAGTTGCGTTCGCTAAAGAATACGGCCTCGGCATAGTCATGGAAAACCTCAAGGGGATTAGACGTAGAATCGATTATGGAAGGAAGATGAATAGAAGATTACATTCATGGAGCTTCAGGCGCCTACAGTTCTACATCGAGTATAAGGCAAAGCTTGAAGGCTTACCCGTGAAATACGTCGACCCGAAAAACACCTCAAGCCTATGCCCGGTATGTGGCGGTAAGCTAGCGCCGAAAGGGCATAGGCGGCTAAGATGTAAGAACTGTGGATACGAAAACGACAGAGACGTAATAGGAGCCATAAATATACTTAAACGGGGATGTGGGGAGCCTCCGTTGCCCCCGAAAGCCCCTAATGAGCCTCTAACCATGGAGGTGAGGGGGAAGGGATGAAAATCTACGAATCCCACAACGGGAGGCTGAGAAGCTTGTCAGATATCTTAAGGAAAAAGTACGAGGTTCTTGAGGGATATCTCTCAGAGCTTATGAGAGAGCTAGACTTGAAGCTGGTTATCCTGTTCGGATCACTTGCTCGTGGGGATTGGAAAGAGAGTAGCGACATTGACTTGCTAATCGTATCCGACGACCTTTCCGACGATCCCGCTGAGAACTTCATTAAGCTCAAGCGAGGATGCGTGGAGCCGCATGGATTCAGCACAAAGAGGTTTATGGCTGAGCTCGAAAAGCCCAACCTCCTGATAATGGACGCCTTAGAATATGGCAAAAAGCTCATAGCGGACAGGAAATTCATGAAACTTGTTGAGAGCAAATTCAAAGAAGTTAAGAAAAAATATGGGTTAAAATGGGTTGACGGAACCTGGACTTGGAAAGTTTAAGGACGCTAGAAGAAATGAGGAAAATGTTAAAGTCTCGGGAAGCCTTAGCACAGAGTGAGCTCCGCGGGCCGGTGGTCTAGAGGTTATGACGCCGCCCTTACATAAAGGATAATGTTCGGAAAAGGGGATACGGCGGAGGTCGTGGGTTCAAATCCCACCCGGCCCACCACTCCTCAAGCTTACTCTATTAATACCGTCTCTACTCCGAGATTTTGAGCGACTTCAACCTGTTTTCGATCGCCTGTAATGAGTTTCACATTTAGGCTTCTGGCCTGCGCTATGAATAGGCTGTCATAGACCGTGATCCCATCCTTAAGGAGATCTTCAAGACCTCTCTCAAGTAGCTTGAAGCGGGTTCTAATCGTAATACATCCTCCTCCACAAGTTTCATCACCCGTTCAAGAAGATTTAATCCCTGATCCTCGTTTATTCGCTTGAATCTCTCGACATACTTCCAGATCGCATTGGCGGTTTCAATAATGAGAAGATCCACTGAACATGGCTCAGCATCGGGATTGAGATACGGGATTAACTTCTCCCAGCCCTCTTCCTTTATTAAGAATCTTATAAAGGCTGAAGAGTCAACGACTATCACGGCTCTCTCTCCAGCTCATGCGCAATCCCTTTAGGAGCCTCAGGCAAGGTCTTGATATACTCGACAAGCTCGTCGAAGATTTCCTTCTTCCTATATTCCTCAATCCTTCTCTTAATGAACTCCCTGATCTCCTCGCTCCAATTCACCTCACCTCTAAGCCTATCCATCTCTCGCTTAAGCTCCTCAGGCACCCGTATACTTATCACCGTCCCCAACGTAAATCACCTGCTGGACACATTGTAATACGAGGATATTAGAATTGCGTCTAACGTTGGGAATAATACTCCTCTGGTTACAAAATCTATATTATCTGCCGACGGTTGAAGAGCCTCGATGGCGATAATCGAGGCAAGGGGGTTGACTAAGAGGTTTGACGGGCTTGTGGCGGTAGATCATATAGACTTGGATGTCGAGGAGGGTGAGATCTTCGGATTCCTAGGGCCTAATGGGGCTGGGAAGACCACGACCATTAAGATGTTGACCACCCTATTGAAGCCGAGTGAGGGGGAGGCCAAGATATGTGGATATGATGTCGTCAAGCAGCCGGATCTCGTTAGAAAATCCATCGGAGTGGTCTTTCAAGAGCCAGCCCTCGACGACCAATTAACCGGTAGGGAGAACCTAGACTTCCACGCGAGGCTCTATGGCCTGAACAGGAGGGAGAGGGAAGAGAGGATCGAGGAGGTGTTGAAGCTCGTCGGGTTGGAGGATCGAGCCGATGAACTCGTCAAGAACTATTCCGGCGGGATGAGGAGGAGGCTTGAGATAGCGAGGGGATTCATCCACCATCCACGAATCCTCTTCCTAGATGAGCCGACGCTCGGCCTAGATGTCCAGACCCGTAGAGCGATTTGGAGCTATATCATGGAGTTGAATAAGAGGGAGGGGATCACGATATTCCTGACAACCCATTATCTTGAGGAGGCCGACAATCTCTCGGATAGAGTCGCCATAATAGATCATGGAAAGATCCTCGCAGTCGACTCCCCAAGGAAGCTGAAGGATATGATAGGAAGCGATGTCATAACCTTAAGATGTTCAGAGCCAAATAGATTGAAGAATATCCTAGAATCCATCAGCTGGGTGAAAGATGTAAAGCATCATGGAGAGGAATTGAGCATCTATGTTGAGATAGGAGAGACGAAGATCCCGAAAATCATCAAGATCGCCGAAGAAAATGGAATCAGGATAAGCTCGATCACCTTGAGAGAGCCGTCCCTCGAAGACGTATACCTAGACTTCACTGGAAAGTCCATCAGGGAGGAGGTTAAGCCGATGATAAGGAGGCCTCCAAGATTTAGGAGGTTGAGATGAGAGATGAACTCGCTGGAGCTTCAAGCAATCTACGTGATGTGGATGAGGCAGATCAAGCGATTCATGAGGGCTAGGGGTAGGCTAGTAGCGAACATCATTCAACCATTCTTCTTCCTCGCATTCCTAGGACTCGGCCTAAGACCCATTAGGCTCCCAGGATTAAGGATTGGGATGAGCTTCCTCGACTTCCTCGCCCCAGGCATGGTCGCCCTCTCGATAATATTCGCGTCGATGTTCGCTGGAGTATCTATAATCTGGGATAGGCAATTCGGGTTCCTAAAGGAGATCTTGGTCGCACCCGTCAGTAGGTTCTCGATAGTCGTGGGGAGGACGCTCGGTGGAGCAACCATCTCAATCATCCAAGGACTCACAATCCTGGCAATCAGCATCCTGTTCGGGGCGGAGATTAACCTAATTGGATTGATTCCAGGCCTATTCATGATGTTGCTCACGGCATTCTTCGCGGTCGGGCTTGGAATCGCCTTAGCCTCGAGGATGGAGGATCCGCATGCATTCTCCCTGATAATGAATCTCATCATGATGCCCGCAACATTCCTCTCAACAGCATACTTCCCGCTTGAGAGCGCGGCGAGCTGGCTCAGAGCCCTGATATACGTGAATCCACTAACATATATCGTGGATGGACTGAGAGGTTGTCTGACAAACTCGTTCTCGATCCCGCCTTGGATAGATCTGACGGTCACGATCTCCATCTGCGCGGCGACGATGAGCATCGGAACTTATCTCTTCAATAGGAGTGAGGCTTAGCCTCGAATAGGACTACTTGAGAATCCCAACTATTGTTCCCAGTATGAATCCTATGAGGAGCTCCGTCCTCGACTTTATGAACGTTATGAATGACTCGACGAGAGGTCTCAGCGAAGATATTATGGATGAGTAGTCTATGTTTAGGAATGTTATCCCTATCAGGCTTAAAGCTATTATGAGGAGGATTAGGGCTACGATGGTCTTCAAGAGCTTCCCCACAACATATCCGAGAACGCCGCCTATCAGTAAGAAGAGTATCGTCTCAAAGGTTATGCTTATCATCTCAAGATCAGCGAGGTGAACCCAGAGATAAATCTATCTCCACTATTCTCTCAGACTTCATCAGCCAAAGACCTCAACCTCTCATAAAGCTTCAGGTCGCCTGCCAGGACGACCCCCTCGCGGAGAACCTCTAAAGCGAATCTATCCTTTTTCTTGATCAAGGTCTTAAACTCCTCTGTCGTCAATACTTTCGGCTCTATATCTATCGGAGATCTTGGATCGATGAAGTCGA
>Ga0190366_1000143_pt1 | contig 15164 bp, 17 predicted proteins | sample 487218910_MG_FD_169990 | JGI IMG/M metagenome (GOLD analysis project Ga0190366, IMG submission 169990) | Hydrothermal vent microbial mat bacterial communities from Southern Trench, Guaymas Basin, Mexico - 4872-18-9-10_MG | ecosystem: Environmental > Aquatic > Marine > Hydrothermal vents >...
CACCAGGCTTGCCCTCCCCTTATTCCCCCGGCTGGTTAAACCGGGGAAAAGCCACCCTCAGCGGGTGGCACTCGGGGTGACCCCGTCACGGTTTCCCGCATTGCGGAGGTTTCGCGCCTGCTGCGCTCCGTAGAGCCTGGGCCCTTGTCTCAGTGCCCATCTGGGGGCTCCCGCTCTCACGGCCCCTACCCGTTATCGGCTTGGCGGGCCGTTACCCCGCCAACTACCTGATAGGGCGCAGCCCCATCCTCGGGCGGTTGCAACGGGCATGGCGTTGCAACCCTTTCGGCGCAGACCCAGTTCCAGGAGTCTGCGCCTATGGGGGATTAGCCCCAGTTTCCCGGGGTTGTCCCCCTCCCGAGGGTAGGTTGGCCACGTGTTACTCAGCCGTGCGCCGGGACCGACCGTAGCCTCGGCCCCTAGACTTGCATGGCTTAGTCCCACCCCGATAGCAGTCGGGTCCGGCAGGATCAACCGGAGTTACGCCGCAAGGCGGCGGGGGTTGTGTTTACCTTCAGAGGTTACGCCGATCCGCCTTGGATCCAAACGTCCAGCCTTTACGGCTGGTTTGTTTGGATCCTCATCTGTGTTGCCGCAACCGGAGGCCTTCCCTTCATTTTTACCCTGGTAAGGGTTGTGTCTGAGAGGGCCGCCGGGGGTTGCGGCTCCATTTTGTGTGTTTATTTTGTGGCTTATATACTTTACTTTAGGTTATTTTTCTTTGGGGTGTTCTCTATTTATTTTTTGTGTTTTTTGTTAAAGATAATGTATCTCGGCCTCTTAGCTTATTGCGATCATTTTAGCCATTTGTAGAGTTTTTTAATGTTAATGTTTGATACAGGTTTATAGACTGGCGGCGTTTTGACGTGTTGGTCTAGGGTTTCTTTCTCTATTTTGTATAATATCCCTATGGGTATTTTGTCGCCCCATTCTAAGGCTTTTTCTATGGCTTGTCGTAGGTCTGTGGGGTTGTGGTTTTGGAGTTTATATACTCTTTCTCTATAGTATTGGTAGGTGTTGTAGTAGGTTACACAAGGTTGTAGGACGTCGATTAGTGCAAATCCTCTGTGTTTTATTGCCTCTTTTATGAGCATTTTTAAGTGGGTTATATCGCCTGCGAAGCCTCGGGCTACGAATGTAGCCCCGCTAGCTAGGGCTAATAACAGAGGATTTAGTGGTTCTTCTAGGGAGCCGTAGGGTGTGCTTCTCGATTTAAAGCCTTTAGGGCTTGTGGGGGTGTATTGACCCGTAGTGAGCCCAAAGACTTGGTTATTGTGGATTATCACTGTGATATCTATATTTCTACGCGCTGCATGGGGGAGGTGGCCTAGACCTATGGCGTAGGCGTCTCCATCTCCGCTGAATCCTACGACTGTTAGCTCTGGATTAGCTAATTTTATCCCTGTGGCTAGGGGGATGACTCTGCCGTGTATTGTGTGGAAAGTGTTGACGTTGAGATAATCTGTTATCCTCCCGTGGCATCCTATTCCGGATATAACGACTAGCTTCTCCGGTTCTATTCCCAGCTCTTCTATAGCGGCGGTGAAAGCCGTTAGTATTGCATAGTTTCCGCAGCCTGGACACCAGACTTTTTTTACTTGAGTTTGGAGTTTCATTCTATCACGCTTTTTACTTTTTCAGAAATTTCGTGGGGGTAGAAGGGTCTTCCATCGTACTTTAACAGTTTTTCCTTGACGTCTACATGGAGATATTGGTTAAGTAGCATGTTTAGAATGGCCGTCTTGTTGTTTTCTATTAATATCACTTTGCTTGCTTCCTGAAGGATATTCTTAAGCGTTTCAGCGGGGAAGGGTTCTAGGAAAACTATCTGTGCGAGCTTCGTTTTTATGCCTTCTTTGTTTAAGTCTCGCATAGCTTCTAGTATAGCTCCTTTAGGGCTACCCCACGTAATTAGAAGTATGTCTCCGTCTCCGTACGTTTTTATAGGTTCTAAGCCGTATATATACTCTTCAATATATTTCATTTTTCGAAATCTTTTATCTACCATGGCCTTAACCTTCGAGGGGACTGTCGTCCCGAATCCGTATTCGTCGTGTTCGCTAGTATTCGCCTTTACGATAGCGTTTCGGGTTCCAGGTATAGCTCTTGGAGAAACGCCAGTCTCCGTTATCTTGTACCGCTTATAGGGCTCATCTCCTCTGTACTCTCCGACTATTAATTCTCCTCTATCTATTTTTATTTTGGATTCATCGAATTCCTCAGTGGTCATGCAGCTCTCTGCTAGATGCTTATCCGTGAGTATTATAACAGGTACTTGGAATTTTTCAGCTATGTTAAAAGCTTCTATCGTTAAGTAAAACGCTTCATCCACGTCGCCCGGAGCAATAACTACTCTGGGGAACTCTCCCTGAGAGGCATGAAGCACGAACATCAGATCGCCTTGTGCGGTGTAAGTTGGTAATCCCGTGCTAGGACCTGGCCTCTGAGCCACTACGATCACTACTGGAACCTCAGTCATCGCCGCTTGGCCGAGAGCCTCCGTCATAAGGGAAAAGCCTCCGCCTGAAGTAGCTGTCATCGCTCGAGCCCCGGCATACGCCGCGCCTATTACCATGTTTATAGCCGCTATTTCGCTTTCCGGTTGCAATACTACTATGTCATACTCTTTTTGAAATGTCGCTAGAAAGTGTAGGATGGGAGATGCAGGCGTCATCGGGTATGCGGCATAAAAAGTCATGCCAGCTTTTATAGCGCCTAGAGCTATTGCGTCGTTGCCCGTTAGTATTAAAGTTTTATTAGAGCTCTGAGAGCGAGAAATAATTAACGATGTTTGGCTTATTCCGCTGTTTTTTACATATTCGTAACCTTTACGCGCTAGCTCAACGTTTATCTTTGCTATTTCCTTCCTAAACGTATCTAAGATTACTTGGCTTAAGACCTGGATATCTAAATTTAACAGAGCTGCGGCGGCGCCCACAGCCACGCTATTCCGCATAACTTGCTGCCCTCCAACTTCCCTAGTTATTTTAGTTAGAGGTACTTTCAGGACTCGTAAATCGTTAAGAGGTAGCCGAGAAGTTTCCTCGTCGACGATAACTACTCCTCTCTCGTTTAATCTATCGTGATGCCTCTCTATGGTCTCCTCGTTTAAAGCTATTAAGATATCTATGCTGTACTTTTGACTGTACACTTTCCTATCACATATTCTAACCGAACACCAGACGTGCCCTCCCCTGATTATTGAAGGGTATTCGTTCATAACGTACGTGTAAAGGCCGCTGCGAACGCAAGTTTTCGCCAAAACTGTTCCAGCTACGAGTACGCCGGCTCCCGCCTCTCCCCCCACCACGACGTTAATATCTATACTTGGCATGAGTCTCAACGGCTCTATATACGGTATACGCTGCATTAATTAGTTTGGCCTGTTAATCCTAAAGTTTTCACATCGAATCGTTTGTCTTTCTTAACCTTACCATTCCCTTAGGTTTAAGATTTTAACTTCAACCCCTATATGCTTTCATGCAATTCACTACTTTTGTTTACTAAATTTTTCACATTTTTAATAGAAGATAAAAATTGGTACCTTATAGTAGGCGTGCTCTCCTCTATTATTGAAAAAATCTCACCATACACGTCCTCTTCCGCGTTGACTGGCACGATTGGAAGTTTGCGATAAGAAGCGTAAACCTCCAACTGTTCTATTGAAAAGGAGGAAAGGGGAGCTATAATCCTATTGTTGACTAATTCTCTGTAATCGAGCTTTAAAAGCCATTTTAAAAGAAGGGACGAGAATTCCTCAAGCGTAAACGGAAGAATTAGAGATGTTTTCTGCCCGATAAGAGGGAGATGTACCTTCTCGAATTTATACCTGGCTATCGCCCATTCAAGCAACATACTATTCTCCGGGCTATAAATTTTCCACTTTCCCTCCTTGAAGACTTTAGCTAGTATGTGCATTAAAGCTATAGTTCCCGTGGTTTCAAACCCTATCACGATAGATTTTCCTGCTATACTTTTTAACCTCCTTGACACTTTTCTCTCGATCCTCCTAGAGAGACAGCGAGCACACAGATACTCCCCGCTCGCTCTAAGATAAACTACTACGCGTCTTCTCCCACATACCTTACAAATTCCATTATGCTTCCGCATGGAGATACAGTTAATTTATAGCGCTCGTTAGTATAAAAAGATGCGAATTCAAAGTTTTCGATATAGAGTCCACGGTGAACCTGAACTCCTGGGTGAGCTATTATTTCTGGCTTTTAAAAGTATAAACGGGTATACAGACAAATTCCCCGTAGATGTAGCCGGACGTGAGCCCCACTGGGGGAAAAGAAAAATTAGGGTAATTCCAGAAAATAGGCGCGATTTCGAAGATATAGATGAAATTTTTCCTTTAAATGCCTTAAAGGAGTGTAATATATACAATATAGAAATCTCCTACTCGTATCAGAGAAGGGGAAAACGGGGCTATGCGACAAAGGATTGGTACCGCGTAGATATTTCCTTTGAAAACGACGCAAATATTCTAACTTTAACCTTTACTAGGTTGAGAGGTTTAGGGCGGACCCTTCCCAGATTTCTTGTTTCTTTGATCCGGAGGAAGATGATCGAAATATCTTGTGAAAGGAAAAAGTACGGGTCGATAACTATCGAAGAAATTCTCAGCGGTTAAAGCTTTATCCCCGCTTTTGAAGAAATAATCCTTAATATTTCATTTTGAACCTGGTCGATTGACTCTCTAGCATCCACCACGAATCCATTCTCTCTCTCGGCAAGCTTCAGAAAGTTCTGTCGAACAATCTCCAATCTATTATTCTCGAAGAGTTCGAAGCCAAACCTAGACTTTGCTATTCTCTTAAGCGCTACTTCAGCGGGAACATCTAAAACTATTAGAACATGAGGCTTAGGAAAGATAGAGTTTATCTTTATGAGCCACTCCCGATCGCAATCTAGCGATCCGTAAGCGATAGAGGAGTACTTGTACCTATCGGTTATCACGATCTTTCCCTGTTTAAGCGCGGGCAGTATCTGTTGATTTACGTGGTGGCTTCTATCGGCTGCAAAGAGAAGTTGAAGAGTTGCAGGATTAGTCCTCCACTCTCCTCTGAGAGCCGCCTTTATAAGTCCTCCAATAAGCCCGTCTGTGGGTTCCTTAGTCAACACGACCTTGCATCCACGCATTAGAAGATTTTCATAAAGTAGCCTCGCCTGCGTCGATAATCCAGCTCCATCTATGCCCTCTATAGCTATAAAAATTCCATTCATCGAATTTACCTCATTGGAGTGGCTATATAACTTTAATGAAATGCTCGCGGGGTTTGTCGAGAGGTATTGTGGCATCGATTCCTAATTTAGAAGTAAGCAATTTCTCCTGATCGGCTGAAGGATCTAGACTAGACCCCCGAATTCTAGGTATTATCACAAGATCTTCGCTAGGCTGCATGCGAGTGACTATAGCCCATTCCACATCAACTGGGTTATCCACGTCTATATCCTCGTCCACAACTACAACTATTTTAAGAGATGGATGCGCGGCAAAAGCCGCTAGGATAGCATTTTTAGGGTCTCCCTCCGACTTCTTCACCATCGAAATAACGCAGCTAAGCCATCCGCAGCCGCCAGGGGTTAGCCTTACTTCTCTTACTGAAGGAACTACGTCTCTTACCGCCCTCCATATTTTAGCCTCTCTGTAGAAGCCCATTAAAAGTCTGTGCTCGGTTCCCGCCGGCAGTATAGCCTGGTATATCGGCTTATCTCCTCTAACGAGTATTCTGTCAACTTCTATTACGGGTTGTCGCCTTACTATATCATAGGTACCCGTTATGTCAACAAAAGGACCCTCATATTCCTCTCTGTCGGCCAGTATCCTCCCCTCAATTATTATTTCAGCCTTTGTCGGCAGTAACAGACCAGTTACCTCGCTTTTAAAGACCGCCATTTTATTCATCAACTTAGCCGCAACTTTAGCCTCGTCTACCCCATACGGGGGCGATGACGCCGCGGCTATGAGAATTAAGGGGTGTACTCCTACTATAATCGCTATCTCTAGATCTCTTCCCTTTTTCTTGTTTTTCTCGTAAATTAGGTATAGGTGGCGCGGAACTATTCTAATGGCCATGTGTTTATCGTCTATGACTAGCAACCTGTGTATAGACATGTTCTGGAAGCCTATATCCTCATCTCTCGCCACCACTATTCCTGCCGTTATATATGGTCCTCCATCTTTTTCATAATAGGTTAAGATAGGCAAGTCGTGAAGCGTACCTTTAAAAACTTTTAAATCTCCGGGTATTTCATCCACTAGTAAGTCGCCTGGCCTCTCGCAAGCGTTTAGTAGTTTTTCGTAAGCTTCCGCGTGATTTTTAACGCCTAAAATCCTTAATAACTGGTCTCTACCGAAAATAGTGTTAGCCACGAGTCTGAAAGGCTTGCCGTCTACGTTTTCAAATACTACTACTTTATTGCCGTCGTATTTTCTTATAATGCTTGATGCTTGGTATTTCGAGCTAACTTCATCCGTTATCCTTACCACATTTCCTCTCGACTCTTCTTCCAAAATGAAACTTCTAAGATCCCTCTCCTTCACTTTCACTCGCCCTTTGTATTATCCTAATGTAATCGGCGCTTATCGTTATTGGAAGCGGATATGCCGCTTCCGAAATTTCTACTTTCACTTCTTTACGCGATTTATCGACGTATACTACTTTTCCGCGCATCCCTATGAAGGGTCCTCCTGTGATTTCAACGATATCGTTTACCCTTATGGTTTCAATTACAGGCTTAGGCAATATGAATTTCTCGATATCCTCGTATTTTATAATACCTTTAACTATCCCTTTAGCATGTCTTAATCCACTAATTAGATTAGTGACAACAAACGGCGCATCTGCTTCGAGGAAAATAACCCCTCTCACTTCTTCAACTACAACTATCGACTTTATAGGGCTACGGAAAACTTCGCCTTTTTCGCTCTTCAACTTTCTTAAGGCCTCAATTCTACTCTCAATGATTACGGCTACGTTGTATTCCTGTCCAACAGTAGTTCTCAAAGCTAGAAAACGCCCTTCCTCCTTTTTCTCGCTCATTGAATCACCTTGTTCTATATTTGTACAGCGAAATGGCTAAGGCTAGGACTATGCCGCTCACAATTCCGATTATAACTAATTCTTTAGGCACGCCAGCTACGGGTCTAAACTGTAGAGCCGAACCCAAGAGCTGAAAGACATAGCCTATACTTCCCAGCAGCATAAATCCTATAGTTACAACTTTTAATGTTAGCGTGAACTCTCTCCTCTGGGGTTTTTTGGTAAACTTAATTATCAACGCATACTTTTTAAATTTTTCAGAAATTCCCATATCCGTCACCTAGTAGAAATGCTAATATCGCTTTTACCGAATGTAAACGGTTCTCGGCTTGATCGAAAACTACCGAGTGATTTAGATCTTCGATGACCGCATCGGTTACTTCCTCACCCCTATGAGCTGGAAGGCAGTGCATAAAGATGTAATCATTCTTTGCGTGTTCAAGCAGTTTTTTGCTAACCTGATATCTCGGCATGAAAACCTTTAGCCGTCTATCCCGTTCCTGTTCTTGTCCCATGCTCACGAAAACATCTGTGTAAACTACGTCGGCTCCGCTCACTGCTTCTATAGGGTCTTCTGTAATCTCAATACGTGAATGGGTTTTTTCTAAATCTTCAGTCAATAGCTCCAGTAACTTGGGATCTGGTGAATATTGCTTAGGACAGGCTATAGATAAGTGGAGCCCTAGCTTCGTGGAAACAACCATGAGAGAGTTTAGCACATTGTCTGTACCGTCTCCTACGAACGCTATCTTTAGGCCTTTAAGCTTACCCTTTTTCTCAATTATTGTTTGGATGTCAGCTAGCGCTTGAAGAGGATGGAACTTATCGCTTAGAGCGTTTACCACGGAGACTTGGGAATATTTAGCCATAGTCTCTAAATCCTCGTGTCTATAGACTCGAGCAATTATCATATCGAAATACCTGCTTAATACGCGCGCGGTATCAGATATTGGCTCGCCTCTACTTAACTGGAGCTCTTCTCTAGTAAAACTGCAGGGGAAACCACCAAGCTCTTTTATTGCCACCATTAAGGACGCCTTAGTCCTGGTTGATGGTTTTTCGAATATCAACACTATCGACTTGCCCTCCAAAATCCTATAGCTTCTTTTTCCGCGAGCTCTTTCCTCCTTGAACTTCCTAGCTAACTCAACTATCTTTTCGATTTCGCGGCCACTGTACTCTAGCCAGCTCAAGAGGTGCTTCATTTCCAAACCCTCTCTCGAGTGACTTTTATGAAAATTCACCCTATCTATATATTCTTGCCTATCATCTTAATCGCTAAAGTTCAGGGGTATTCCCCTAGACGTAAAACCGGGTTACCGAACAGTACCTTTTACTTCTCTACCGTGCTATGGATGTTACAAAGAAATGGCGCTATTAACACCAGACGGACATTAAAGGTGAAGACAGGCGGTCTATTTGATCAGTTTGATGTCCTGTAGAAGAGGCAATTACGAGAAAGCCGATGCCCCCGTCTCCAATGGACCTAGAGGAGATAAGACTCATGAACATCAAAGAGTAGATATTAGAATCAAAGCCTACTCACGCTAGATCATAAATTCCTCATCTTATCCTCATTCCACCAGAAGTACTTCTCTTCCAACTCATCTTAGTAGTCATATGACACCTTTAAGCAAACTAACGGTAACCTCGCTGAGCTTATACCACGTCGGAGAAATGACAGGTTCTAGGTTCAGGTAATTCCACTGGAGGAGGTTTAAAAAGGCGTCAGTTCATGAATGGCTCTTCACTGCCTTTCGGCTAAGCACTCGGCAAATACATCATCCGCTAAAAGGATACTTTACTGACATATAAGTTCTAGCTTAGAAATCCCGTATGCTGTTCAATATAGCCGCTCTCGCACGTTCTATTTGAGTGAACCATTCTTCGAAATTTACGCGGTGCCGCTTTCTCACTATAAACGGCGAAATATACCGCGTACCTCTGAATTCTTTTAAAAAACCAAACACTGTGACAAAACCGTCTAAAGTTAACTCGCTTTTAGATATGCCTCTGGCGTCCTGCCATAGCCTCACGATAACCTCGCCAGTGCCGTCGTGCAATTTATAATCAATCCATCTTGAGTATTCTTCCTTTCCTATTATTTTTCCAATAACTCTTATTCTCCGCACTTTGAAGACGAAATTGCCCACTTTTATCATTAATACTGGCACACGTCCTTCATAATCCAGAGGAGCTTCCATCAATTCCTTAATATAAACACCGAAAAAAACGTTAGTAAAGTCGAGGATTTTACTACTCATTAGGCAACCTTTAAGGTGTATCCCTTCTTACCCTCATACTCTACAACTTTTACGACTCCAATCCATTCCATATACGCTAATACTTCCTCGAATTCTTTCTCGCTGAACTCCACTCCGTAGTATTCCTTAAACTTTTCTTTGATCTCACTTATGCTCCAAGGAGCTTCCCTCGGGTTCTCCTTCATTATTCTCTTTATTAGGTTCGTCTTGTCCTCATAATCGCACCAGGGGTATAGCTGCCACTCCCATGACTTTAACTCTTCGACTACAAAATCGGGTGTGAACTTAGAAGTCGCCGGGATTATTTGCATGGCCGCGGTTTTTATAATATCTGGATTAGAGTTTTTTCGAATGTGCTTTACAGCTATAATGAAGCTGTCGCCTGTATCGCAGATATCATCCACGACTAGCACCTTCTTTCCGGATAAATCATAGTTAAATGGATAAGTTATTTTAGCTTCCTTCTCTGCTTTCCCAGTTTCAAGCCAATGCTCGACTTTAATACTCAGTAAATCGGTTACTCCCAGGTAGTCGCAGAGTAGCCTCGCCGGAACGTAGCCGCCTCTAGCGATGGCAACGATTACATCTGGTTTAAATCCTTCTTCACGTATCTTCCTAGCTAACTCCTTACATAAGCTTACTACGTAATCCCAAGTTATCTTACGTGCTGGCATTTTAACCAAGACAGACACCGATAGTTATCTTAGAAAGAAACCTATAAAACTTATCGATATGTATTCAAAGCGAGAAAATGAGCCAAGAAAGAATAGCACGGGCCATATTGCTAGCTAATGGCGAGATAAAAGTAAGCGATCCAGAGGACATATCCTTCCTACAAAGCAAAGGGGAATATGGAACTGTTTTAGAGAACAGAACTTTAAAATTGTTCCCTGAGGAGGCCTTATACTTAGTAGAGAAAGGTCGATTAAAGATATTCAGCGAAGATAGAAAGGAGATTTCTACATTAGATTTAATCAGCTACTTATCTAAGAGAGACCCTCTCTTTTGGGTTAAATATACCCTGTACTATGATTTAAGGAAAAGAGGGTTTGTGGTGAAGGAGGGATTCAGTGATGTAACCATTGAGTATAGAGTGAGAAAAGTGACGGAAAATACTAAATTTACGAAGTACTTAGTGATAGGGCTTCGCGAGGGGCTAAAGGTGACTTTTGCAGAGCTAGAAAGTATGGTCACGCAGGCTCTCCGCTCGAGGAAAATTCCGGTGATAGCAATTATAGATAAGGAAGGCAACGTGTCCTACTACTCAGTTTCCCCACTCACCTAAACTAAGCGTTCAATAACTACATAAGTCGTAGTATCTTTAACACCCTCGATCTTTGATATTTGCTTTAGGAAATCGTCTAAAAGAGCCTGATTTATAACCACTAGTAGATCTATATCTCCCGTCACTCTGTAAACTCTCTCCACGGGGAGAGTTTTAATACGAGTATAAGCCTGATTTCTAGCCCTGGGTTCTATTTTTATAGCTACAAATGCCTCAGCTGTACGTATACCTAAAGCTTCTAGAGCTCTGTCGGTTAGATCTATAAATCCCCTTCCCGTTCTAACGAAACCCGCTTCTTTAAGTTTCCTAAGATGAACATTTAAAGCCTGTCTCGTAATTCCAAGCTTCTTAGCTAACGCGCTCTGATTTTCCTCGACAGTAAAGACTCTGACTACTTTACTTTCAGCTAATAATGTACGCAGAATCTCTATTTGCTTCTCAGTTAAATGGACGCTTGCTCCATTCAAGACTATCGCCTTGACATACGTAAAAACTCCTACTAATATACGTTATCTTGCTTAAGATTAGTTGAGTGGTTATAATAGGCATTAACTCGAAATAAGGATATGACAAAAATTAAATTAATAGGTTAAGATGAAATGATTGAATAGGTGTTAATTATGGAGCTACCAATATGTTATTTCTGCGCCCGAACAAAAGTGTTATGCTCTAAGGATCAAAAACGCTTAGAAGAAGGAGAAATAAGTGAGTTGGATGTAGATATAGCACATGAACTAGTCATGTTAAAGGAAAAGAAATTTCCACAACTAGATAGATTATCCTTTAAGAAAGCTGTGCGTATAAACAATAATACCTTTCTTTTAGTTCAAAACTCCACCAGTATAGAGAAGAGAGTATTGCTCCAAGTTGCAAAGATGTTATCTTCGAAAGGCTACGGAAAGGTTCGATTTATAGAGCAGTTACCTGACATTAGAGACTTGATAGAGCAGATACTTTATCCAGTAAGAGTACAGGGAGTAGATATCATTTGGCTCCCTGATGGCACCTCCGAGTATAATGTAAGAGTTAACAGAATGTACTCGCGCAGAATGCCCTTCCCCAAACCTCAAGCAGAAAAGATAATCGAGTACTTCGCTGGCAAAAGAGTAAGAATATCGTTTTCATAGCGGGATAAAGTGAAAGGGTTGAGGAAATATACACGCCTAGTAAAGGTTAAGAAACCGATATTCCTGCTCTTATTGGGCATTATCTTCTTCGCAGTTTATCTATACGCACTTAAAGTGGATTTCCGCTATATATTTGCTAGAATTCGAGAAATAAATCTCTTTTTCATTCCACTAATACTTACCGTCGACATACTTTTTATCTTAACCTATTCGGTAGCATGGTTTCTTTTAGTGAAAATTGTATGTCCTGAGGTAAGATTGAAAGATTCTATATTGATAGTTATAGTCGGATGGTTCGGAGATATGCTTATTCCGGCAGCGTTTATGACTGGAGAAGCCCTACGCTTAATACTGTTGAAGAAACGTTACAATTTAGATATGAGCAAAGCCGCAGCAACTGTAGTTATACACAGGCTTCTAAATGCCATGGCTTTCCTCTTTTTCATAACTCTAGGACTTACGATGTTATCGCTTAACCAAAGCGAAATCCACTCGAGGATATTTTATCAGAGCATTGTGCTAATAATCTTATCCTCTTTAGGTCTTTTTCTAATACTACTTCTCTTGAGAAAAACGTATATTCTTCGCAATTTTATAAAGAAAGTAGTGAAGAAAACTGTAATAGCTATCTGGAGATACGAGAAATATAACATAAATGAAAAAGTCGATTCTTTCTTTGAATCTTTTGAATCTTCACTTGGGATAATGAAAAAATACAAACTCGTTATCATAGTGAGCTTTTCCATATTGCTGTTTCAATGGTCTTTAGGCGTAGCTATACCCTATCTATTTTTCCTCGCAATAGGGCAACACGTGAGCTTTTGGACTTTATCCGTAGCATACCCCATCTACAGCTTAATGGATAATATCCCCCTGGGAATACCCGCTAACGCAGGCGCCTTAGACGCCGCTATGATTTCTACATTCGTTGTACTGGGAGTATCTAAAGAAAACGCTACTCTAGTCACATTATTAACGCGAAGCGTGATCGTGTTTTTCGAAGCAGTACTGACCGGCTCTTTGAGCTTCGTGTATATTTCTAAAACATTTAAGGATATATCTCTGCAAAATTTAAGAGATATCATTGCTAGGTAATATTTCAGAATTTTCATATGGTTAAACGTATGAAAAATTTATATGCGAGATAACAATCCCGACTTTAACGTGGTAGGATGTCGGAGGTAAAAGAAATTTCTGTTAACTATGCTTCGCTTCTCGAAGCCGACGCGAGAAAATTTGAAGAAATTGGAAAGGAGCTGAGACTTCACCTTCTGCCGAAGATATACGAGGACTATGAGCTGGCGCTGGATATAGAGCCTGAATTAAAAGAAGGAGAAAAGGAGATAGCCCGTACTCTTTCTCTCTGTCCAGAATGCTTAAGGCTACTCAAAGCCGTCATATTCGAAAGAGAAGGGAAAGTATGGATAAGGAAAAAGTGTCCAGTACATGGAGAGATCGAAGAAATCTATTGGGGGGACTACCAGTTATACATGCGTTTTAAAGAATGGCAGTTCGATGGTAAAGGAATTAAAAACAGTCAAGTTCCACTATTGGCTCTATGCCCGTATAACTGCGGTTTATGCCCGCGCCATAAATCTCACACTGCGCTTTTAAACCTAGTCGCTACAAACCGGTGTGACTTAAGCTGCTGGTACTGCTTTTTCTTCGCGGCAAGAGCCGGCTATGTATATGAGCCGACTTTAGAACACGTTAGATACATGTTAAGAGAGGCTAGAAAGTTATCTCCAGTACCGCCTAAAGCCCTCCAGATAACAGGCGGAGAGCCTCTTCTACGCGACGATATAGTGGATATGGTAAAATTAGCCAAAGAAGAAGGATTTATCCATGTTCAAGTGAATACTACCGGTATAAGGCTAGCCTACGACGGAGAACTTGCAAAAAAACTCAGGCAGGTCGGCACTAACGTCATTTATATGAGCTTTGACGGAGTTACGCCATATACTAATCCTAAGAACCACTGGGAAACGCCTTACGTATTGGATAATCTCAGAAAAGCTCGACTGGGGGTTGTACTGGTCCCGACCGTCGTACGCGGTGTAAACGATCACGAACTCTGGGATATCATCAGATTTGGTGCGGAAAATATGGATATAGTACGAGGAGTAAACTTTCAACCTATCTCTTTAACCGGTCGTGTCTCGAGAGCTGAGAGGAAGAAACTTAGGATAACAATCCCCGAAACTTTAATCTTAATAGAAAAACAATCAAATGGCGTAATAAGTAGAGAAGATTGGTACCCCGTACCCTCCGTAGCCCCAGTTTCTCACTTTATCGAAGCCTTAACTGGTAAATACCAGCTTACTCTTACTACTCACTTCGCATGCGGCGCGGCGACATATGTATTCAAAGATGAAGATGGAAGCATTATACCCATTACCAGGTTCGTAAATGTCGAAGAATTCTTCAAGTATTTAGAAGAGAAAGCATCCGAACTTGAAAGGGGGAAGAACAAGTATTTAATTATGTTAGACTTTTTCATCAAACTTCGAAAATTCGTCGATCAGAAAAATGCGCCTAAAAGCCTTAAGAAAGGTAAGGAGATAGTAAGATTACTGTACCAGATATTTGTAAAGCACGATTATAGCTCGTTGGGAAAGTTCCATTATAAGACTTTGTTTTTGGGAATGATGCACTTCCAAGACCTCTATAACCACGATGTTGCCAGAGTGCAAAGGTGCGATATTCATTATGTATCTCCCGACGGACGACTAATACCCTTCTGCTCTTTCAACGTCATTCCAGAACTTTACAGAGACAGGGTGCAGAAAATCTATGGAATACCCATAAAGAAATGGGAGGAGCTTAAAGGAATGCGCCTAGCTGAGCAAAAATATAAGAGAAATATAGCCAAGCTTGTCAAAGGAGAGCCCTACAGACGCCACTACCAGAACTTCTTCGACGTAGATAGCATACCTTTAGAAGAGCATAAAAAGATATCTCTCAGGTTTGGAATTCCAGTTGAAGATTAAGCACGGGTGTGGAAAATGAAATTCACTACATTCGAGCTAGAACTTGAAAGCAAAATACCTAAAAAAATTAAAGTAAGCATAAGGACGGAAGTCTACATGGTTTCTAAAAACGGGTCCCCCCTGAAAATAAATCCTCTCACTACTCGGGATTTTAAGCCCTCAGATGCTTTAATATTCGACCGGAAATTCTCGGAAAGCATTTTATTGTCGTACTCTGATCTGGTTAGCGGTAACCATAGCGTAAAGGTTATTGAATACGATCTACCCGAAAATATACTTCGAATAGCAGAGCTATTCGAAGTTGAAGATTTCATCCTAGGAGAAAAACGTTACCTTGTAAACGTCTACAGCGTAGAGGAAAAGGGTGTGACGAAGGAGGACACTATGGTATTTAAGAAGAAGACAGATGCTCTGCGTCTGATTAGGTCTATTCATATTGGCGAATAAAT
>Ga0190366_1000144_pt1 | contig 15149 bp, 16 predicted proteins | sample 487218910_MG_FD_169990 | JGI IMG/M metagenome (GOLD analysis project Ga0190366, IMG submission 169990) | Hydrothermal vent microbial mat bacterial communities from Southern Trench, Guaymas Basin, Mexico - 4872-18-9-10_MG | ecosystem: Environmental > Aquatic > Marine > Hydrothermal vents >...
AAGAGCGGGCGCAGACCTTAATAATATAATTATTTTATTAGACAGCCAGCTCGGCCTCCTGTTTTCTATTAATTAACTCCATTATATCAAATATTTCTTCAATACCTGGATCATAAGGTATGCCTAATTCTTCTGTTATGAGTTTTATAGAGGCTCTTATACCAATTAATTCTATAATCTCACTAGGTTTTAGCTCATCTCTAGAGAGGATCTCTTCTTCCCTAGCTCTAAGCTCTTCTAAAGTTCTCAAATAGCTTCTCTCTATATTATCTATGAAATTTGTAGCACGGGAATATACTTCAGCCAACTTTAATAATCCACCTCCTATTATTCTTGATAACATTTAATTCTCCTTATAAGGGAGTGTTTATGGTAATACTAGAGTATATCAATAGCATATATTGGTTAACATACATGAATATAACCCACCTGTATTTCCTTAAAACTAATCTACAACAACCTAGTATTGAAAGACTTATATCTTGGTGGCAGTCTATGACTGAAGATCGAGTATTAATAACAATAACGTACGGGAATATAGAGGATGCATATATACTTGAAACATTGTATCATATTGAAAGCGAACTAAGGAAAATAGGTATAGAACCAATAATTTTACAAGTATATATGCCAGGATCAAAATTAAGGATCAGTGTTAACGGTATTGAACTTAAGCTTGATGAAAATTTATTAGAAAATGTTATTTCAACAGCTATAGAAGCTTTATCTTTGAATAACTATGTTAAGAATAAACAATATATTAAAGGCAGAATTGCTGCAGCTAAAACTATTTAATTTATAAGTTTATTAAATAAATTAAGAATTATAATATCTAGATTATTCTATCCATATACGAGGTAAGTATTGTGGCAAATAGAAAATCCATGTATACATTAATGATCATCGTAGTGTTATTTCTCGGGATAACATGTAAATCAATCGATGCTCAGATCTTAAGTGGAGTTAATCGCGAATATGAAATTACAATAAAAGGTAATTACACTATATTGGAAGTTAATTTTGAACTAGTGAACATAACAATATTTAACTATATATACATAGCTCTTGATACCTTAGATAAAAGTGCCGGTTATAGCTATGGGATCATAATAATATATGACCCTGACGAGGAAGCTCCTATATTGTATCTTATGGCAGGTTCCGGAAATAGCTGGTATAGAATAATGAACGTGGATAAGGGGGATCGTATATGCTTCTCAATACTAATAGATCATATTAATAAGACTATATATTATGTCGTAAACGATAAGGTAGGCAATGTAAATAAATCAATGATTATAATGCCAAGAGGTGTATCAATAATATTGGATTCAATAGGAAGAGAATTTTCACCTCCATCAATTTACTTAAAAAAGTTAGTTGTTCTAGATACAAATAATTCACAGGCAATAGATTATTTTATTGAAAACAATTTCAATAAAATATATGAGATCTCTATTATAAGGCTTAATAAGACAAAGATTGAAATAACACCTACTCAATCTCCTACAACTCTGTCGTCCACACCATTACCTAATATAACAACGTCTACTCATTCTCCACCACAAGTCTCTCCATATATGTCGCCAACAACGGTTTTACTAATAATTCTAATGACAATAGTGGCAGCCACAACAATCATATTAATCACCAGCGTATATCGTAGAAAAAGGTCCCCCGGTCCGTGAAGTAATCACACCCCTCCGGCGCATAAGGGGTCATCTAGTAGAGGCCCCGGTCATCCCAGTCTAGTGTTTTTGCAACTGTTTATTTTATCTCTTTCCGGACTCTGACAAAGATTTCTAATAGTTCGTTAATACTAGGCTATCGGGTTACCATATCTAGACTTGGCTGGTTTTTCATAAATACGAGCCTTACCGCTAATGACTCTTCCCAATACATATAAAGCTTTCCTTCTAGACAAGATCTTGTTATTATTGCCGCAATATGGACTGTATATGCATCTAGGACATCCATCATCACATCTGCAGTCTTCCATAATTTTATATGCTAATTCCTCTGCTTTCTCAAAGCGATCGAATAAGAGACTTGCTAATCCACTGCCGCCTACAGCAGAATCATATATAACTATATCACCGCTAGGATAGCTAATACCACCTAAATCACCTAATCCTGCTCCACACACTGGTCTGGCAGCGGATATTATTGTATGTTCTATAGCATGAAAGGCCTCTGCATTACCCATTAGATCCCATTCATTTATATATGGATATTTTAGTAATAAAGCTCTAGTTCTATAAGTATATACCACTGGTCTATCAAGATATTCGATAGCTGCTGGCCTATTACTTTCAAAAATGCTATATACGGCATAGCCTTCAACATTAATTGATATTGTTACCCTTGCATATGCTAGAGGTATTCCTCTAGTACTTATTCTTTCCCTAACTATATCATAGTCAATAAGATCAGTTGTGTACAGAGGACGTGTATACAACGGTGTATCATCAGGCAACCTACGTACTCTAGCAATTCTCTTACCAGGATCAATCATTATACTTTGGTAAACTTTACCGCCATGTAAATAAATGGCATATGGATGGAGATCGAGAACTGCCATGGGCAATTCACGAAAACCAATTACCTTGTCATTTTCATCATGGATAGCCACTTGTGGTCCAGCACCACGGATCGTCATATATTTAAAGAATTCCCTTCTAGCTCTTCTCCATACTGGGAAATAGCCTATAGGAATGGATACTGCAAAGCCTTCATCAACAACTTCATCAAAAGCCTTCTTCCAACTAATCCTTTTAGCAAGATCCTTCTTAACCATACCTTGTTGTAAAAGCAGAGCAAGTGCATGGATACGTAGAACTTCTTCATTACTAGGCTCTATGTAGACAGGTGGAATATCTTGTGTAAAATATTCTTCAGGATTCTTCTCATAATATGAATCTATAGGATCGTCGCCTAAGATCATGAAAACATAGCCTGTTCTACCACGTCTACCTGCACGGCCGGCTCTTTGTATATATTTGGCATAGCTAGGAGGAGGTGCAACCATTACAACAGCATCAAGATAACCTATATCTATACCTAGTTCTAGAGTAGGTGTTGCAACAACACCATCGATCTCTCCTCGGGATAACTTAATCTCTACACTTCTTCTTTCCTCTGGTGTAAGACCAGCGCGGTGAACATGGAATTCTGCATTAAATCCTCTACGTATAATCCTTGCTATTACTTCTGCCATCTGTTGTGAATCTACAAAAACAAGCACTCTTAATCCAAGTCTAGATAGTAATGCGGCTACTGAGGCCGACACGCTCCATCTAGAAAGATAACCTGCAGAGATCATAACATGATAAGCTATTCCTCTTCTCCAAATAGGTCCACGAACAACTTTTACTTTCTCGCCAAACAACATCTCTCCATGTCTCTTAGGGTTGCCTATAGTAGCACTCGAGCCTATGAATACTAGATCTTTCCTACGAAAGATCTTTACTCTTTCAATAGTTGCTCTAACATGTGCTCCAAAAGCACCCTCATATGAATGCATTTCATCAAGTACTAGATAATCTATATTTCTAACCATTTTCCTGATTGCAGGGCTAAGTACTAGACCTACATGGATCATATCAGGGTTTGATATTAGTATATGAGGTGGGTTAGAGGATATTTTCTTCCTCTCCTTTCTAGGCGTATCTCCATCGTATACTGCGGTTGTAACGTATCCAAATCCTGTTATCTCATTAATTCTTTTTAATTGGTCTCTTGCAAGCGCTTTAGTTGGGTATAATAATAATGAATTTGGATTTCTACTACTATCTATGCCTTTAACTATTAATGGTATCAGGAAAGCCTCTGTTTTACCAGTTCCTGTGCCGGACGCTATCACTGTATTATATCCATTAAGTATATATTTGATTGCTTCCCATTGAAACTTATATAATCTCTTAATACCTTTTGTCAAAAGATTATGTCTTAGGAAATCAGGTATGTCAAGCTCTTCTATAAATGGTCCAGGTTCGGGCTCTCCTATTTCCTCTTTTCTTATATGTATAATCTTAACTTGATTCCCATATCGATTAAGAAGTAGTTCTTGGAATTCTCTAAATATTAGATCGATCTTCAAATTATCTTCTACATCCCCTTTTGAAGCATTTTCTCTATCATAGATTCCCTCTTAGTTAGTTTCTTCCATAATTTATAATGATCTTCGCACAAATATACAATACCTGGCTTACGAGGTGGATGTGCATGATACACCTTAAGTTTAAGTCCTTTTTCTTCAAGTAATTTAGCTCTGTTATATCCAATCTCTGTAACAGCTTGTTTACCGCATCCTTCAACACTACATATTTTCTTAGCCAAGAATGCTCACCATGAGATATTTCTTAGTAAATAGAGATAAAAGAGTTATTCCTCCATAATTATTCTTTTATCCTTAATCTATATACGTTACTTGGTTCTAAAACATGCCGTTTTCCATCACTTGTTAATACTACTAATGCACCATTACTTTCCACGTCAACTGCTAATCCTTCAACAGTACCCATTGGTGTCTCTGCAATAACCCATTTGTTAAGTGTATCAAGGTATTTGATATAGTTCTCCATAAGATCTTCAGGTTCTTCAACAATTTTCTTAATCTTGGACATCCAGCCAATTATTGTAGCTAATAATCTATTTCTCGGAGTTAAACCAATCAATTTCTTAAGTGATACAGCTTCTCCTACAGGGGGATCATTATTAACGTTTATTCCAAGCCCTATGTATGTTAAGAAGTAGTTGGGAAAGGCAGAAGCTTCTATTAATACCCCTGCAAGTTTTTTACCGTTAATAACTATGTCATTAGGCCATTTAATACGAGCCTCAATATTATATAATGAATCAAGGATTCTAACGAGAATGATAGGTATAGCTATTGGTACATAAATAGCTTGTTCAGGCTTTAATGAAACCGTTATCGTTAACCATAATCCTCCAAGCCCCGTCTTCCAAGTCTTTTTATGTCTACCATAAGCCGATACGAGGTATTCAGCAATAATTATACTCCATGGCCCATATCCTCTAGCAGATATCTGCGTAGAGCCCAGCACAAGTTTATGTATAATCCTCCATCCCCATGGCTTAATAGTTGATGGATTATCAGAGGGATTCCATATAACTTTTCCTGGAGATAGTTCAAGTAAATAGTTTCTCTTTAGTTCTTTCAATAATTTTTTCACAAGATCGATGTCTAAACCAATATCCCAAGATAGATCTCGAATACTCCATTCATTCTTTTCAATAAGTTTAGACAGAATCATAAGTTTTTTGAAGAGTTTTTCACCATATATCATTATCTTCATCCCTACCGATACTATCAACCACTGCATGCATAATGTAGTATGCTAATAAAGTATTTATAAAACAAATCCCTTGTCTGGAATGTCTATGTTCTTAGACAATAGGAAGAATATTAAAGTTCTTTTATCCTTCTAAAGGCCTCTTCTATACCAAGAACGTATGGAAGATTAGGATAGTAGTTTCGGAGAAAATTATATACATTAGTAACTCTAATATTAGGAGGCATCCTATTAATCGTTGCTAAGTCAATTAATCCTCTCCGCCATAAACTAGAAAGTAAATTCAATATAATTGTCCTTTTACTTTCGGCTTCAAGTGCTGCTTTATACTCATTTGGCATATATTTAGATATAAAGTAAGGATCTAGATCCATATATTTATCTATTAAATACTTATGTCTCTCTATAACTGGACATTTAGCGGATAAGCCGTACTCAACCTTAGGTACAATAAGCTTTAGCCTCTCTATAAATAAATATCTAACTTCTCTAGGAACGTAAGGATAGCTTCTACAGATCAGAGGCTTATATATGCTATGTATAATACATTTATTGTCTTTTGTCAAGAAAGGGCATCTCCCATCATTATTTAGTTTTAATATATAAGATATTGCAAGATAGAGGTTTCCTATTCTATCCCATACTACATATCCAGGCTCCATGTGAACTTTTATATCAAATACTCTGCTAAGGGAACTAATGATAATGCTTTCGAATGACTGTAAAGTTATAGGTGAAACTCTACAACATATGCCTGTATATATACATTTAAATCGAAAAACCAATGTTCTTCACACTGGATAATATCCTGGTATTTTTTCCACATATAGCATCTTAACTCGAGATACACCATCTATTTCATCTATTATCTTAGCTACAGGAGGAGGAACATATTCTTTCCATCTAGGATCATTATTGACCATTAACTTCCTAATAAATGAGCCTCTATATTCCTTTCTATTAACTAAAGGAGGTTCTTTAACTTCATAACCTTCTTCATGAAATATACGAGCAACTATAGGGTTAAGAGTAAGTACAGAATTAAATGGAGGTGAATATAGTTTTACATAGTGTACAGCTACGCGACTAACTTCCATTGTAGGTAAAGTAACAGTTATTACACGATCAAGAGGTAATTTAGCCCATTTAAGAGTCTCTCTAACCATCAGTATGCGCTCTCCAGCTGTAAATGGATTTTCTGGTGTATGGCTTTGACTAGCCATTCCAATAACTATAATTACTTCGTCAAAGTTCTCTAGAGCCCATTTAATAACATGATAATGGCCATAATGAAGTGGTTGGAAACGTGCTATGACTAAGCATCTTTTAACATTGGCACACATCTATATTACCTCACTACCCTGCATCCAAGAACTATTCCAATGTTTTATATATACTACAATTTAAATATCTCCTCAAAATATCATGTAAATTAAAGACAATAATAGGACCTAGAGGTTTAGTCTATGGCTTTAACTCGTATAGTCACACTTAAAGAACCATTTGCATTTATAATTGCATTGATAGCGATTTCCTTAACTGTAGGCTCTAAATACCTTATATTTGGCCCAATAGCTTTCTTTCCTATAATAGCTGCATCGGTATCACTGGCATTCTTGCCGCATGAGCTTATGCATAGATATATTGCTAGGAAAATGGGTTGTTTTAGTAGATTTGTACTAGATCCGTTTGGATTAATGCTAACTTTGGCTACAGCCATTCCCTTTATACCATTTAAGATAATTATACCTGGTTACGTCCTTATCTCTAGCCACTACTATGACCCGATTACGAGGAAAAGGATTGAGGGAGTATCTGCGATTGCAGGTCCCTTAACTAACCTGGTTATAGCTTTAATAGGTATTATATTACTTAATACAGCTATATTATTAACAACAAACCAGTATCTAAATATATTTCTTTTATATCTAATAATAGTTAATGCATGGATTGCATTCTTTAACTTATTACCTGTTCCTCCCTTAGATGGTAGTAAGATTATATCATGGAAACCAGTTAATTGGGCATTATTATTTACATTATCAATTGTCTTACTATTCTTATACTGGTTTTAGTATGATTTTAGTACAAGGATACTGTACTAAAATAGGCAAAGAGCTAATTAACAATATTTTATTCTCTGACAATAAAATTTTGCAATGGCATATCCTAGGTATAGGCCTTCTATTTCTAACGGTGTGTTTCTGAGGCTGGCATAGATTATAGTACAATTGTTAAGAGGATGTTTATCTTTAATTTTCTTTATGATTTCTTCAATAACATGGTGTTCTGTACTAGAAATAGGTAATCCTGGTATTCTTAGCTCATCATTTTCAATAAACGCAATTAATGCTGCATCTGCATTGATTGATATAGCTTTATCTCTAATTATTAGAACTGGTGTGTTCCTTGGCGGTATCATGCTTATAATTATTAGAACTGGATTGTTCCAATTAAATAATTTAATATCTTTATATAAGGCCATTATTTCATTCAGAGTTTTACTTAATTCTTCGCCTTTATTCGTTAAATAAGCTCCTGCAACTCTATCTATTTCTATAAATCCATTATGTTTAAGCCTTCTGAATAAACTTCTAACACTTGTCTCTCCAAGATCTAATTCCTTACTTAATACTTTCCTACCTGCAGGGCCGCTGTCCATTAGATAAAATAATGTTTTTATGACATGTCCTGGATGAAAAGCAGGTCTAACTCCTCTCTTATAACTTGTTATTGCTCTTATTTCCTCAATTGCTTTGCAGAATCTCTCCGTCAATGGATCTATTTTCAAAATGATACCACCATATTGTCTAATTCTATATCTAATCTTTTATATACGTCTCATATATTTCTAGGGTTGAGCATTGGTAGCGTTTTCGAAAAAAGATAATGGAGGATTTTTTGTAAAACCATATATTGTTATACCTTTATTTGCTCTACTAATACTTCTTTCATTGTTCATACCAAGGATTATACAACCGTCTTATCAATCTAGTAATATCTCTTTATGGAGAAGCCCCGATCTTGACATAGTTGCATATTTGTGTAATAATACATTGTATACAAACATAACATATCAAGGAAATGAATCTATTTACCTCGTTTATGCGATGATTGGTGGATATAAGTTATATATTGAACAGGAAATAAAAGATAATATACTGATTAATTTTTCTGTGAAGAATAAAATACCATATATGATAGTTCTTAGGATAAGGTATAGGGGTAGAGAATTTAATCGTTATGTCTATGTAGTACGTGAATGCTATAAATGAGTACACCATATATCTTTATGTGGTGTTTGTCTATGGTTAAAAGCTTAAAAGGTAAAGACTTCTTAACATTAGCTGATTATACTCAGGAGGAACTATTATTTATGTTAGACACTACCAGGATGTTAAAAGAGAGATTCTATTCTGGTGAAAGAATTGTACCCGTATTATACGGCAGATATCTTGCAATGATATTTGAGAAACCAAGTACACGTACAAGGGTTAGTTTTGAAATAGCTATGAAACAACTTGGAGGCTATGCATTGTATCTAAGCTGGAGAGATCTGCAGCTTGGACGTGGTGAAACTATAGCTGATACAGCGAGAGTCCTGTCAAGATATGTTGATGGAATAATGGCTCGTGTATATGAGCATAGAAAGCTTGAGGAATTAGCAGAGTATAGCGATAAGCCTGTTATAAACGGCCTAAGCGATCTACTTCATCCTGCACAAGCTTTAGCCGATATATACACGATCCTAGAGAAAAAGGGCGATCCAAGAAGATTAAAGATAGTCTTTATAGGTGATGGGAGGGATAATGTACTTCATAGCTTGTTGTTAGGCCTTGGGGTTATTGGAGCAAAGTTAACTATATCGTCTCCCAAGGGATATGATCCTGATCCTTGGGTGTTGAAGAGATTCGATGAAATATCTGTTGAAACTAATGCATCCTATGAAATAGAAAGGGATCCGATTAAGGCCATTAAAGATGCTGACGTTGTTTATACAGATGTATGGGTTAGTATGGGCCAGGAAAAAGTTGCTGAGAAAAAGATAAGGGATTTAAGTCCTTACCAGGTTAATGTAGAACTAATGAAATATGCTAAGCCTAATGCTATTTTCATGCACTGTCTCCCTGCTCATAGAGGCCAAGAGGTTACTGATGACGTTATTGATGGTAAATGGAGCGTTGTATGGGATCAGGCTGAGAACCGTCTTCATGCTCAGAAAGCCATACTAGCATTATTAATACCCTGAGGCCATATGGAGGAATATATTTTTAATAGCTACTTAATTGTTTAAAAACATTAGATACTGACTCGTAATCTTTAGTTTCAAATGATTTGGGGAATGATATGTATGTCCATGGTGTTTAAATATCTTGACAAAGCAGCATTGGAATTAGAGAAGAGAAAAAAGATCAAAACTATCTTAAAAATAATTATTATAATAATTGCAATAGCCTTCGCCTTATACCTAAGATCTATCTCGGCATTAGAAATTGCGGCAAAATATGGTCCAGAATATGCATTGGAGTTGCAAGGTAATGATCCTTGGATTGAGTATTGGGTTGCAAATTACACTTATCACCACGGTATACTTTCATGGTGGACCTTAAAACCAACAGATCCTGTTGCAGGGCCTATAATCAGGAAATTCTGGTATCCATGGGGAAGAGACATTACTATGACGACCTATCCTGGTATATCAGTATTTTCTGCATTAACATATCCTATTGTACAGAATTTTGGATTAACCCTTAAAGATTGGATAGCTTTACAGCCTCTATTCTATGCAACTATAACTGTTATATTCGTATATTTAGCAGTAAAGGAGCTGATGGATGGTAGTGAGCTTGCTGGTTTGGCTGCTGCATTAATATATTCTATATTGCCTGCAGCAGCTGATAGAACTATGGTCTCATTTACTGAGAAAGAAGGTGCCGCACTACCTTTTGCATTCCTCTTTATCTACTTCTATTCAAAAATGATTAAAACACCTTATACGGAGCCCAAAAAGAAAATAATGTATTCGTTATTTGCAGGATTGTCTATGGCTATGGTTGGATGGTTTTGGGGAGGATTTCAATATCTATTCATAGCATTATCGGGCTTCATCATATTATATCCTCTAGTATCTAAAGAAGAAGTGAAGTTAGAGTTTATCTTATACAATTTAATAATAACGTTATCAAGTATAGTATTCGTATCTATTGCCCCAACTAGTTTAAAAGTACTAGGCATATATCCCTTCACCTTTAAAGGTCTTGGCATATTGGCTATCTTAGCATATTTATTGCCAGTTACATATTGGTACTTTAAGGTTAAGAAGAGAATATTTACTAAAGCTACATATTTTGGCATACTATTATTTGTAGGAATACTTGTTATTGTTGGGATAGGGTTTGGCTATATAAGGTTTGGTGGTAGGCTCTTATATGCGGTTACTCCTCCACCATTAAGAGGTTTTGTTCATTTATCTCCGCTTGTTGAAAGTATAGAGGAGCATCAACCAGCTTTTAGGGCTCATGGATTAATAGGGGTATTATATTCATGGGGATATATAGGGTTCTTACTATCAATACTTGGAGCGCTATACTTATTTTATAAGGGTAGACCCGATCATCTGTTGATATCGGTGATATTCCTTATAGCATTCTATGCATACATGAATGCTACATATTTTGAGGCAGCCGCAGCTACTTTTGGAGTAGTTACCATAGCTGCCTTCATAAGCTTCTTATTAACAAAATTATTGCCTGAGAAAAAGCATGTAAAGACTAAAAAGCGTAAGAGAAGTAGAACTGTTGTAACAATACGTGAAAAAGGTATTGGAACGAGGATATTCGCTTTATTCTTCTTAATAATAGTAGCCATATCATCATCTATTGCTACAGCAAGATTTATTGATGAACACAAGCACATGTTACCATCAATATTTACAGCAGGCTCCGGTATAGGCCCTAATGATGCGTGGTATGAAACTATAGAGTTTATTAGAAATAGTACTAGCAAAGACGCGTTATTTGTTACTTGGTGGGATTATGGGTATTGGATTACCGTTAATACTGGTAGAGCTACATTAGCTGATGGTGCAACATTTAACGGTTCTCAAATTAAGTTACTTGCTAAAGTTCTCACAAGCTTTGATGAAAAGGAGGTATTAGATATACTCAGGAATAAACTTCATGCACCAGATGAAACATATATTCTGGTCTTTGATGTCTTCATGTTCATACCATTTCAGAATAACACTTATATTGTAAGACCATATTTTCCACCGGGTCAATTAAGGATGGTTGGTAGAGTAGATATTCCGAAGAGTATATGGATGATCAGGATCGGAGAGAGAGATGCTAGTAAGTATTTATATCTATATAAATTCAGTAATACAGATCTACTAATTTCACCTCAATTCGATAAACCAAAAGATCTACCTCTAATATATAAAATGATGGTTGATGGAATACTCTATCTTAATATTCAAGAAAACATGAATTTGTATGGAAACATTTCTCAAATGAATATTACTAGATACGTATTTCAATGGTGGACAGGCCAGGAGACAGGTGTTGAATTAGTATATAGAAGATATGTTAGCGACTTAAATGTTACAAGAGAAATAACTACAAATTATCAGAACGTTGTATTATTTGGAGACCAGCCTAATGAGATTAATATTGCAAGTATGAAATATATAAAACCATATAAGATAATACACAAGCCATTCCAGAATTATAAGAATCTACAAGTAGTGATCTTTATATATAAAGTTGATTTTAGCGGTCTAAAACAGTGATACAGTTTATAAATTATTTTATTTCCATCTTTAAAAACTCTAGTAAAAACAATATTGACTATGGTGTATAGAGAAGTTGTTGTTCAGAAAGAAGCGGAAAGATCCTCTTAGGGCCATGTTATATTCCTTAGCCAGTGTTAGACGAGCATTATCTAGGATGGAGGCATTATCATCCAGAATATCGAGTAGAAGACAATATTTACTCGAAAAAGCTTTTCAGTTAGAGGAAATGGGTAACAGTTTTCTAGCACGAAAATATATTGAAGAAGCGGAAAGACTCAAAGGATTTCTAGAACGCATATATTATATAAAGCTCGTATTAGAAAAACTAAGTCTTACACTTGAATTAAATATTGAGATGAAAAGATTCGACAAGGATGCTAAAGAGATCTTAGATATTATTGGTATTTTGAAAAAACTACCAGAATCAACTATCCCGGAATTTGCATTAGCATTACATGAAATAGAAGTTGGTATAAGAGAAGTTGCAGATACATCCATAGCTGAAGCTGCTATGATTAATAGCTATAGTGCGACTACAAGTAGTGAAGCTGAGAAAATACTTGCTGAAGCTCGGGCAATTGCTCAGGAGAAACTCTTAAATGAATTGTCAACTCCAAACAAGTAGAGTTATTACTGCAATTATTAGGATAGAATTAAGTATGGTATACAATATTGTATTTCTTATATTGTATTTCTTGACTAATGGCCTTAAAGAGGCTTTCTCTATTTCTGTTCCATATACATAAAGTGCTTCTACTAAATGTCCTGATTTTATATATAATGTTGCAGTTGCCGATACGAGGCTTCTCCACAGCTGATCTCCCTTAAGCTTAGCAATACTGTAGGATTCATCAAGTATCTTCATGGACATAGGGATTAGTCTCCATGTTAGCAAGGTTGATATTATTACCCATTTGGGCAGATGTAGTTTTTCAAATACATACGATAAATATATAGGATCTGTTGATGCGAAAAACGACAATATGGCTGAGGCTATAACCATTATTCTTAAGCCAATTAGTAGTGATAGATAGTAATTACCTGTAAATAATAGTGTTAATAACGAGATCATTAGTAGAGGTAATATTGGAGCCTTATAGGAATGTATAGCTATTTCGAGATCCCTAATTACAATGGAAATTATAATAGCGTATATTAGTAAGAACGTCATAGGTATTACATTATTAATAATTGCTGCTAGAAGAACGATTATTGCCAAGTAGGAGATCTTTATAAATATATGTACTCTGTCAAACGATCTACTCCAGGAAATTGTTGATGAATATATTTCTCTGAATAAGAATTTAATCATGTTCAACACCTAAAGAACCGTCTTTTAAATAGTATCTTATAATAGCATCTTGCTCTAAACGTGTAATCATTTCCTCATCATGACTGGCTATAACTATACATCTATTTTTTTCCAAAATTCTTAATATAGATAATAGTTCATGTAATGAATCACTATCTATGCCTGCAGTAGGTTCATCAAGGTACAAAGGATTATATCCGCCTAATAATCCTATAACTAACGAAGCTTTTCTCATTAGACCATAGCTGAGCTTGTGTATTGGTATACGTAGATATTTCCTCAAATCCATAGCATCAAGAACTTTATTGTTAGGATTAATTCCTCGTGCTTTAAGCTCCATATACAGGTTTTCATATGTAAAGAAAATACGTGGATCTTGGGGAATATATATAGGTTTACTTTTAATTAAAACTTTACCTTTTACTGGCTTGTATAATCCGGATAACATTTTTAACAATGTAGTTTTTCCGCTGCCGTTGGGTCCCTTTACTATTATTATTCCATTTGTTTTGAAGGCGATGTTTATATTTTTAAGAATCCATCTTCTTATCCTTGGATACCTAAACCAAGCATTATATGCTACAATTAATGGTTTTGATTTTTTTACATGCATGTTTTCTTCACTAACATTTTTGAGAGACTTTACTGGATACAGCACGTTCTTCTTTGAAATTTCATATATTCTTTTATTTTTAAATAAAATTATGCGATCAGCTAGATCCATGTATTGCTTAAGTCTATGAGTTGCTATAACCAGTGTATACCTGTATGATTTAAGGATTCTGAGTGTTTCTAAAAATATCTTTGTAGATTCATAATCTAGGAAAGCTGTTGGTTCATCTAATAATAGTATCTTTGGTTTCTTAACTATATTTGATGCTAATACAAGCTTTGCTGTTTCACCACCACTCAATTCAATAGTACTTTTACCGATAATATTGCTAGCATTAATGAGTCTAAGTGAATCTCTTATCCGTTTCTCTATCTCCTCTCTACTTTGAATTCCAGCTAACGATAATGAAAATTCAAGCTCTGTATCTACATCCGTAGTTAAAATCTGCGCTTCAGGCTCATGACCTACGTAGCCAATACATTTTAAGACATTTAATGGATCAGTTAATGGATTATGGCCGCATACTTTAATTTCGCCTCTAATAACTCCATGGTATAGATAAGGAATTAGAGTTGAAAAAGCTCTTATGAGAGTTGTCTTACCAGTTCCATTCTTACCTATAAAAAGTATTGTTTCACCAGTATGTATTTTCAAATTAATATTTTCCAGTATCCATTCACTTTTATCATAGCCTACATATAGGTTTCTAGCTTCAATGATTACGCTATTTTTATCTACCAAATTCTACTCCCATACCACGTAGTGTTTTAGCTAATGGTAATGCAACAGTTAATCCTATGACTGCCTGACCTATATTAACTGGTATTTCCGTCGCTGCCACATAGACATCGTAATGGAGATAAAGCACTTGATACAAGAAATACCCTGTAACCATTTCCAATCCAGAAATTATCAATGCCAGTGCATCAAATCCTGTTGATGGATCAACTCTAAGTCCTAGCCACGGTATAATTAGTGCTAGTGCTGTTGCTAGAAAAGCCCAGAAGTAAATAGGCACATGCAATTCAATGGTATTGCCATAGATCTCGAGATATGTTACACCACTGTATAGATAAACTCCATATACTAGTATAAGTACTGATATAACAAGATTCA
>Ga0190366_1000155_pt1 | contig 14713 bp, 10 predicted proteins | sample 487218910_MG_FD_169990 | JGI IMG/M metagenome (GOLD analysis project Ga0190366, IMG submission 169990) | Hydrothermal vent microbial mat bacterial communities from Southern Trench, Guaymas Basin, Mexico - 4872-18-9-10_MG | ecosystem: Environmental > Aquatic > Marine > Hydrothermal vents >...
GGATGAGAGCGATCAATTGACAGATGACGCCCAACACGCATTTAGGAGGGTTATGGAGCAATATTCGGCAACCTGCAGATTTATCCTGGCCGCGAACTATAGCAATAGGATAATCGAGCCGATCCAATCGAGGTGCGCGGTCTTCAGATTCAGGCCATTATTGAAGAAGGATGTCATTAAGCACTTGAGGAACATCGCTGAGAAGGAGGGCTTGGAGATCGATGATCAAGCACTCGAGGTTATCTACGACTTCTCCGAGGGAGATATGAGGAAGGCGATAAACACTCTTCAAGCATCGGCGTCGATCTCTAGGAAGATCGATGAGAAGACCGTCTATCAGGTTATGGGGTATGTCAGTAGGGGGGAGGTTAGGAAGATCTTGGAGCTCGCCTTGAGCGGGAAGTTTAAGGAGATGAGAGACGAGGTTAGGAAACTGCTCTATGTTCAGGGGATAATGCCATCCGACCTGATCTCCGCGATCTATAGGGAACTATTCTATCTCAACATTCCCGAAGAGGATAAGCTCGACCTCCTAGACCTCCTCGGAGAAGTCGATTATAGGATCACGGAAGGTGGAACACCTGAAGTCCAGTTAATGGCGTTCTTGGCCCGAGTCGCCGCAAAAGGTAAGGGGTCGAAGTGATGGGGATTGACGGAGCTCTGGGTCGAGAAGTATAGGCCTAAGAGGGTTTCAGAGGTCGTTGGGAATAAGGATTCGGTCAAGGCATTCGTCGAGTGGATGAGGAGCTGGGAGCTTGGAAAACCATCGAAGAAGGCGGCGCTACTCTATGGCCCTGCAGGTGTTGGGAAAACGAGCTTAGTCCTAGCCTATGCTAGGGAGCATGGATATGATGTCGTTGAAGTCAATGCGAGCGATTGGAGGAATGAGGAGAGGATGAAGATGGTGGTCGGGGAATCCTCGCTTCAAGCAACCCTAGATGGGACGACTAAGAAGATAATCTTGGTGGACGAGGTCGACGGGATCGCTGGAAGAGAGGATGCCGGAGGACTATCGGCCCTCAGAAAGATTATCGATGAGACGAGGACTCCGATAGCCTTGGTGGCGAATAACCCATGGGATCCGAGGCTCGCATCCATTCGAGATAGGTGTTTGATGCTCCAGTTTAGGAGGCTTAGAAAGTCTGAGGTGGTTAAGAGGCTTAAGGAGATAGCCTCGATGGAGGGGATAAAAGTAACCGACGTAGCCTTGAAGAAGCTCGCCGAACGCTCCGAGGGAGACCTCAGATCTGCGATAAACGATCTACAGGCCATAGCTAGTGGTAGAAGAGTTGTCGATGTAGACGCTGTTGAAGCCCTTGGCGAGAGGAATAGGGTGAGGGAGATCTTCCAGGCCTTGAGGATAATCTTCAACACGAAGTCTCTTAGGGCGGCGAGGGCGGCATTAGAGGGTCTTGAGATAGACTTAGACATGGTCTATGCCTGGCTGATCGAGAACGTCCCGGAGCAGATACCCGATCCAGGGGAGCTCGCTGAGGCGTATGAGGCGCTTGCCAGAGCGGACCTTTTCTTGGCTAAGGCGAGTAGGGAGCAGAAGTGGAAGCTCACGAGATATGCGATCCCTTTGATGACCGGTGGGGTGGCCTTGGCTAGGAGGACTAAGCCTCAGGGATTCGTGAAATTCACCTTCCCATCGAAGATTAGGTTGATGCAGAGGAGTAGGGCTGAGAGGGAGCTCCGAAGCTCTATAGCCTCCAAGATAGCTGGAAAGCTCCACCTATCATCCTCTAAGGCCATAACCCACATGCTCCCATACATATCGTTCATCATGTCTAGAAGCGATGAGTACGCCAAGGCGATGGCGGAATACTTTGAGTTTACGCCAAGTGAGGTCAAATATCTGACGGGGGGAGGCGAGGTTGAGGTAGCTGAGGTGGCTGTCAAGAAGAGGAGGAGAGGTCGGAGAACGAGGAGACGTTAAACTCGTTCACCTTTTTCGAGGATCGACTCCAATTCACGTTTCAAGATCGAGACCGGCATTCCTGGAAGCGAGATATATGATCTCCTACCCTTGATCCCCTCACTCCTAACATTTATCCTGATTATCCCCAGGTCATCCAACCTCTGAAGATACTCCCAAAACCTAGTATATGCTCTCGGCTGAGTCGAGTACTCCTCGCAGATAATCCTATAATGTTGATGGAGGTCGCTCGCGGTGATATAGGCTTGCCCCTCCTTCAAGGCCCTACTCAAGGCTAGGAGGATCAACTTCTCATGGTCTCCAAGATATTCGAGATGCTCCCTCCTAATCGCCGGGTAGATGCTGGCCGAAGCCTTCCTAACGTGCTCTGGGGTTATCCTCGGAGAACCCTCGGCCTCAGCATATTTTCCAGCCCTCCAAAGTATGTCGAGGGCGTATCGAGCGTCTCCCCTCTCGCCCGCCAGATCCGCTATCAGCCTCAAGGAGCTCTCCATCAAGACGCCTGGGATCAACGCCTCATCTGCCCTAAACTTCACGATATCGTATAGTTGGTCGCTACTATATTCATCTAGGTGGATTATGTTTCCGAGTAGGGTGCTCCTAGTGCTCTCATCCAATACGTCGAATATCTCTGGATTCCTGGTTATCAGGATGACGGAGATCCTCGGAACCCTCTCCCTCTCCTCCCCAATCCTACTGAAGAAGTATAGGGCGTTCTTCTCCTCCCTGCCTAGAAGCGCGTCGACCTCGTCTAGGGCCAAGATCCCATAGATGTTTCTTAGCTCAAAGTAGTTTAGAATCTTGTGGAGCAGCTCTTCATAGGAGTAGCCTCTCATAGGTATCCTCGCCTTGAGCTGCTCGATCATCCTAGTCAAGATCGTGAAGATGGTCTTACTGATCCTACAATTCACGTAGAGGAATCTTAGATCAACTCCCCTCCTCCTCGCCTCCTCCCTCGCCCGCCTACCAAAGAGCTTGACCAGCGCGCTCTTACCAGTTCCAACGGATCCCGTGATGATAACCCTCGTCGAGATCCTAGATGTCCCGGCGATGACCCCGCTGAAGAAGGTCTTCAGAAGCTTGAGCTCCCCCTCTCTATGAGGTAGAGCCCTCGGAACGTATTCGGGCGAGAGCTTCTCCTCATCCCTGAAGATCCTCATCCTACACCAATACCCATGTATGCGAAGATTTAAGTTAGAAGGAGTGGGTGGAAAATGCGTGGCCCTGAGTGGAGCTGAGCTTAGAGAGCTTCTCGTCAAGTTCATCAAGGTGGTCGCGACCAAACTTCCAGACGATGTCCTCAAAACTCTTCGAGAGGAGAGGGAGGCCGAGGAAGACCCCGTCGCTAAGAGGTTTTATGAAATGATGCTTGAGAACGCTCGCTACGCGGCTGAGAGGGAGATACCCATATGTCAAGATACTGGAGTCCCATTCTTCTTCATCAAATTGGGGGTGAGATCCCCCTACCTCAGCCTAATACCTTCGATCATCGAGGAGTCTATGGAGACGGCCTCAGAGGAGATCCCGCTTAGACCGAACGCCGTCGATCCGGTGACCGATGAGAATCTAGGCGATAACGTTGGACCATTTATTCCATGGATAGATTATGAGCTGCTACCTGACAGCGACTTAACCGAGATAACTCTGCTCCTATCTGGTGGAGGAAGCTCTCTACTTGGGAGATCCACTACCTTTAAGCCCTTGAATGGATTTGAGGAGATGATCGATTTTATCGTGGACGCGGTCGCCGAATATGGCGTCAACGCCTGTCCACCACTATTCATCGGTATAGGGATAGGGGCGACCTCTGAGATAGCTTCAATCCTCGCCAAGAGAGCCTTACTGAGGGAGATCGGATCTAGGAATAGAAACAATGTTATCGCGGAGATTGAGGAGCTGTTATTGAGGAGATTGAATGAGCTGAGGATCGGGGTTCAGGGATATGGTGCAGGGAAATCCGTCCTCGATGTCCATATAGAGTATTCCGCGAGACATCCCACGACCTTCGCCGTCGGCCTATCGGTGAACTGCTGGGCTCTCAGGAGGGGGGTTGTGAGACTATATCCCGATGGAAGGATCGAGCTCCCACTCTATAGTGGGGTGAAATTGATATGAGAGAGCATAAGATCGAGACTCCGATAAGCGTTGAGGATCTCGTTGAAGTTAGAGTTGGAGATAGGATCTATCTCTCGGGAATCGTTGTGACGGCGAGGGATCTCGCCCATAAAAGGGTTGTGGAAGAAGAGATCTCTCCCCCAATAGACTTAAACGGGCTCGCCCTCTTCCACGCAGGCCCGATAGTCTGTAAAAGTGACGAGGGATGGAGGGTTGTGGCGATAGGCTCCACCACGAGTATGAGGATGGAGGAATATGAGGATGAATTCATCCGAAGGACGGGAGTAAGGCTCATCATAGGAAAAGGATTCATGGGTGGGAAGACTGCGGATGCATGTAGAAGACATTGCGCGATAGTAACCCTTTTCCCAGGAGGATGCGCGGCCATCGCGGCGAGGAGAATAGTTGATGTTCTGGGCGTTTATTGGCTTGACCTCGGCATCCCTGAAGCCCTCTGGGTTCTTAAGGTAGAGGATTTCGGGCCTCTAATGGTCACGATAGACGTGAGTGGGAGAAACCTTCTGGATAAGAGATTGAGAGAGATCGAGGTTAGTAGGGAAGAGGCGTTAAAGCACTTAAAGATAGAGCTTAAGGAAATTTTAAAGAAGCGTTAAGAGCGGAACACAGCACCTCTTCACTTAATGTTTGAGGAGCACCATTTTAACCCTTAGGGATGAGCTTTACGGTGGCCAGACCCCTTGCAGCGATGGGAACCTCTACACCTCCATCCGCCACTTTAAGCTTTCTCATCGGCTCCTCAACCAAGTTACATAGCCAAGCCTCCTTAAATTTGAGTCCTCGAAACCTTATCATAGAAGTTGTGACTTTTCCACCTATCTCCAACAATCTAACAATGATGCCATCCCTGGCCTCACTCATCTTTAACGCCGTAACAACCACGTTTGGATTCTCAACCTCGAGAAAGCTCATTCCCTCATGTGGTAGGGATCCTCTATTATCTGGGATGACGAGGTGGTGAAGCGGTGGATGGGAGCAGCTCCATCCAAATCTGGTCGCCTTCACGTTGTCAACTCCACCCCTATGACTCGTTAAATTATATCTGAACGTGAACCTACCTCCTTGGGACGCCTTGTAATTTGTCTTCCAGAAATTATTCATCACATACGAGAATATCGTCCCATTCTCTATATCAAGTCTTTTAAGCCATTTACCCACATTTATGTCGTTGATTGAGATTAAGGGCGCATCAACACTATTCCATATAACTGTGGTTGATCCATCTGAGATTGCTAGCCAATTCAGGACGCAATAGTGATCCCTGCAACCCCCCTTCAATTGATCTACTTCAGGTCTCATGAATCCATCTGGGATCTCGAACCTTATCTCAGGCCTCCTATATGCGAATGGAAAGACGAAATACGCGGCCTCACTCTCCAGCGTCTCCTCCTTCCACAAGCAATTTATTATCTCAATCCTCTTCAACTTTGAGTAAAGTCTTACCTCAGTATCTATCGTGGGCGTCCGCTTACATCTCCTCTTAATCATCATCGACCCGAAGATTGGGCCATTCTGGCCTTGCGAGATTTCAATCAATTCCGCTCTATGAATCTTCAGCTTAGGAGGAGGTAGGAGAGGGTTTAATTCCACCCCACCACCCTCCCTTCCAGTTATGTAAAGATATTCATTCAGGTGGTAGACGGCTTCCTGATCGACCAATTCCCTATCTAGCTCCTTATCGTAGATACTCTTTATCGCCCCCGTGGACTCATCAAATTCTATCCTATAATACTGGTTCTCGATACCATACTTGAAGAATCTTATGCTTTCTCCCCCACTCCCAGACCCCTCATATCTCTTTGGCAACACATCTATACACATGTATCCGAGCGGTGGAAGATCTCTAACGAAGATCATCAGCCTCCTCCACATCCTGTATCCAGGGACATTAAAGATCGTTCCCGCACCCTCTTCAAGCACTTGGTACTCAACACTTCTCCCATTCCTAGCGTCGACTAGCTCAAAGTCTTGAAACGGATCCGCGAATGGCGGGCATGAGATGACAACCTCGACGAAATCGTCTCTAACCCAAGAGAATGGATTGAATACCAGCAAGGAGTAGTGCTTTCCTCCCGCAACATTTGAGGAGAGGCGCTTAAGGCCTGTTTCGAGTAGGTCGTCTATTAGGTTCTTCGCATAGTAGGCGCATTCCTTCTTCCATTCCCACTCATCTTCAACAGTTTTGCTCTCTGGCTTAAGACTGCTCCATGCATCTCCCCATGTATGCTCATTGAATAGGTGGATGAGATCCCAAGCCTTATCAAACAACTCATATGGATACTCCTGTTGCTTATCTATGAGAGCGCTGATAGAATGCAGCTTTTCGGCCGAGAGTATTCGTTCTTGATTGCTTCTATGAATCGATACCTCCCTAGCGGTTGATGCGACTCCATCCTCCCAATAGCATCCAGTATCTCCGCGGTATATCGGCAACTTAGATCCAAACCTCTTTTCAACATACTTGAAAAACTCGGAGAGACATGCGATGATTATACGCGGATAATCCCATTCTCGATTCCACTTCTCCACCAACTTCGCAAACCTCGGGTCAAGCATGTGGTTGTCCGCATAAGCTCCATGTATTAAGATGGCGTCATATGGGTAATCGGGGGTCTCGAATTCCTCTATGAATCGCTGAACCCTTCTCAAGGCGTCTTCATACTCGTCAAACAGTCCAGCCCTAGCGGCCTGTCTAATCCCATAATGATCGGAGAACCAGACTAGAATCCTACTTCCATCAGGACCTTCCAGATATAATGGGGGCTTTACATCACTATCCCTAAGGAATGCTCCCCTATTCTGGTTTATGCCCTGTGCAAGATATTTCACTCCAGAATTAGCCAACACGGTTGAAAGAGTCCATATAGCGGTTGGAATATCGGTGAGCATAGCTGATCTTATCGGCACACCATAGAGCCTCTTCAAATTAAAAGATGGATAACAGATCCTGCTTAGAGATTCATGGTTGCAGATTCCGGTGAGGAGATTCGTATAGAGGGCTTGAACCTCAATTCGATTCTCCCTTATCAACCTTAGCAAATCATCTATAAGGTTCTTTCTGCTCTCTAGATAATTCTTGACCTGCCAAGAACATTCAACATTCCACTTGAAGCTTGGGGTGCGTTTACATGCTTCGATCGCTAGATCTATATTCCTATTATGAACCTCTGCAACATGAGATTGAATCGTCGTATATCCTACATCGGTGTGAGCGGCCGGGGCCAAGAAGAGCAGCCACTTCTTTCTAGGTTCAACCGGAAACCTGCTTGATAGCTTCTGTCTATCCGTTTCAATCTCAACCTCAAGATAATCTCTACGAGTTATCTCTGGGATCAAAAATCTATTGACCGACCTACCGAATTCTAGCAGAACATTCTCACGTAAGTGATAGCCGTCAATTTTTACGGTAGCCGATGCATTTATCGGACGACCAAGATTGAGGACCTCGACTTCGATTGCCTGTTTTAGCCTATTTCCATGCTTTTTAAAGAGCAAAGTCTCTCTAGCATGAAACTCGGCTATATGCTTTCCATCCAACTTCTTAGACTTGTTAACTTCAAGCCATAATGCATCATATATTATCCATCCATCTTCCTCAACCGTGAGCGTTATGCTGTTTTCGCCCTTTTTCAAAAGTGTTCCGGAGAAGGGAATACTCACAACGCCACACTTACCTTTTGTTGGATCCCATAGGGATTGCGTGTTGTTTGAGCTTGAGTCCTTTGGAAAATGCACTATCTGCTTAACTCCATTTATGGTTATACCTAGATTTGGTCCATCGCCGAGATAAGGCCTGCCCAGCATATGTCTGACTACATCGATATATGCTATGTTTAGGGTTGCCTCAACATCTCCAACCTCATCATCTAGATAGAACTTTATTCTAAATGGATGAACCCTTCCCCCAGCCCAATCACTCAATCCTGGATGTATATATGGCCAGTCCTCCTTCTCTCTGCTCTCACCGACTATGAACAGAACATCATTTGGAAATAGTCTGAGATATAATTCCGGCTTTCCAGCTATTGCAAACTCGGAGAAATTCTTATCATGTCTTCCAATTCTCCATAAAAGCTTGTTCTCGGAGCTCATATTTTTCGCACGGATTCGATTGAGGACGAGATTTAAGTTTACCTCTTTACGGCTCCCAGCGTCAATCCTCTAACAAGGTACTTGAATGTAAAGGCGAAGAATATTAGGACCGGGATAAGGCCGAGAACGCTTGAGGCGGCTATCTGCCCCCAAGAAACCTCACCATATTCTCCTATGAAGTAGAATAGATCTACGGTAAATGTGTACATTTCAGGCGATACTAGGAGTGTTAACGCGAGGATGAAGTCATTCCAGTTCGCGAGGAAGGTCAATATCGCAGCCGCCATCAGACCAGGCAGAGATAGTGGGAGTATTATTCTAAAGAAGACTCCGAGCTTACCGCATCCATCTATCAAGGCCGCGTCCTCCAGCTCTTTCGGAAGGGTCATGAAGTATCCTCTTAAGAGCCAGACGCTCAATGGAAGTGATCGTGTTACATATATTATGATCATCCCGAGATACGTGTTGACGAGACCTACATGAGCATAGAATAGGTATAGGGGGACTATGATTACAACGAGTGGTATCATCTGGACGAATAAGATGAACACCATTATGGGATTCTTACCTCTATAGTTGAAGCTACTGAATGAGTATGCTGTTATCGATGAAATCATTAGCGTTAAAAATGTGGATATTATACACAGAAATATGCTGTTCTTCAAACCCGTGGTCACGAATCCCTTTCTGAAAACATCTATAAAGTTTTGAAGGCTTGGGTTTGTGGGTATTAGGGTTGGTGGATATCGCATGGCCTCCTCTGGAGATTTGAATGCCGTGGCTATAAGCCAGTAGATGGGAGTTAGTGAAAAGAGTGCAGCAAAGATCAGGAAGGCGAATGCAGCCACCTGAAACCATCTCTCTCCAGGCATCTTTAAACCCCACCCCTTATACTTTTAAGATAAATGAGGGTGAATGTCAAGTTAACGGCAAATAATATAACTGACAGAGAGGCGCCATAGCCTAGTAGGCCGAATTCGAATGCAGACTTATACATGTAAATACTTGGAACCATGCTCGCATATAGCGGCCCTCCTCCGGTTAGAACATAGACCATATCGAACGTATTGAATGTCGCCATGGTTATTAGGATCAGGTTTACGAGTATGAATGGTTTAAGCATGGGGAGCGTGATGTAGATGAAGCGCTGAATGACGCCAGCGCCATCTATCTCCGCGGATTCATAGAAAGTCCGTTCGATGCTTGCGAAGCCCGCTGTTTGAATGATGAACGATGTTGCGGTCCCTCTCCAAATGTTTGCAATTGTGCATGAGTATAAGGCAAGATCTTTGCTGAGCCACGCAACTCCCTTTAGCCCTAAGAGGCGCAGGAAATAATTTGCTAACCCCATATACGGATCATACATGAACCTCCATGAGTAAGCTATTATCACGCCGGATAGGGCATAAGGTAATAAGAATATGGCCCTGAAAATCTCCTTACCCCTAATAGCTAAGGCATTCAGCGCGGCAGCCATAAACATTCCGAGTAGGAATTGCCCTGCAACAGATCCGCCGACAAACACAGGCGTATGCAACCATGAGAGGATATGTATAGGATCCCTAAGGAGTTCGATATAGTTGTCAATCCCGACAAATTTCCATTTGAAGATCGAGTAGAGTTTTATGTCATAAAAACTTATGTATATTGACCATATGACTGGATAAACCATGACAAACATTATTAGCGTGATGGCGGGAATTATTAAAAAATATGGAAGAAGATTTGAAGCTAGTTCTTTGACATTCAATTCCAAATCACTTGGCTCCAAGTATTAGGCGGACCTTCTCATATGCTTCATCTAAGGCGGCCTTCGGATCCGTTCCTAATGCCACGGACTGCACCATCTTGACGAATACTTCTCTCATCCTAGTGTATTCTGGTATGGATGGCCTAAAGTGGGTCCACTTGAGTTGCTCCACCTGGAGATCGTAGTATGGTAGCTTCGTCTTATAGAAGTCCTTGTACTTCTCATAACTCGACTTCCTGACCGCGATATAACCTCTCTTCGCATAAGTTCCACAGCCATCCGTGCTGGCCATTAGCTTCAAGATCTCCCAAGCCATGTCCGGATGCTTCGTCTGGGCCATTATTCCTCCAGTCCATCCTCCAGACATAGTTGCAAAGTGTCCGTCCTTCGGTCTTGGGTGTGGAGCTGCTCCAAGATTCTTTTCGAACTCCTTTATCCCCCAACCTAGCTCCGACTCCGCTATACGGATGAGCCATCCACCCGCGCAGAACACCATGGAGAACTTATGATGGATGAAGTCTTTGTCAAATTCTGGAGTCGACATCAAGAAGTCGACTGGAATTAATGGGAATCTCTTCCCACCTACACTCACTTCCTCCCTGCAGAGGTCGTATGTGAATTTGAGCGCTTCATATCCAGCCTTATCGTTGAAGACCGGCTTCCTATCCTTTAGAAGCTCTCCTCCCTTCTGCCATAAGCGTATATACCACTCATTTGCGACGAACTCGGCATAGGATGCCCCTAAGCATATCAGCAATGGATATCTCTCAGGAGGCTTGCAGACGCCTTTATCCACGAGCTTGAATGCGCAGTCGATCAATTCATCCCAAGTCTCAGGAGGCTTATCTATACCTGCTTTCTCGAAGTCCTCCTTCCACCAATAGAAGAGCCTAACATCAGTGTCTAGTGGAAGCGTCCAGACCCTATCTTTGTGGACCGCGAACCCCTTCCAAATTCTGGGATAGAAGTCATCGACATCTATCTCCTTCTCCACCCTATCGGTTATATCCATTAGGTATCCTCCTTCCGCGAACTCTCCAACCCAAATGCAGTCGATATGCCCTATATCTGGAGCTTTTCCAGCCGCCGCGGTCAATAGTAGCTTCTTCCTCAACTCATCTCCACTTGGAATTGGGATGAAGTTTACGGATGGACTCCGCTCCGGGAACTTCTCCTTTAACAGCTTATTCCCTTCCTTAACAACCCAATCCCAGTAAACAGGCTTCATCCAAGCCCCGCCCATTATGCTTACCGTGGCCGGAGCAGCTGGAGTTGTCGGCGCAACAGTCGTAACAGTGGTTGGCGATACGACTGTGGTTGGAGGCTTAGTTACGGTCTTGACCACGGTCTTTACCGCAGGAGCTCGGGCAAGATATCCGGCGACACCAGCTGCGACTCCAGCAACAACGGCTGTTATCGCGATCTTTCCAGCAGTTGATAAAGCATCTCTACGGGAGATCTTTTTTCCAAGGATATCAGAGGCGGATTTCTCTTTTCTTTCCCTTTTTGGCATATATTTTCAATGACCAATTTATATATAAATTTTTACAATTTCTTACCGATTTTTACAAGACTGTGATGGGAGTCCTTAACCTCCCCATGAATGCTTTATCGGAGAAAGTAGCTCCTCAGGCTGAGTCATGGCATCAACCTGATGTGATCGACCAGAGTACCGGTGAGCTTCATGGCGAACCTTATTTAATCGGCGCTGTTTTCATAGTTGTGAATCAAGTTGAGAATAACCGACGTTAGAGTATACGAGGTGTCGAGCTATATAGAGCATCCAGAACCTTTTTGGGAGGAACGGCAATGTAGGCCCGTGGACATCTATCCTGAATGCGATGCCGAACCTTTTAATGAGTGGAGTATTCAGAGGATTTCCTCAAAGCTTTACAAGGTTAAGGGCCATTATCTAGAGATCGAGACCGATGAAGGACTAACAGGAATATTTGGGCCATTAGGGGCGCCGGTGGGAGATATAGAAGCATTCATCATCTTACGTAGATTGAAGCGGATATTGGTCGGCTTAGATCCCTTTGAAAGGGAGAGGCTTTGGGATAAGATGTACAGGTATCTCGTTCATGGCCGAAAAGGATACTCCATGATGGCCATAAGTAGTGTGGATTGCGCGCTATGGGATTTGGTTGGGAAGGCTTTGAAAACTCCCGTCTATAGGCTCTTAGGAGGGCCGACGAGAACCGAGATACCCGCCTATGCAAGCATGCTTGGCCATTCCTTAGACTCGGAAATGGTTAGTAAGAGGTGCGAGGAGCTGGTTGAAGCGGGCTTTAAGTCTATGAAGTGGTTTTTGAGATATGGGCCGAGGCACGGCCTTTCAGGATTTGAGAAGAATCTCAATCTAGTGAAGACGATAAGGGATACTATTGGATATGGGATCGACTTAATGGTTGATGCATGGATGGGCTGGAACGTTGATTACGCCTTTAAGATGGCGTGCTCTCTCGATAAATATGAGGTTAAGTGGATCGAAGAACCACTACTACCAGATGATTTAGAAGGTTATGTGAGGTTGAAGAGGAGGATGAACCGCTCCGGGCTACATGTACTATTAGCGGGAGGAGAGCATGAATATACTAGATGGGGATTTCTTCAACTCCTCCGAGCAGAGGCCCTAGACATAATACAACCTGATATCGCCTGGGCTGGCGGAATAACGGAGACCCTAAAGATTTGCGCACTTGCATCATCTTACGGTATTCAAGTCATACCACATACCAAGAGCGTGCCGTTAACCCTGCATCTAGCATTTTCACGGCCGAGCTGGGAGATTCCCATCGCAGAGTACTTGATAAAATGGAATGTGGTTAACCAGGCGCCACTAAAAGTAAAGCACTTACCGGAGAGAGGTGTGTTTAAGCCGCCTGAGACTCCAGGTCTCGGCCTAGAGATAGATGAAAGCAGAGTTGAGAGAAAAGAATTCAGATTGGAGAGTTGAGAGATGGGAATGCTTTATGAGCCTCCACGAAGTCCCAGAGCTAAAGACTTATAGCCCTAGATCAACATACAATCTACATGTCTCATGATAGAGAATTTCCCGACGATTTTCTCTGGGGAACCGCGATGTCCGGCTTTCAGGTGGAGATGGGCAGGGGGCCTATAGACCCCAACTCAGATTGGTTTAAGTGGGTTCACGACCCGAAGAACATCAGATTGGGGATAGTGAGCGGTGATCTACCGGAGGATGGGCCGGGGTTCTGGGAACTCTATCATGAGGACTTGCTCAGAGCTAAAAGAGAATTAAACAATAACGCCATCAGATTATCTATAGAGTGGAGTAGGATCTTCCCAAATCCCACCTTTGATGTGCCAGCAAAGGTTGTGCGCGATAATAAGGGAGATATTGAGCGCGTGGATCTATCTAGGTCGAGCATGGATTACTTGGAGGAAAAAGCGAGCAAGGAGTCTGTGAAGCGATATCGGGAGATATTGGAGAAGGCTCATGAACTAGGTCTCAAAGTCCTCCTCACGATCTACCACTGGCCCTTACCATTATGGATCCACGACCCCCTAAAGCTTAGGAATGGTGTGATCCACGCCGAGAGGAGGGGCTGGCTAGATGACTCTACTATAGTTGAATTCGCCAAGTTCTCGGCTTATATCGCTAAGACATTTGGCGACTTAGTCGATATATATGCGACCATAAATGAGCCGATAGTCATAGCCTTCAACGGATACTTCAACCCAGATTCAGGATTCCCTCCAGGGCTTAAGGACTTAAACCTCATGTTAAGAGTCCTGAAAAATTTGGCGATAGCCCACGGAATAGCATACGAGCAGGTTAAGAGATGGGATAACGTATCCGTGTCAAGATATGGGCCGGCGACAGTCGGTATAGTGATATGCCCTCAAATAATCGAGCCGTATGATAAGAATGTTTACGGTGATGTTGAGGCCGCTCAAATCTACAGATATACTTGGAACGATTGGTTCCTTAACGCTATAATTCAGGGAGATTATGACATGAACTTGGATATGATCATAGACTCTGAGGATAAGCGTCCAACCCTAGTGAAGGGTTGCGATTATATCGGGATAAACTACTATAGGAGGGTGAGGATAAGGAGCGTCGAAGATCGCGAGGGATTACACCCGATGTTTAGAGCTAAGGCCGCCCCATGTGAAGGAGACTGCACAGATTCTGGATGGGAGATCTATCCAGAGGGGATGAGAATGGTCTTGAATTGGGCCTATCAAAGGTATCGGAGGAAGATCATCGTGACGGAGAACGGTATAGCGGACGCCAGCGGGGAGAAGAGGCCGAGGTATCTCTTATCACATCTGGAGGAGGTTCATAAAGCGATTAAAGAGGATAGGATACCCGTCAAAGGATACTTTCACTGGAGCTTGATAGACAACTATGAGTGGGCTAGAGGCTTTAAGATGAGGTTTGGGCTTTATAGGGTGGACTATCAAACTAAGAGGAGGATCCCGACTAAGGCCGTCAAATTGTATAGTAAAATCTGTGAGAGAAATGCTCTGATCAGCCCAACCTCCATATAAGCGGCGATTAAGGAGGGTGAATGCGGCCGCCGGGATTTGAACCCGGGATCACTGGCTCGGGGGGCCAGTGTCCTACCAGGCTAGACGACGGCCGCCTATCTTAACTTCTATCTTTGGCTATATTTGTGGTTTTAGGGTTCTCTTGGTATTAGCTAGATATTTCTCCCGGATCTCTCACTTTCAGCCAGCTCTCTAGGATAAATTAGGTGGTCTTGGCCTCCTTGTCTTGGGCATGGCGGCGGAGATGGTCGCGGAGGAGTTTAAGGCCTTGCTGAGGA
>Ga0190366_1000157_pt1 | contig 14675 bp, 5 predicted proteins | sample 487218910_MG_FD_169990 | JGI IMG/M metagenome (GOLD analysis project Ga0190366, IMG submission 169990) | Hydrothermal vent microbial mat bacterial communities from Southern Trench, Guaymas Basin, Mexico - 4872-18-9-10_MG | ecosystem: Environmental > Aquatic > Marine > Hydrothermal vents >...
ATTCTCTTCTCTCTCTTCTTCTTCTATTTCCCTTAAAGTAGTACTGGGTTGGCAAACTGCGTTGTTTGAAGTCAATGCTTCAATCCTATCGTTTAAGATGCTGTTTTCGTTTCTAACCCTGTTTAATTCTTTTTTTACTTCTTCTAGCCTTACCTCTAGCTTTTGCCTTTCTATTTCTAGCTTTTGCCTTTCCATTTCCAGTTCAGACATCCTAGACTCTAATTTCTCTGTATACTCTTTTAAGACTGTGACTTCGTGCGAAAGAAATGTTATGAGGAGGAGAGAAGCCACTAGGGATAAACTCAACAGTACTGTGACTCTCTCGCCCAATTCCTTCACCACTAATATGTATGTATTTCATGCTTAATATGTTTTCCTCACCCACCTGCTAGTACCTTCGGGACGAGGATCTCTCTAGCTCCCTCCCTCTTACCCTTTCTCCTACTCCTAGATCTAATTGACTCAAATATTCCTTTTTTGCCCTTTCTCTTCCTGTCCTGATCTATAGCTATGAGTATGCCGAGCAGTATAATCGCTATCAACAAGAGAAGAAGCCATATCCATCCTCTGGCCTTGTATCTCACTGTTAGTGTGTTGGACTCTTGTCTGAATTCCTTTCCTGCTCTGTCCTTGAACACTACTTCAGCTGATCCTAGCTCATACTCCTCCTTGGGATCGACTACTTTCAGACGATAGCTTATGGTTTTCTCTTCTCCAGGCTTGATCTCATCTATCCTTTTGAATATGTATTTCAGGCCACTCTCCTCCACTATCCCGTCCGGAATCTCGTCTCTAACTACTACCTCGAATGCAGAGTCATTACCTTCGTTCTTCAGTTTGAGCGAAACTTCGAACTCTTCTGATACTTCTTTTCCTTCGTTCGATGTTACCTCCTTGATTATCCTTAGTTCAGGTGTTCCAACCACTAATATGCTCTCTCCTCTCAATCTCATTGTCTTATAGATGCCGTCTTCTAAGTAGCTAACCTCTGCATCCGGAATGAGATATTCTCCTGGGGCCTTGGGAATTAGGAAATACGTTAGAGAAGTAGACTGGCCTGGTGCTAGTTCTTCTATGTACTTAGACGGATTTCCTTGTATATCGAAGTCTTGGGGACACTCGTCCTTTATTCTGACAGATTTAGCTGTTCCCTCTCCTCCATTTCTGACTGTTATTTTCACTTGTGCTGAATCACCTAAATAAACTAAAGATGGTTCTATTCTCTTGTTACCGAAGATCATCACCCCTCCTGCTGGATTTATCTCCACAGTCACTGGGGGAGTAAGGAAACTTCTCTCAACTCCTTTCTCTTTGTAGAATACCACGTTCTGTATCGTGTACGTTCCCTCTCTTGTTCCTCTGACTTTGTATGTGTAACTCACTGATTCCCCTGGGTCTATGCTACCTGTCCAATAATCAGAGCCACCTATCACTTCTAAACCAGGGGGCAGATTTGCTCTGCTCTCTACTTCCTCTGCTCTTCCACTTCCTCTGTTAGTTAGGACTACTTCTACTGATATCTCTTCTCCTTCTGAGGCTTGGGTCTTATCCACTTGTATTTCTCCTTCTATTTGTGGTTCTCCTTCTTCCGGTATCTCTCCTGGAGGTGGACAGCCCATGTACTCCCAGCTCCCCGGCTCCATGGGACAGGAGTCATAAAGATCTGGGATTCCGTCTCTATCCATGTCCGATGGAAATAGCTCGCATGCCCCTGGGCTCACGTCCTCTGAGAAGAAGGGAACTACGTAGACTGCCAACTTAGCTTTCTCTTCCGAGGTGGTTATTAGTCCCATTTCAATTCCTTCGTCTTCGTAAACGTCGCCTTTCTCTAGTTCTACTGTGAAGGATACTTCCTCGCCTTCTAGTAGAACTTCAGCTCTGTCTTCTTCTAAGTGTCTCAAGACTAAGTTGTAGTCTATTCCAACGGCTGATTTTTTCGAAAAAGATTCGTTTTCTTCTAGTTCAGAGTAGAATAGTTTCTCTTCACTTACCTTTATTTTCAGCCTAACCTCTCCGCCACCAAATGGCTGATAAGGAAGTATCTCGATGTCATCCACTTCTAAATAGAGCTTCACACCTCTTTTAAGATCTATTTCTACTTCTTCGCCCAATTCAATCCATTCGTCAAAGCTCTCTCCATTTTCTACCCCTATTCTCGCTCTACCCCCATATTGGTCTACTTCAAGCACCGCTATCTCTAAATCTCCTATTTTGAGACATTCTCCTACTCTGACCCTCTCGCTACCTATGTTCCAGATTCCTCTCACTTTCATTTCCATTTTCTTCTCATTATTCGCTAAATTCTTTTCCCCGACGCAGCTCACTCTAGCTAAACCTGTTACTATCTCTCCCTCTTCCACAGGTAGTCTGTAGGTGTATGTGAACTCTCTCTCTTCTCCTGGTGCTAGAGAGGGTATGTCCCAAGAAATACTGGAATCTTCAAGCAATAACTCCAACTTAGCTCTCTCCTCTGGACCTATTGCCACAGATCCATAGTTCCTTACTAGTAATTTAATTGAAACAATCTCTCCGGGCTCACCTATTATTGGATCTACAGATACGTCTTCTAATCCTATATCAGGAAGTCCTACGTTCACAAATACTTCAGCAGTCTCTCGTATAGTTTGATCCGATTCGGAGTACACATCTATTCTGATTGTGCAGGACGTTTCCCCACCTCTGATTGGTACTTCTAAGACTGTAGATTCCCCTGGGATCAAACAAACTTCTCTCTGCTCTGGAACTTCGCATCCCTCTGGCGATGAGAACTTGACTAGATAGCAATCGCTTATATTTCCACAATTCTCAATATATACTCGAATTGTTTCCTCTTCGCCTGGCCTGAGTGAGATTGCCTCTGGCTCTACCCGCATAGTAACGCAAGCCTCCGGTAGTACTGTAGTATAGAGGTGGGACATCACGGGCTCCCCACAAACTGGATCTGCTACTAGCGACAGAGGAACACTGAGCATTTCCCCTTCTGGGACCTCTATCTCTACTTCTATGTCTTTTTCTTCCCCTGGGCCAATGGTTATTCTATCGCTCTCTTCCCCGTCAACTAATATTCTATACCTCCATCCATATGGGAGTTGTCCTTCTAATGACAGGTTCACCTCGTTCTCTACCCCCGTGTTTCTTAATTTGAACGAGTGTATAGCAGTCTCTCCTGGCTTCACCTGTCTCTCAGACTCTCCTGGCTCTAGGGCTATTTCGCACGCCTCATCCCAACATACCTCGAGATGCTCTGAGTCCAGTAACTTGTCAGCAGTAACTAAGTCAAGTGAAAGAGTACAACAGCCTTGGCTTGGTATTGCAACACTTATGCTGGAGAAGTACGTCTCTCCCGGCTCTAAGGGTGGTGTGCTCACAGTCCTCTGAGAGACTTCACAGTCACCAGATATATTCAAAGTATAGCTAGTAATACATTCTCCTGTGTTTGATATCTCTATTGAATAAGTGGCCTCTAGATTCTCGGTGTCAACTCCTTCCTTTATTATCTCGATCTTCCCTCCCTCATAGTTTACTCTCAACTCTCTACTTATCTCCAAAATACAGGAGTACTTTCCATTAAAGGGTTCGCAAGTTATTTCGTCTGGTCCCATGGATACTAGTGGTACCTCACTCTCGAACTCTATCTCTATCGAGACGTTGCCAGTGAATCCACACTCCTCCAAGGGAACGTCCACTGCTATTTCCAACCATGACTGCTTTCCTCCTCCAATTATAGTGCAAACGGGATATGTGCTTAACTCACGGGAATCATATCTTGCTAATAGTCCCCATCCGGACGGCAAGGAAACATTCGATAGCATAGCACATACTTCTTCCTCCTCCATTTCCGGATCTCCTATCCTGTATCCGAGAGGATATGTGTAAGGAGAAGGTATTATGTCTCCATCTTCTCGAGTCGTGTATCCTAGTGTAAACCCTGATGGAGCCTCAATCGAGAGTGTTGCTCTGCCACTCATAAAGTCTACTTCCTTTACTGAGACCCTTACTTTGGAATCTGGGGAGTAAAGATACTCTCCGGTCTCTGGTTGAATGTAGCTGAACGCCTCCTCTGGCCACGGACTCAATTGTCTTATCCTAATCAAAACACCATATGGCTGGACGTCCAATAGTGTTACTTCGTACTCTTCCCCTTCTGTCCCAACTACTCTGAAACTTTCCCCGGGTGTGAGCTCAATGTCCCCAAGCTGGACGTATTCTGCCTGTAGTCCTACCATAGATCCCATTTTAGATGCTATCTCTGGATAAACTGGAATTCCTGGTACTATTTCAATAGTGACTACTTTTCTTATCCTACATTGATCTATTTCGGCAGTCACTTCCAAGAAGGCAACTTCTCCTATTGATTCTCTAATTCCTGGAGGATTTACGTTAAACTGCACACTTCCAGGTGCTTGTATCTTGTTTGGAATTCCAATTACCTCCCAACCATCCGTAGAGATTAGATCTCCTCCTTTGTAAACTTGAAGTCTCCATTCTATTTCTGCCTCACCATCTCCCAATACTTCGAGAGAGAATGGTGCGCTTCCGTCGTACAATATCTTCCAGTTCTTTGGAGTTAACCTGAGATCACATTCTTCCGGATCATATGAAGTTAGAATGAGTTTGGAGGAGTCTTCCACTGAGTTAGATGCTCTTACGTTTAGTTCTAACTTCCCTGGCTCTGGTGGAGATATCACATTCAAAGAATATCTTTTCATCTCTCCTGGTCGAATAGATAATGTCTCAGGGCAACAATATTCCCATCCCTGCGGATCTGAAGTTACTTCGGTTAGAGAGACGTTGACTTCCTCTTCTACCATCCCACAATTTTGGACCCAGAAGTCGTATTTCTCTGATGTGCCAATTGGAATGCTTTCCTCTCTGACTTCCGGGATAAGCTCTAGACAGTGTTCACTTATTTCCAACAATAACTCAACTGAATCCTCCTTGTTCTCTAAACACGATGTGGTGACTCCCTTAACCAAGATCCTAGCCTCTCCAGTATCTGACTCGGGAGCAGTGACTCTAACTGTTACCGTCTTCTCCTCCCCAGGGTTTAGAGATACAGAAGATGGGCATAGGATTCCCCATCCAACTGGATTCTCCTCGACTATAGAGCAACTTATTTCCACTATATCTGGGTTTATTCCTGTGTTCCTGACCCTTATCGAGAGAGATCTCTCTCCTCCTGGTGTTATAATTTTTTCCTGGGTTTCTGGTTCCAAGTCTACTCCGCAATCAACTCTTTCCTCAGATATGAATGGAGCGAGTGTTATCTCGTCATACTCAGTTGGTTTCTCCACTACAGTCCCTCTTATGACTATCTCGGCAGATCCTTCGTCTAAACACGGAGCTAATACTAAAGCTGTCACATCCTCGTGTTCATCTGGGAGTAATGTCAGAGTGTCTTTCGAAAGGAATACTGCCCATCCATCTGGGACTTCGTAGCTCAGTGCTACATTTTCTCTTGTATTTCCTGTGTTTCGAACAGTAAATTCAAATGAAGTCGAACCACATCTTTGAACTGCCTTTTCCTGTCTTTCTGGTTCTAAGTCTACTCCATGAGTCGGAGACGATGTTACTTTCAACTCCAAGGAGGAGGAACAATACAGGTCGGAAACTGCCATCACTTCTAAGCCTATTTCCTCGTCTGAAGGTAAGTAATCTGGGGCTTCTACTCTGAGATATAAGTAGACAGATGGATAGGAATCTATTAATCCGTCTTCGTTCTGATCTATTGGCTCTAGGTAGACTTTTTCTACTGGATTTCCTAAATAATCCCTTATGGAGAAGTTCCACCCTGTACTCCTTCCTTTAGGGAACACTAAGAACTCTACTTCATTTCCAGTGTTAGAATAGCTAGTTAATCTCATCCTGAACTCCTCTACTCCTCCTGGTGATATCTCCTTTTCTTGATCGTCTTCTAGCTCTAAAATTATTGAGCATTCCTTTTCTACTTGGACAATTAGTTCTGAGTCATTTGACTTGAGTCCACATTCTGTAGATGTTCCGTAAATCCTCAGAGAGTATTCTCCAGCTAAGTGAGTAGATCCAGTGCCTGGGGATAGATACTCTATTACGTTCTGGAAGAATTCCCACGAATTCTCTGGTAATACTACTTCATCCAAGTTTATCAGTACACTTCCAGCCCAATAGCTCCCTATTACAGTTACTGGTCCACCATTCGAGTTTTCCACTAATACTCGATATGAGGATGGCATTTCTAAGAACTCAGAGTGCTCGTGGGAGAAGCTGTTCATGTACTCTTCACTTATCTGATTGGGTTCATTGAACACGGGGTGATCTTTATCCTTTATCCTCACAGATATCGTCTTGAGTCTTCCTAAGGATAGAGTTCCAGTTTCGTCTGAGTAGAGCTCGGATGGTAGCCAATCCCACTTGTCATAATTTTGTAAAGCTATTAGAATTCCACCTCCGTCTCTTAGCCATTCTTCTATCTCCAGGCTCATTTCCATGAGGGAATTGTATACCTCCTCTTGACCTAGCGCTCCTTCCTCTATTACTAGGACGTCGTAATCCTCCAAATTCAGATTGCTGACCTCTCTGGAGTTGTACTCGTCGTATTCATAATCCAAGGAGGAGAGAATTTCAAGAATTTCCTTCATTGGTCCTCCATTTCCTATATAAGCTATCTTTGGCAGTCTCTTAGCTTCCGAGACCACTTTCACCCCTATGGTCTGTGAGGTTCTGGGAGGTAGCTCAATGGATCTCTGATACTCAATTGAGAACCCAGAGGGAATGGGGCCGTTCCCCAATACGATTGTGTCCCAAGAGTTTCCGTAGTTCTCTATAGTTACTGGGAATAGTACTTCCCCACCAGGTGTGATAGTCAATCTCTGTCTATATGGGAGAATAGAGACTATAGGAGGGTCCTCATCAACGTGTCTCTCCCAGTAATCCGGTACCCCGTTTCCGTTGAAGTCGTCTTTTTCTGCTATCCAGTCTCCATCGTCATCTAGGTTTTCGTCTCCGTTGGAGTCTCCAGGTGGATCTTCGTCTATTAACCCATCTAAGTCGTCATCTATTTTACAGAGTTTCTCTACTCTGAGTTCAATATCTGAAGGACAGCTTAGGTTCATGTACCTGTGGCAGACGTCTTCTTCTTCAGTCCACATGCTGATTCTGACTTTCAGTTCGTCTCCTTCTCTCTCGTAGGCGTAAGCCAAGGGGTGAGCCTTGACCACAAAGTATATCTCCTTCTCCCCGTAATCGGTTATGAGACCATTGTTCACCTCTGGATCTATTTCTAAGGTGTCTATTATCTCAGTTCCATTTACGTCTAGAGAGAACCAAGCTTCCCATCCTGGGGGCAGTGGTCCATGGTCTAACAATATCTTTACTGCTGAATTGAATGGATTCTCTACTTTTATTGGAAAGACTTCTTTTTCTCCAGGTGTTATCCACTTATATGGGATTTTCACTTGGAAGAAGCACTCTCCTAGTGGGAATCTGCTACTTCTAGTGACCTCGGTTTTCGTCAAGACAGAAGAACAAGCCTCTGGTCTGGGATCACTTCTAGGGCAGAACTTAAGCTCTACTTCTGCCATTGATTCGGCATAGCTCCTCTCATTTGCTTTCACTTTCAGATAAACCTTGGCAGATGACCCGGGTCTTATTTCAAGTTGATTGGAAGAGAGTTCAGCGAACCATCCGTTAGGAGGAGGAGTGTATTGCACATACACCGTTTCAGCTGAATTGCCGAAATTCTTGACATTGACCTCGTATGTGATTTCCTCTCCCGGACATATCTCCCTCTCGGAGACCTTCACCCAGCTTCCTGTGTCTTGGTCCTCGAAATACGCCTCTATGCCTCTCGCAGGAGTTAGGTATGTCTTGACATTGACTGAATCTTGAATCACTCCACACCTCGACGAATGGAGTGGTCTGGCTATGAGAGAGACTTCTAAGCTCTCCTCACTACCGGAATTGGAGACGTGTAAGTAAATGGTTCTAGTTTCAGAGGGGTTCATTCTGAGTTGATACTCGAGAGATCCGGAGCTAGACGATGGGTCTTCATCTACCCACACAGACCAGCCTTCTTCTGTTGAAGCCGAGAGTTCCACTTCAGTTACAGCATTCCCCTCGTTCTTCAAGAGGAAAGTGTATACTATAGTTCCATTGGGCTCCACAATCCCGGACTGAGACTCTGGCTCTATGTCTAGCTGATATCTCGGCAGTACTTTTACTTTGAAGTAGTCTTCTTCCACTGTCCCATCTTCAGAGGTTACTCTGACTGTCAAATTAGCCTCTGTTCCCTCTAGTGCGTTCTCCGGTGGCTTCACAATTACCTCTACTAGGCAGTCATCTCTCACACCATCTGAGTCTAAATCTTGGCAATACCACTCCTCATCAATCACTGAGTCTCCGTTGTAGTCTGTAGCTGCTTTGAAGGAATCTATTCTTCCGTCTCCGTTTTCATCTATTGGAGTTAATGTGAGATTCCTTATTTCCCTTCCATTCCTCTCTGCCTTTACTTCCCACCCGAATAGTCCAGGTGGGTCCAATGGTTCCCCAGGCTCACCTCCTGGACCTCCTGGCTCTCCACCTCCAGGTGGAATGGGTGGGAAGACGAGTTCAGAAAGGAAGTCTATAGTAACCGAGTTCTCTCCGTTTCCTTCGTTCCTGATTATCAAATTAAACGTTCCCCTCTCCCCGGGGCACAATTCCATTTCTTCAGGACTTATTTCTATTTCTATGTCCCTTTCCTCAACTACTGATAGATACACTACGTCTTCGCTTCTTTTTTCGCAAGAAGACTCGGCTATAACGTGTAATTTTAAGTAAGACCCTTCAAGTAAGTTTTGAGGTCTGATCAATAGGTAGTAGGTTCCAGTTGCCCCTGGAGCTAGCTCTATTCTTGAAACTTGGTCCTCGGTCTCGCAATCTCCTACTATTTTCACATCCCAAGTTCCACTTGACTCGTAACTCATAGAAAGAGAGATAGTGTCATGGAAGTTCGATTCATTCTTTATTAGTACTGGTATGCACTTCTCCTCGTTTCTACCAACTTCTAGAAACTCCTGTGATATCTCTACCAAAGGAGCTCTGCAGTTCCCTTGCACGCTCAGGTTGACCACATATTCCCATGGATCTTGAACTAATCCAGGTCTATCTTCACTCGGACTACAAACGTTTTCTCCAGATATTGACCCTAGGGAAGTGGCCTCTACCTCCAAACTAAGCTTTTCCCCGACGTATGCTCCTTTCTTTGGTATAGCTATTAGAAAGCTCTTCATGGCTGGGTATGAATCTATGATCCCATCGAAATCTGAGTCTATTGGGAATAGAACCAAGTCCCTTGACCTGATCAACTCCTGGCTTATTAACTCACAGTCTTGATCCAATTGGTAGTCCACTTCCCCGTCCTTATCTAAGTCAATCCACTGGTAGAAGTCCAATGTCTTCCAGTTTTGATTTGCCTCTCCGGTATATGACAATCTTATTCTATCTGGTGTGTTCCCCATTAAGTACACGTTTATTTCTATCAATGCCGCCTCGCAATCGCCTACAGATTGACTGACTTCGTCGTCTTCTCCTATTTTTCCCAATTCGATGTGGAAGGAATTGTTTATCCTAACAGATGTGGAAATTGCCGAATAGTCTCCCGGATCCTCTAAGCTCCTAGCCTCTATGGATATCTCTTCCTCCCTAGGGAATAGGAATATGAGTAAGGATGCGTCAGGAAAAACTATGACTGGATATCCTGATACTTCATCCCAGCTCTCTAGGACTTTTTCTTCTGAGAAGTCTCCATCAGAATCTAGATCTATTGAGAATGTTTCATAAAGTCCCTCTTCATTTGGATCGGAGACGGCAAAATTGAAAGAATCAAATGGGTCTCCATCTGAGTTCAAATCCAATCCTAAGAGAAGTTCATTAACGCTTCCCAGATAGTACTTATTACTGACCGAGAAAAGTCCTTTGCGTCCTATATGAAAAGTATATTGTCCTTCTACTCCATCTCCTCCTTGGTCGATCACATAGGTAGTTGTCTGAATAGGTACTTGGATATTCGAAACTGCATTCTCTGGTACCTCTACCAACAAGGATAACTGAACCTCGCTCATTGAGTTCATCTTCAATTCCCCTCTGGGAACTGAGAAGTATACGTAATTCTCGTTTATCTCAAGAATTCTGTACGTGATAGGGCCCAAACTGAAGTAGTCCCCTTCCTGAAGAGATGGATAGTCCAAGCTCCTAGTAGATGGGTCATCTACACTAATAGTATCCCTAGAATGAGATACTATCCAGTAGTCATCGTAGTCTCCATCGGAGTTCAGGTCTATCGAACCTCCTTCTCGGAATCCTCTGGAGTAGGAGACCTTGAAAGCCAGTTGAGTACCCCATCCATAGGGAACTCCAGATACTGAGATGGAGATTGTCTTCTCATCTCCAGAATTGGTTACTCTGAACATAACATCTCCAGAAGTTCCTGGACAAACTGAAACGGTATCTCCGAGCATATCTATCTGTATTGTGGATGCTCCTGCGCTTAGATTCCCTGAGATCGATGTCAACATTATAATTAGGAGCATTAGGCTTTCTCTCTTCAACTCCTCCAACCCCCTCGACCCTAGCCTAGACCTAATTCCGGTATATTTCTACCTCTTTATATCTTTTATGTCTCTGATAATCTCCAAGTAATATACTCAAGGTGGGTGGGGGTGAGGTTTACCTATACAGAAGTAGACACATCCTCTTGGGATTTCTTCTCCAAACAAATTCCTGCAGTCTACTATTGCCTTATTTCTCAGATCCATCTTTAAAATTGATTTGAACTCTTCATGGTCTGTCATCAAGACTATACATTGTGCCCAGTGGACTGCGTCCTCGAGAGATTGTTCAGAATAGAAAGTTCCTCTCTCGGTGGTTATTTCCTCAACTATCGGGTCATATACTCTAATAATGGCCCCCTCTCTCGAAAGTTCCTCAATCACTTTTCTCGAAGGAGATTCCCTAGTGTCCTTCACTCCCTTTTTATAGGATAGGCCTAGCACTAAGACCCTAGATCCCTTAATTTCATTCAAACCCAAACTCTTTAGTGATTTCCTGACTAGATTTACCGTGTGTATCTTCATGAACTCGTTTATTTCTCCACTGAGCTCTATGAACTTCGGGACGTATTCTAACCTCTTGGCCTTGTAGGAGAGATAATATGGGTCTAGGGGTATGCAGTGCCCTCCTACCCCCGGACCAGGGTAATGGGGCATGAATGCGAAAGGTTTAGTAGAGGCTGCCCTTATTACTTCCCAAGTGTCTATACCCATCCTTTCAAATATTAGAGCCATTTCATTCACTAGAGCTATGTTAACTCCTCTAAATATGTTTTCGAATAGCTTAGTCGCCTCAGCCGTCTTGGTGTCTCTGACCAAAACTATTTTCCTGAATACCCTTGATAACACCGCTTTGGTGATCTCTGCGCTTTCTCTATTTATTCCTCCAACAATTTTCGGTATTTCTCTCAATGGGTACTCCTTATTCCCTGGATCTATTCTCTCCGGAGAATAAGCTAGCCAGAAGTCATTCCCAGCAGTTAATCCGGAGCTCTCTTCTAGAAGGGGTTTGACTATCTCCTCTGTAGTTCCCGGAAACGTGGTACTCTCCAATACCACTAGATTTCCTTTCTCTAAAAACTTAGAAACAGTTTTAGTCGCTTCTATTACGAAGCTCAAATCTGGCTCCTTGTCCTCTTTCAGGGGTGTAGGGACGCAAATGAAATATGCATCACAATTGCCTATTTCTTCCTCTTTATTCGTGAAGTACAAGTTCTTCTTAGCCAAGTCTCTCCTAGTAACATCTGGAGATGTAGATTTTCCAGCTCTAAGGTCTTCCACCCTCTTTTTGTTTATGTCGTAACCTATGACATGATACTTCTCGGAAAGAAGAGCTGATAGTGGGAGACCTACGTGACCAAGTCCTAAGACACAGATTCTGAGCTCGCCAGATGAGACCTTCTTCATGAAGACTTCCTTCAAGGACTCTCCCATTAAGAGGTGACCGTCACATTGATATAAATAACAGAGGGAAGTGAGTCACTGGTGAGAACTTGAGATTCTATCAACTACACCCCCAAGTAGTGGTACTGATAGGAACTGCAACAGAGGAAAAGGAGAACTTCATGCCTGCAGCCTGGGCTTCTCCTTTGTCGTTTAAACCCCCACTCTTTGGAGTGGCAATTTCCCCTAAGAGATATACTTATAATGCCATACTTGCTAGCGAAGAGTTCACCGTGAACTACTGCACACTAGAGATGGCTGACATAGTTGCCAGAACTGGAGAAGTGTCTGGGAGAGTGGTAAACAAGAAGGAAAAATTCAACATAAAAACTAGAAGAGGTGAGGTAGTCAAGGCTCCTGTGGTAGAGGGGTGCTATGCTCATCTAGAGTGTAAACTAAAGGATTACTTCGAAGTGGGAGACCATTTTCTCTTCGTTGGAGAAGTTCTGAAATTTTCTCATTATTTAAAGGATCTCAAACCATTGATTTACCTTTGGGAGGACACTTACACCACCATAAGCGATGTGAGGATCCTTAAACCAAGAGAGAAATAACAAATGAGTTTGCATACCCACAGAGCTACACTATCTTCACCACGTTTGATCCTAGGGGGACCCCCAGCTCCCTAGCGACTGGGGAACACTTGGCTCTGAGGAGTAAGGCTACTTTACCCCTCCCGAATAGTGGTTCTATACTTTCAAAGTTTCCTTGCCCCTTACTGATTATGAAATCAGACTTCCATATCCTTTTGACGAGATCGCTCGGCACTTCGTCTAGAAGGACTCCTGACATGGCTTTCCCAGTCGTGATGACTTCATCTACTTTGGAGATCATGCCTATCTCCTCTACATCCTTTAGGGTCGCATCGTTCACCAAGGGTCCTCCTCTCACCACTAGAATAACCCTTAGATCGAACTCTTCCTTGATGAAATCTATCAGGATTTCGTCGAAAACTATCTCCCCTGCGTTATCTGCTAAATATATTATTTCTCCATTCTGATTTATTCTTTCCAATTTGTCAATGAGCTTATTTCTTTCGTCTATGAAAAGCCCTTGTGACATCGCATCAAATATTCTTCTCTTTAGCTCCGTATTAACACTTAGAGATACGTAATCTATTACGTTACCAGCTATGGACAGCTCTATTGCGTCCATGAGTCCATTTACCTCTATACTTCGGGCCACCTCTCTAGCCAGTTCATTGCTTTTCTCTTTTACCTTCTCATATGGGTCTGGGTTTTCCGTTACTAATTTGACTATTTCGTGTACTTTAGTACCTAATTTGGCTGGAGGTTCGTCCATAGTCCTAGAGAACTTCGCTATCTCTAATAGGGAGAGAAGTACTGCTCCTAATCTCCTAGCGCTATCACTGGTTGCTATCGAAGACGCCTTAACTGCTTGTCTGAAAGCGCAATACAGACAATATGGATGCGTCCTCAAGCCCTACTCTCCTCCCTAATTATCCTGTTAAACACTCTAGAGCCTGGTGGAAGAACAGATCCTTCACCAATTATCGACTTCGAGATGGAGGATTCTTCTCCTATTTTACAGAAGCCCAGAAGTGCTGATTTTTCTATACTAGTGTTGGAGGATATTTCGCATCCCTCAGCAATGTAAGACCCTGTTATTTCCACGTCTTTCCCAATCGAGACATCTTTTTCTATTAAGGATTCTAAGCCCATTGAGTTCAAGAGATGCTCTTGAGCCTCTAGATAATCGTTTAACCCCTTAATCCTGATATACTTCCCACTCAAAAGTAGACCTCCTAATTCTCCTGTTCTAATCAGTATTGGAAACACGTCAGATTCAAGAGACCCTATTCTGGGTAAGATATCCAAAACCTCTGGTTCGAAGACGAATGCTCCAACTGGGAAGAATCCATTTGCCTCAGATATCTCCGATATCCTGCCATCTTCATCTAGTTTGAACTTAAATGTGTCTTTTCCCTCTATTGAAAGAGCTGCCGTAATGGAAAATTCGTTAGACCAGTGAAAGTCCAATAATTTACTGAGATCCATTTCACAGATCAGATCTCCGGAGAGAACCATGAAAGTCCCGTCTTTTAGTAGCTTAGTGCTGTTTCTCACAGCTCCAGCAGTTCCAAGAGGATACTCTTCCCTGACTATTAAGACGTCCTTTTCCACGTAGTTCTCGAATTCTTGGAAGAACATGTCTCCGAATGGACCTACTGAGAGTATCACCTCTTCTACTTCTTGGGGTAGAGAGTCCATGGTCCACTCCACTATGTTTCTCCCAACGAGTGGTATCAGAGCCTTAGGTCTACTGTTAGTGAGGGGTCTCAATCCCTCTCCATAGCCTCCGCATAGGAGTATTGCTCTCAACCCACCACCTTCCGCTCTGACTGATCCCTGTGCGTGTTTAATTGCCAAATAGAAATTCGGTCTAAGACTTGCTACTGAGCTAAGGAAGTTTCTTCTTCAGGTTAAGTCTAGTCCAATATTGGATAAACCTTTTTCTGTATAATGTCAAATGCCTTGGGGGGATCCGTTGAACAAAGTTGCGGTACTGATCACATTGGTTTTGTTATTCGTTGGGTGCATAGGAGCCGAAAATGAAGGGGGCACTAGTAAGGAGGTTGCAGAGGAAGTAAAGCAAAGAGTAATAAATGCGACGCTCATCTATGACTCTAAATGCAAGATATGCAGG
>Ga0190366_1000158_pt1 | contig 14667 bp, 19 predicted proteins | sample 487218910_MG_FD_169990 | JGI IMG/M metagenome (GOLD analysis project Ga0190366, IMG submission 169990) | Hydrothermal vent microbial mat bacterial communities from Southern Trench, Guaymas Basin, Mexico - 4872-18-9-10_MG | ecosystem: Environmental > Aquatic > Marine > Hydrothermal vents >...
ATAGAAAACGATGAGCTAAGAGAGGAGTTTCTCAATAAACTTCTTGAAGAATTGAAAATAGACTATGTTAAAGTAGATGTAAAAGGAAAGTCCATAATTATAACGCTTTACGGAACAAAAGATGTGATAAATTACAACTGGAATATAATTAAAAGACTAAGAAAAGAATTAACATACATTCACATGTTAAAGCAACCTTCAAAAATTAAGAGGTATTTGCATAGTTTTTTACAGAAACTATCTAAAACAACGTTTCCTCTGGAAGTACTAGAGGTGGTGCTTAAGGGTAAGAAATTCTACGCTAAAATCGTAGATGATGAAGTACTAGAAACTAATGCATCTTTGGATGAAGTACTAGAACTAGCTAAAGACATTGGAAGAAATCTTCAAGAACTAAGGCTAATAACTAAAAGCAGTGCAACGAAGAAATTTCTAGCATCAGTGATGACAATATTGAACTTGGATTCTGAAGAAGCAAAAGATTTAAGCTTGAAGCTTAACATAGCGGAGGAGGATGAACTAGGTTTTATAAGACTAACTAAGGAATGGAAAGAGGCAGTAAGGGAAGTACTTAAAGTCTTTGAAGGAAAAGAAATAAAAAGCTAATGTTCATAAACACTATGTGCATAGACAGGTGTAAGTATTGAAGCTTAGAGTTCTAAAACAGACGGAGAAAAGACTAGAACTTGAGGTTGAAGGTGAAGATCACTCACTACTAAACCTACTCACTAAGACTATGCTAAAACTAGACCACGTAAAACTTGCTGCCTACAGAATAGATCACCCATTAGTTGGTAAACCTGTAATCATTGTAGAAACGGATGGCAAAATCTCCCCTGCGGAAGCTATAAAGGAAGGTCTGGAGGAAATTAAAAAACTAAGCAAAGAGTTCATAGAAAAATTTGAAACTGCTTTAGGATCAAGTAGCGAATAAGTGGATAGACTTATGCCAGAATTGAAAAGAGAGACAAGAATAGGTCTAGTTGTTATAAGGAAAATAAATGGGGAGAAAATAGCATTACTTCTTGTTCTCAGAGGTAAAATAATTGAAGGATTTTCAGTAACATTATTTAAAACTCTCTTTGAATTAGCCACATCAATACTATCTACAAAATACTATGGCGAATTAAGATATGTAATACTACTACCATTAAATATGGTAATAAACGAAATAGATGATATGTTTCTTAGAGTGTTAAAACCTCTAATAGTGATTAACAGTAATTTCGAACTGGAAAAATATGTTGGTATTCACGCAGACTCATCTCAGATAATAATAAATCATTTTATAAAACATATAGACCATGAAATAATAAACTTCTCACTTAAATTAATTAACGAAATCTCCTCACTACTAAGGTTACTTGAGGAAAAACAATGTCGCAATGGGAGTTGGCTAAAATACGCATCGAAGTACTAATTAGGCTTGCAGAGAAGGTAGAGAAGGATCTTAAAGAAGCATATGAAAGAACTCCAGCATATTTTTCAGCAAAACCTTACATCCATAGAGCCTTAAGGAACGTAGAGAATATGAGGAAAATAATTAGAGAACTCGATAGCTTTATTAGCTCACATAAGGGTTAAGATTAATAATGGAGGGTTAATTTATGAGTAAAGTAATATTTTCCGATGCTAGAGCATGGAGGTATTTAATGACAGCAATAGGCAAAATAATTGAGGAAGGTACATTAAGGTTTACTAGTGAAGGTGTTACGCTAAGGGCTATGGACCCATCACATATAATTATGGTTGATTTGAATATGCCTAAAGCGGTTTTTGAAGAATATGATGTAACAAAAGAGGAAAAAGTAGGCATAAACTTTAACGATTTCGTTAAAATCCTGAGAAGAGCAACTAAAAACGATAAACTAGGTTTAGAGTTAAAGGAGGGAAAAATAGCCATAATATTTCTAGGCGCTTCTGAAAGAACGTTCGTTCTACCAACACTTAGTGTAAGCGAGGAAAAATTACCTGAACCTAAAATACCATTCAAAGCTTCTGTTAGAATAACAAGTACAACTTTTAGAGACATGTTGAAAGACATAGATCCCGTAGCAGAAACAATAAAGCTAGTGTGCGATGAAGGAGCATTGAAGGTTATAGGTAAAGGTAGTAGAGGAGAAGCAGAAGTTGTTCTAACCGAGGAAAGTGGGGCGTTAATAGATTTAAGTGTTGAAGAGAAAGCAGAAGCATCATACAGCATAGAATACTTCAAGAACATAGCGCCTGCTTCTCAAGCATCAGATACTGTAACAATAAGATTCGCAACAAATATGCCTTGCAGGTTAGATTTCGAATTAGCAGGAGAGGGAAGGTTAACGTTCTACATTGCACCAAGAGTTGACTAAAAGTATGAATGAGAAAACTTCTGCCATCTTAGAATCTCTGTTTAAATCATACTATGTTAAAAATAAGCAAAGAATTTTTGAACCACCTAAATTAAAAAACAGGGAATTTGCTTTTCAAACATTTAAAAGCGAGGGAATGATAAGGCATCTAGCATTCGAGAATATTGAGGAATTAAGAAAATACATTGTTAAGACCGTCCCTAAACATGCTTTTTACTCTACAGCAATATATGTACTGCCCTCAGCACATGATATGGATGAAAAAGGATGGATTAGCGCGGAATTAGTTTTCGACATAGATGCAGACCACCTTGACACTGCTTGTAGAAATCAACACGATTTCTGGAAATGTTTAACATGTGGCCATCGTGGGAAAGGAAAACCTCCAGAAATATGTCCTAATTGTGGTTCAAAAAACATTAAGTCCTATGCTTGGATATGTGAGAAATGTTTAGCCAAAGCTAAAGAGGAGACTCTGAAACTTATAGAAAACTTTCTTGTACCTGATTTTGGAATAAATCCGAGAGAAATTATGGTCGTGTTTACTGGTCATAGAGGTTTTCACATACATGTATCGAGTAAAGAGTACGTTAAACTTTCCTCTGAGGAGAGGAGAGAAATCATAGATTACATCAAAGCCTTAGGTTTAAGCATAGATAAACTCATACCGTCACGTAAAAGAAGTAGAGAAATCTTAGGGCTTGACGTTGATGAACCTGGTTGGAGAGGAAAAATAGCGAGAAAACTATATGATTTCTTAATAGAACTTGAAGAGAGGAAGGACGAGATAAAAGACATTTTAGGCGAAAAGACTGTTGGTGAGCTTATCGAAAAACTAAATAAGATAGTAGTTGAAATTATGGATAAACCTCCAAAATGGACTACGCTTTATAAAACCCTGGGTAGGAGGAAGCTGAAAACCCTACTTGAAAAACTAGTTAAAGAGGAAAAATGCGAAGTAGACGAAAAAGTCACAATAGATACTAGAAGGCTAATAAGACTGCCCGGAACTTTACATGGGAAATCGGGTTTACCCGCAATAATACTAGACCTAGATGAGCTTGACGAGTTTATGTTAACTAGAGATTTATCCCCGTTTAAGGGAGAAGCTAAAGTAAAATTCATTGAGGAAATACCCAAAAATATGGAAGTACTTGGCGAGAAAATAGTGGGAAGGAAGGGAGAAAGCAAGAAAATAAGTTTGCTAGCAGCAATATATCTTGCAGGAAAAGGACTAGTCGAAATAGAGGGTATTAAATGAAAGAGCTAATTCTGCTTTTAACAAGAGAACGAGGAGGAAAAGAACTTGTCAAAATATCGTATAGAGACTATTTAAACATATTAACTGATATCAAAAAATCTACGCCATTAGATTCAGAGGTTAAGAAGATATACAATGCCTATGTAGAAAAATATGTTAATGAATTAGCGACTACTAGGATATTAAAAATTCTCAAAAACAAAAACATACCTAAAAATACCATAGACTCGGAGATACTCAAATTTTTAAATGCAATTATTAAAATTTACACTGCTATTCTTCAAGGCAAGATACTAGTAAGTAATAATTACTGTATTCCGGTAAAAGTGTTGAAAAATTACATCTTAGACCAAACCATTGCTCGGGAGCATAAGATCCCTCAAAAGCTTAAAAAGGGAGAAGTAGTACTCATGCCATTAAGAATTGCTTTACCATTATATATCTTAGGATTTGTTGAAGTAGAATTCTAAACCTAAAAATATATTTACTAGGTCAAAATTCTTAAATCACAGCTCAAGTAGACAAGTGTAAGGAGCGAGGAGGTAAGTATTGAAAATACCTAAAGAAATAAGAACATACTGCCCAAGATGTAACACTCACACCTTACACACGGTAACCATATATAAACATGGAAGAAGGAGAGCATTAGCTGAAGGCGAAAGAAGATATAGAAGAAAACAGGAGGGTTATGGTAGTAAAAGGAAACCTGAACAGAAAAGATTCGCTAAGGTAACTAAGAAGGTTGTTTTAAAGTTGAAATGTAAGAGGTGCGGTTACATAAGTCATAGAGAAGGTGTAAGACTGAAAAAAGCAGAAATATCAAAGTTCTAGGAGGTTGAAACTGTGGTTAAGAAGCGTAAAATACTGATACCAGAACCTAAAAGCAAATTTGTAAAAGTAAAATGCCCTGATTGCGGTAATGAACAAGTTATTTTCGACCATGCTTCTTTCCCCGTAAGATGCATTGTTTGTGGTAAGCTTCTTGCAAAACCTACTGGTGGAAAAGCAGAAATATATGGTAAAATAGTCAAAGTTTATGGATAACTTGAGGGAGAACATTTGAGTTTTGAGGAAAGAGAACTTCCTGAAAAAGGGGAACTCGTTATAGGAACTGTCAGGGAAATACATGAACATGGAGCATATGTTACACTCGATGAATACGATGATCTCGTAGCTTATCTTCCAAGAACAGAAGCTTCTACTAAATGGGTTAGAAGTATTAGAGAAGTGCTTAAAGAAGGGCAGAAAGCAGTATTTAAGGTAATTAGAGTTAATAGGAGAAAGAAGCACGTAGACATATCGCTTAAAAGAGTTTTAGAAATTGAACGTAGAAGAAAGCTTCTCGAATGGAAGAAGCTTCAAAAATCATTAAAGATCATGGAAATTATAGCTTTAAGACTAGGCAGAGACCCTCACGAAATACTTTCAACAATAGGTAAAAAGCTAACTAACAAGTTCGGAACCATATATGCTGCATTAGAGGAGGTAGCAAGGAAGGGAAGAGAAGCAATAGAAGATTTAGAATTAAGAGATGAAGAGAAAAAGGTAATTGAAGAAGAAGCTAAGAGACACATAGAAATAAAAAGAGTTAAAATTTCAGGCACACTATACTTACTCTCCATTAAAGGTGACGGAGTTAAGGCAATTAAAGAAACACTGACCTCCTTAGAAAACGTGAAAAAACCGGAAGAAGTTAAAATAAGAATATACACTATTGGATCACCAAGATACAAAATAGAATTAACAGGGCTAAATTACAAGGACCTAGAAAGAACCTTAGCAAACATGCTGAAAATAGTTAAGTCAAAAGCTAAGCAGTATGAGCTAAGAACAAAATTTGTACGTGATCGAAGATGAAGGGAATACTTAGGAAATGCGTTAAATGCGGCCGGTACACACTAAAACAAGATAAATGCCCGTGCTGCGGAAGTAAGGTAGTAGTTCCACATCCACCCAAGTTTTCACCGGAAGATAAATATAGGAAATACAGGTATTTAGCAAAGAAAATAGCTGGGATAATACCTGAATAAGTATTTTTAGTTTCTCTTTAACGCATCTGTCCTTGTACTTCAAGATACTTTTGATAATTTAACTTAGCTAAAACCACAATAACCACTATGTCCATACCCCTATACTCAGTAACATCGTAAAACACCTTCTCTATTTCAAATATTTGGAGAGGCTCCATACCTAACGCTTCAAACGGATATCCTCCTAAATATAGTGGAACACCTAGCTCTAAGCTAACATTGTAAGCACCCCAAGCTAGAAGCTTAAACAACAAAGCACTTCTCGTCTTATTACTAAACCAGTTCAAACGGCCAGTCATAGGATCATAGTACTCAGTAATATTCAACCTACCAACACTAATAATTGCAACAGACTTAGAAATATCACCACCCCTACCAGGCGCTAAAACATACTGACCAAGCACCCTAACCCAAGACCTGGTAAAAACCTCGAAAACAAGCACATAAGAAGCATTAGGAGGCATCCTAAACTTCCTAAGGAAAATATCAGCAGCATAAGACTCATTACCCATCAAAGCCCAAGCCATCAACCTAATCTGAGTAGAATTCAAAGTAGCATTATCGCAAACGCTCGTTCTATTACCAACAATAGCCGTATGATAACCATAATCCCACCAAGAAGCTATTACGGCGTTTGGTGGTGTGTTTTGTTTTATGTATTGTAGTGCTTGTATCCATGCTGTGTTTTTGCCTCTTGATATCATTTGGGGGCTTATTATTGTTGGTGCTACGTCTCCTGCTCTTATTCCTACGGGAACAGTTATTGTTATTACCATTAAGAGGAGAACTATCACCGCCATTATAGGGACAGGATCTATTTTCACAAATATCTTTACCTTCTTCTTCCTTGGCGGCTTCTTTATCAACTCCGTTATGAATACATCTAGGAGTTTAGTTAGGCCGTAGGCGCCGGTTATTGCTGCTAATGGTCCTGCTAGATGTGCTAGGTACGCTGCTGATGCGAATCCGTAAATTGACGTTATTGCAGCTATGAATACTAAGTACCTTTCCTTAGACCTGTCCAGTACCATGTATAGTAGCCCTATAGGTATTAGGAAGAATGCTGGCGATAAATGATAAAATATGAAGTCCCATGAGAGAGCCGCATGCTCGGCAACCGATGCGAAAAGTACGTATTTGCTTCTAAGCCATGGAAGCATTATTGAAAGCATCCTACCAGGCAGTACTCCAACTATGCCTTGCATAACGAGAATGGAATATGTTAAACCAAGCACAGATGCTATACCAACTAATATTGTTAATCTTCTTAATCGACTTACGCCAGTCTTAATTAAAGCTAAGTCCAAGAATAAAGCCAAGATTGCAGTAATTAATGCGACTCCAGGCGCAGTTGTAAACAGTCTAAGGCCTATTTTCGGTACTAAAAGTAAAATGCTTAACGCGATAACCACTGAAACCGTGTAGTTTACCGTAAAACTTTCATTGTTCAAACCTAAAATAACCATTAATAAGCCAAAAGCTGCAATAACAAGTGCTGTGTAAGTGTAGCCCCCCCAAGTAAAGCCTACTAATCCTAAAAATATTCCTGCTAGAAGACTGTACACTAATTTCATTCTTGACTTTGTTTCTTTAAGCATCTTAATGTAGAACAGTAATGAACATAGAAAGAACATAACTCCGAAACCGAGTTTAGTATAGAAACCGGCGATAGTTCTATCTATTGCTGACGGCAAAACTGCTGTCATGAATGCTGCAAATATGCCAGTCTTGCTATCTTTAATTTCCTTCCCTATAAGGTAAGCTACTATAACCTCTATCATTCCCGCTATTACAGGCAGAACAACACATATAGTCATTAATTTTTCCTCTTCACTAAGTCCCCAAAGAAATGGTGAAGCAAGATAGTAAGCTATGTAGCCTATGTAGGGTACCCCAGGATACTCTGTGGTAACAACGTTTCTTCCCCAAGGGTACCAGAAGTTCTTAACGTTTTCAGCTGTTAATTCAAACCATCTTCCGGGGCCGTAGTCGATTAGCTGCTTTGTAGACCAATACATAAAGTAAGGATCGTACTCGTAAAGATAGAAGCCATATTTTATTGGTTGCAGCCTTATTGTAGCGGCCAACATTACTGTGGCAACTAGTAGAGCTGCATAGGCTATGTTTCTCACGTTAAGTAGCGAGAGAATTTTCTTCTTAAGATAAGCTGTCAACATGCTTTACCTCATAACTTATCAAGGTATTTTCAATAGGCAAACCTAGTTAATATTTTTATCTCAGAATGAAACGTAATTAAAATTAAATAGAAGTGTTGAGCTTAAAATATACTGCCTTAAACCTAGGTGTTGAGTGTTGGCTAAAAGGAAAACAATAGTTTCAAGAATTGCAAAGCCAATTTCGGAGTACTGGGAATACGTAGTAATGATGATTATTCTAGTTACTATATCGGCTATTTTGGCAGGTTTCGTTTACGCAACAATGAATAGGGTGCCTCCTGCATTATTTCTAAGAGAAAGAGGTATGGTTATAGTGATTTCTATGAGAAGTGATATATACAGTTACTTCAGACAAACAGGCATTGAAACTCTTGGTGTTGCCTTTTTAATACTACTGTGTAGTGTTGGAGGATTATTGATGATAGAAGTTCCTCGGAGAATTAAAAATTATCGATTAGCAAACTTAATGTTCATACTGGGCTCTGTACTGTTCATAGCATCCATGTTGATCATAATCGGCTTGTACGTTTATGGAAAAGGTTGGAGTATCCCCTTCTAGCCTTATTAAAGATACAGTATATGTGATGTATTATGAAGAAAAAAGAAAGCGAGAGCTTTACTGTACCTGTAATATACTTTGGCATGGTAAGTTTCTTCACCGATGTTTCTACGGAAATGATGCGCCCTATCATACCCCTGTTTGTTGTAGAAGTACTTGGAGGTTCACGTTTCATCCTAGGTTTCATTTCTGGTCTTGCTGAAGCAGTGAGTTATGGTTTAAGATTCATAGCAGGCGTATTAGCTGGGGTTACTAGAAGGTATTGGGCCTTAACAGGGCTAGGTTATTTTCTTTCAACAATTAGTAAGCCTTTGACAGGTGCAGCTCCTACATGGCATTGGGCAGCATTAACTATTTCTACAGACAGAGTAGGTAAGGCTATTAGAACTCCTGCAAGGGATACTTTGCTAGCATCGATTGGCCGTAAGGAGGTTCTTGGAAGGGTTTTCGGTATACATAGGTTTTTGGATCAATTGGGTGCTGTTTTAGGACCTTTAATTACAACTTCCTTGCTGTGGTTCTTTATTTTAAACTACAGGACAATAATTTATTTAACAACTATTCCAGGCTTATTATCGGTTTTTATCTTATGGTTAGCGTATAGAAGGTTTAGCACTAGAATAGAAATTGTCGAGGCAAAAGTTAGCTTAGAGAGATTTAAGGAGGTTGTTAAAGAGCTTTCACCTATACTTATACTCATTGTAGTTTATGGATTAGGTTTCTTACATATAAACTTTCTAATAGATAGAGCGAGGGCAGGATTCCTGGTTACAAGCTATATTGCTGTACTACTGTACTGCGTAACTCAGCTATTCCATGCTTTCTCAGGACTATATTTCGGAAAATTACTTGATAGGTTAGGATTAATTATACTTTACATTCCAGTAATTTCGCTTATTTTCTCCTCCATACTTTCATTGTATACTATATTTCCAATGTGTATTCTCTTATCGTTTATGCTATATGGGATACATGAGGGAGTATACGAAGTTTCATGGAGGGCCTTAGTAGGGAAAATAGTTGGTTCTGAAATGAGAAGTGTAGCCTATGGCTTATACCATATGGTCTTCGGCTTTTCTATACTCCTAGGTAGCTTAATCGTTGGTTATTTATATGAACACTTTAGTTATAACTATGCTATCTTTTACGTTATCTCCTTACAGTTAATAGTAGCAGTAACATTAACATTAATTTTGAAAAAGGAGGCGGTAAAGTACTGATGGAAAAACTTACATACTATTAGTTGTCTCTTTCTGCGTAGGGTGTTTAAGTAAATGCCCATAGAGATTTACGATAGGGATGAATTTGTAAGGATCTCGGAAAGAGCTATCAGATGTACTATTAAAAGACTTGGTGATCATGTTAAGATAAAACTTAAGACTAAAAGAAGGCTATATACGATTAAAGTTAAAGCTGAAGAAGCTGAAGAATTGATAAGTAGGTTGAAAATTAAGTGCACAGAACTGTAAGGGATCTAGAGTTCAATCTTGGAATTATTACTACTAATTATTGTTTCAATACCGAACTTCTCATAAACTTCTTTAGCGAACACTTCCTGTGCTTCGGATTCTCCATGAACTAAAATTATTTTCTCCAGTGTTGATTTTAAGTTGTTAATCACCTTAATTAACTGTGTTTTACCTGCATGTGATGAGAAGTCAAACCACTCAACCCTAGCCTTAATCCTTGATTCACCTTGCTCGAAAACTCCTTCTTCAAGAATCGTTCTTCCAGGAGTATTTGGTGCTTGAAAACTAACTAGGAAAATAGCATTTCTCGGGTCATCACATATTTTCTTTAAATAGTACACTGAAGGGCCGCCTCTTAGCATTCCTGATGAAGCAACAATTACTGCTGGTCTTTCCTCTAAAACGGCTTTTCTATCTTGCCAACCTTTAATTTCATGGGAATTTCTTAAAGCTCTTCTAAGCATAGATGGGTTTTTAAGAAATCTACTGTGGGCTAGAAATATTCTGTTTATTTCCCTAACCATACCGTCGTAGAATATAGGTGCATCGACACCATACTTGGTTAGAACTATTAAAATTTCTTGGGACCTACTTACTGAGAAGGCGGGGATAAGAACAATGCCGTTATTATCGATGACTTCTCTTACTGCTTCAATAAATCTTCTCTCTTCACGTTCTCTTGGAGGATGATCTGTTACAGCATAAGTTGTTTCTATAACAAGATAATTTACATTAGAACTATTACGGTAGCTTGCAGGTACCGTCAACTCTGTTTCAACGAGGTTTATATCTCCCGTGAAGAGCATGGACTTAGAATTTGCATGTAATATTACCGACATGCTTCCTGGTATGTGGCCGGCATTTACAAACTCTAATGTGAAGTTGTCTACTTCAACAATATCTCCATAATTTACCGTTTTTATATTCCTAAGCATTTTAGCAACTTCTTCATATTCGAAGGGTAAATAATACCCGGATATATGTAGAAAGTCATTCATTAGCGGTCTCAAAATAGCTTTGGTTATGCTTGTTGAAAGTACAGGGAAACTTAACGTTACGAAGTATAGCGGTAAACCCCCTGTGTGGTCTAGATGTGCATGTGTAAGTACAGCTGCTTTTATATTCTTAGGGGACACATATAGAGGTAATTGGGGGTTCCCTTGATCATCAAAATTTATTCCACAATCTAAAAGAATTCCTTTATCACTATTCCCCGGTCTGACAAATACTGAGAGCCTACCTACTTCCCTACCTCCACCAAGGACCTCTAAGACTATTTTTGCCATATCTTCTCACATTTTACTTATTCGGTTTCTTTGAATACGTACATTGTTTAGTAGTTATAAGCTTTATCCTTACTATCCGGGAGAAATATGAAATATAAGGAAAGTACACAACTATGTAATGGTGAGATAAGATATGAGAGGCTTATCACCTAGAGAATTAAGGAGGCTTATGAGAAGACTAGGTATGGAAATGAAACCCATAGAGAATGTTTCAAGGGTCGTTATAGAAACCGAAGATAGAAACTACATTGTTGAAAATCCTCAAGTACTTGTTATGACTATGCGAACAGGCGATACTGTAGTTCAGGTATTTGGTAAAATAAGAGAGGAGAAAAGAGAAGAAAAAAAGAGAGTTTTAGAAATCCCTGAAGAAGATGTAGAGCTTGTAGCTTCACAGGCAGGTGTTTCTAAGGAGGAAGCTAGGAAAGCTCTTATAGAAGCCGAAGGAGATATAGCAGCTGCAATTCTTCTTCTAGAAGCTAGAAAGGAAGGATAATTTGCTATGTTTTTTCGCAAATAATTCTTAGAGACCTTATAATATCCCTAACTGTTCTATGTAAAGAGAGAATAAGAGGTATTTTCTCAAGTTCAGCAAGTTTTATTGCTAGTTCATCAACTTTCCTAGGCCCATGCAAAACAACAGCAGCTGGTTTTAGAGGTGATGTTCTAACAGCAACCATAGGCGATCTTCCTGCTGTAACCCTTGTAAATATTAAAGCTCTTTCACTAGTCATTCCCATTATTTGGTAAAACTCGTTACCTGTAAGTGAAAGTATAGTTTTAATACTGTCAAGAACAGTATATCCGTAGATTACTTTTCCGTAGTCTGAAGACGTTAGAAGCTCCCCCTTAACAAGCTTTATAAATTCAGTGACGTGTATTGGTTTTTCGAATTCACACATATCTTCAATACTGTCTAGGTGAATATTCATTGATTTAGCGAGCTTCTTAACTACAATCCATCCTCTATTTTCATCTATGGAAAGCAGACTTTCCACGAACCTCTTAATGAACATTGACCCGGGCGTTCTTCTACCTTTTTCATAATCGCTAATAACGCTTGGAGAAACACCCATATTACGGCTTACTTCAACCTGTGAAACCCTAAACATTTCCCTCCATTTTCTCATAGCGTTTCCTGGATTCCTACTCCAAACAATATCGCCAGCAATTCTCCTAGCAACGGAATCTATGATGAATTTCGTAACCAAAAATAGCACCGCAATATAGCTCTAACATTAATACTATATATATTATTTTAGCTCACAAATAAAACCTTATAACTCCAGAACGTAATAAACCACTTCTGGTGGAAAGGAGGGCCCGTGGTCTAGCCTGGCTAGGATGCGGGGTATAGCCGAGAAAGGCTACCCGACTCGGGACCTTCCACATTAGGGCGGAAATCCCCGTGGTCCGGGGTTCAAATCCCCGCGGGCCCACCATAAAATACCAAGGATTTTAACACATAGTTTATTTTTCTTTCAAAACATAGTTTCTATCAAGTGGGAGACGATATTGGCTGAAACCATTAATGTAGAAAAAGCTAAGGAGAAAGCAGCTGAAAAGGCTATAGAACGTGTTTATGATGCAGAAGTAATAGGCGTAGGAACAGGTTCAACAGTTCTTAAGGTGTTAGAGAAAATGTCCAGAGAAAGAGATGTTTTTAAAAGGAAAACATACTTAGCATCCTCTTACGATACTATGATAAAGTTATCTAAACTAGGCTTTAAGGTCGTACCTAGCTACTTTACAAGCATAAAGCCTGAAATATATATAGATGGAGCTGATGAAGTAGATAAAAACCTGAACATGGTGAAAGGTAGAGGAGCAGCCTTACTTATGGAGAAAATACTAGCATATTTCTCTAAGAAAGCAATCTTCATAGTGGATTACACAAAGCTTGTAAATGTTCTTGGCTCTAAAAAACCAATACCTGTAGAAGTAATACCTTACGCTGCCTCCTACGTTTACGAAGAACTTAAGAAAATGAGCTTGAACCCTAAAATAAGGTATGCTAAAATAGGTAAAGATGGCCCCATAGTTACTGATTTAGGTAACATCATAATAGATCTTTACGTGAAAGCAATAGACCCTTCCGGTCTTGAATTGAAGTTGAAGAGTATTCCAGGAGTCGTGGAAACAGGGTTGTTTGTGAATTTAGCCGACGAAATCATAGTCGGCTATCCTGATAGAGTGGAAGTGCTTAGACGATGAGCGAGAAAACTTTAGCATTCTTAAAGAACGTTAAAGAACAAGTCAGGAAATACGGAATAGATAACGTTGTCTCATACATAAAACCTATTCTTGGAGATCATAGAGCTGCAAGAGTCAAAGAGGGAATCCATGAAAATAGGGTCGTTAAATGTCATGTAATTAATGGAGAAGTTTTGTGGTTTTATCTGGGCAAAAATGAAGTCTATTTAATCATACCCGAAGTATATTGTTCATGCTTGGACTTTCTAATAAATGTTGTTGAAAGAAGAATGGTACCTGCATGCTACCATTTGGTTGTTCAAGCTATAGCTGAAGTCTATGAGAAATATAGGAGCACAAGGGATATCACATTGGCGGAGAAAGAAAAAATACTTAGTGAAATTGAAAAATATGGGTACAGCACAACACTGGTGAGGATTCTTTTGGGGAGGTAGTGAAAGTTTTAATACTTTAAACATTATGAAAAGTTCTAGGTGTACGCTCGATTGTTCGTTCCCATAACGATAGCTTTAGCTTTCCTACTGTTAATAGCGATAATTTTAGATACATACTACACACATACTGAGAAGGAGAGAGAAACAAAATCTTAGGTAGGTGTGGCTCCCATGGGAAGGCGTAGGAAGAAAAGGAAGCTTATTGCAAGAAGACCCAAGAAAACTATTCCCAATGTGTTTCAATGTCCGAACTGCGGTAAAATAGCTGTTACTGTGGAGCTTGATAAACCAGTTAACGGTATAAAACATGCAGTAATAAAGTGTGGAAACTGCGGTCTTTACGCTGAAATGGATGTTCCAGAACTATTCCATAGCGTTGATGTCTACGGTAGATTCCTCGATGGTTTTTATAGTGGAACATTAGAGTATAGGTTCTTAACATCTTCTGAAGAGGAGAAAGTAGAGGAATTAGCTTGAAATACTACGTTAAAATAGGACCCGTAGAAGAGTACTTAAGGAGAAAGGCTGAAGAATCTACGCTACATTTTACATTAATAGACCCTGACAAAACAACTCCACGAGAAGCTTCGGAACTAGCAGTACAAATGGCAAAATGCGGAACTGACGCGATACTTGTAGGTGGAAGCATAGGAGTATCACAGGCCGATGTTGACGACGTTGTTAAAAGCGTGAAAAATAGCGTAAAATTGCCTGTCATAATTTTTCCGGGAAATATAAGTGGGATTTCTAAGTATGCTGACGCCATATTATTTATGTCCCTCCTTAACTCTTTAGACCCTTACTACATTATTGGAGCTCAGGTACTAGGCTCTATAATAGTTAAAAGGTTTAAGTTGGAAGCAATACCTACAGCTTATATTATTATAGG
>Ga0190366_1000159_pt1 | contig 14651 bp, 15 predicted proteins | sample 487218910_MG_FD_169990 | JGI IMG/M metagenome (GOLD analysis project Ga0190366, IMG submission 169990) | Hydrothermal vent microbial mat bacterial communities from Southern Trench, Guaymas Basin, Mexico - 4872-18-9-10_MG | ecosystem: Environmental > Aquatic > Marine > Hydrothermal vents >...
CCAATTAGGTGTGCTACCCACTTTCTATATAAAGTTTTTACTTGTCTATAGGATTATATGCTGATTAGCTGGTAAAACCTTATTAATCCCTTTTTCTCTAAGTGTTGGTGGGCTTTTGGGTTCTAAGTCATTAGAGGATTGGATGAGAGAAAGAGTTAAGGTTGTAGATCATCCCTATGCTCAAGCGGTTTTAACTAAGCTTAGGGATAAGAGAACTGGTCAAATAGATTTCAGGAAAGGCTTAGTTAGGCTTGGTAGAGTTCTTGGCTTAGAGCTTGTAAAGGAGTTTGAGGTTAAGGAGGTTACTGTTGAAACTCCTTTAGGGCCGGCCAGGGGTGTTGCTATTCCGGGAATGGAGCATGTAGTCATAATAACTGTTTTACGTGCTGCAATGCCTTTAACTGAAGGGCTTATTAAAATATTTCCAGCTGCAAGGCAGGGTGTTGTTTCTGCTAGGAGGGTTGAGGAGAAAGGTATGAAACCCGGCTATGAGTTTGAAATAGAAGTTAGCTACGTAAAAATACCGGCTATTAAGCCTGAAGACACTGTTATAATAGCAGACCCTATGCTCGCAACAGGCTCAACTATGGTTTCAATTATGAATGAAGTTTTGAAGAGGGGAAGAGCAAAAAGGTACTTCATAGTTTCCGTAATATCTACGCCAGTAGGTATTGCTAAGGTGTTGGAGAAGTTTAGAGATGTAAATCTAAAAATATACACTGTAGCCATCGATGAAGTTATTAATGAAATGGGCTATATTGTTCCGGGACTAGGGGATGCTGGAGATAGGGCTTTCGGAGACTAGTCTACTCTTTCTCAACAATTCTCGAGTAAACAAGTAACCCCACATTCGCTAATGCAACTACGAGAGAGAAAGCGGGTATTGCAAAGCTTACATTAATAAACCTACTTATCACTGTCTTCTTAAGTTTAGGTTGTAAGCTATTAGCTACTTCGCTTATAACTTCCTTTAACATGGAGTACTTCTCAGTAATATCTGGGCTCCTAATGGGAGTATATAGCGTTACCCTAATGAAGAATTGTTTTTCAAAAACACCATAGCTTACAATAGTTGGGACTCTAATGTACGCCATGAGCATTCGTGCAGAACCTTTACTAGCTTCAATATATGTTGCCGGTAATTTAACAGCATGTCCTTTTATCGTTTCTGTCCAATACCTATCTAAGCTATATCCTTGAAACGTTAAACATACGGGCCATCCATGGAATTGTGATGGATTATCTGATCCTTCAATATATGCATAAATTACTGTCTTCTTGTATCTTAAGGTAACACGTCTAACGATAGGTATGTTTAGAAGAACTTCTGTTCTTCTATCTCTTTTGTCGCTTAGTATTTCTATTGACGAGGAATTGAAAACATATTTTGTAATGTTTGCCGAAAGTTCTTCCACTGGAATTACTTTACCTTTAACTTCTATTGGAGTGTAGGGTATAGTTGATTCAAGTAGTTGAGGTGTGATAAAGGCTAATAAGACTAAAAGGATTAATGTAAAAACCAGGACTTCTCTACTTAGCTTACTTGTTATAGTAGGTGTTTTTGTTTCTTGAAATTCTCCTCTGGGAACTATTTTGAAGAGAATAGTCATAACAATAATTACCGCGACTACCGTCCATATGATTGATGGTGTTGTATGGAAAACTGCCATAGCAGTATCAAGCCCCCATACCCTACCACTTAGAATTATTAGGGTAATACGTGTAATGTTTCCTAGAAGTAAGAGGATAAGCAGGGAGATAGAGGATATTGTAGCTGCTAATACTTTCCTTCTTCTCGGTGCTTTAGCTGAATATATGTGGTCTAGTATTAAGGGTAATCCTATTACAAAACCTGTTAAGCTAACTACACCACTATATGCTGGCCATACTTCGAAAACTATTGTTTCTCCGTTAGGGCCTAATGTTTTAAGAATAACTGAGGTTCCGATAATTAGTTTGGCACTAGTTATTGCTGCTACTATTTCAGCTACTTTTCTGGAAAGTAATGCTGCCATATAGTCTAATACTACTCTGGGTATGGGGGTTATTAGTAGGCTTAAGAATATAACGCTTTTAATCTTAGCTAGGGTTTCGAAGTTCACTATTAATGCTGTAAAAGCCCAGAACATGAAAATTAGGGATAATGTTTGAAGTTCTAGAGTTAATTCTGAAGTCCACGATATCATGTAAAGATATGATGAAATAGAAATAAGTAGTAGAGAAAAAGCAATACTTTGCACACTTATTGCTAGCTTTATGTTTAATCCGCTAATTCTTCTTAAAGCTATGTACGCTACGATAATTGGTACCGCTAATAGGTAGGAGTATTCGTCAAGCGAAGCTAACTTTACTAGTCCCCTTATAGTGTTCCAGTAACTTAAAATCACGATAGATATAGCCCATGAAATGTACGTTACTATGAAAACTATGTTTCCTTGTCTACGTAGGCTCATGCTACTTTAACACCTAACGCTATTGGCTCTATCTTAGCTTTTTCGTAGAGAACCTTTGGCTTCAACTTTCTAGGTTCAACTACGCTATACCCTAATTCTTTAACATTATGCTCTAAGAGACCGTATATGTGTTTCTCTAAGACGTTTCCGTGAATAAACATTATGTTAGTCGGCGGTTGTTCTACGTTAATGACTTTTGAGAGGAACATGTATCCTATGTTTTCAACAACTTTGTCTTTTAAACTGCTAATTTCTATTTGGATTAGAGGTATTTTTCTCATAGCCTTGCTCTTTAATATTCCTGTTAAAGGTTTCTCGAGATTAGCTCTAATGCTCTCTCTTAGAATTGTTAATGGAGTTTCCTTAAGGAACTTCACCGTTTTCGATAGTGCCATGCTAATGTTTGACTTATAAATGTTTAAGTATGTTCTATTTTTATCGTATATTGTAACGTATACTGTTTGAGCAGGGCTTCTTAGGGTTTCATATATGAGTGTTGAAAGTAATGTGTAAACTATGTCATCTAGTTCGCTAAATGTTGTAGATGTTAGGTCGCAAAGAATTATTAATGTTCTACGTGGTTCTCTCTTGTAGTCCTTAACTACGAGTGTTTGTTTGCTAACGCTTTTCTTCCAGTGTATAGTTGAAATTTCATCTCCTGGAACATATGCTCTAACACCGTAATATTCTCCTTTACGTGCATGGCCAGTTACTGCTTTATGTTCAACTGGTAGTGTTGGTGTTTGTGTTTGAGCTAGTCTTGAAAGCAATATTAGAGCAGCTCTGAGGGCTAATTTGTATTGTGGTATTACTGTAACTTTCGATGTTAATTTTATTGTTCTTCTAGCTATGCCCGTACTATCAGCTATTATGGCTTTAAGCTTTAATGTTCCTTTGCCAACGTATTTTCCTAGAAGCTTAAGTTTTATCGTAAGTTTTCCATTTTTGTTTACAGTAGCTGTTCGCTTACTTAAGGCTATGTTGGCGTTTTCGCTTTCCACTTCTTTAACATGGAGTTTTATCTTAAATTTACTATTGTTTTCCACGATTAATTCGTAGGTATTTACATCGTTTCTTAAAACCCTTATAGTGTAGCTGTTGAAACTTAGTTTAACTTTAGCTAATTCCCTGTCAACTATTAGGAACTGTAGCAATGTGAGAGAATAGTATGCGATTAACGTGTAAAGTATTTCCATACTAAATAAGGTTAAGGGTATTATGGGAATGCCCATTAGAAGCATTATGTATGTTGTGTATCCGATTTTCATAACGCCCTTTAAAACATTCCTTTCCTTTAACACAAATTTTCCAGTGTTATCGGTGAGCAAGGGGAAATAAGGTATGGAGAATATGAAGCTGAAGAAACCATAGTTTGCTAAAAGTATAGGTATGGAAAAGTATAGGGTAAAATAGCATACAATGCTCAACTTAGCTACGTTCTTTAACATGGATAGTAACTGAAGAATGAGTAGGAATAGTAGTGCTGCGAAGCTTAGAAAGTTTAGAGGGTAAGCTAATATCGTCAGGAAAACAGTGTACATTAACGGTATAATATGTTTGGTTTTCACTTGCTCTCACCTAGCGTGTTAGCTTTCTTGAAATTAATGTAAAGAGTACTAGCAATGTTCCTACTAGGATTATGGGATTGAGTACGTAATTGCCGACGGCATACGCGAGCATGTCCTTTAACTGTTCATGTAGGCTTTTAGGAATGTGTGTTTGATCTAGGAAAACTTTTTTCTCACTAACGATGTTCCTCACGAATTCCAGGTTGTTTTCGAAATCTATCATAGAGTTTATCACAATACTTGGATCAGATATTACAATTAATGTTCCCTTACCAAACTTTATTGATACTGCTACGGGTAGAGGGCCTTTAGGTTCGCCTTTATCCCATATTTCATTATTATTTACATCCAAGTATGCGAAGGGGCTTGAAAGTGCCAGTATTTTCACACTTTCTAATCCATGTTCGCTTATCATGACTGCTGATGCGTGGTTTAAAACTATGTATTCATCTTTACCTGCAATTTTTGCTCTTGGAAACCTTTTATTCTTAAAGTTATCAAACGGGTCGTATAGTGGAGCATTGCTAGATATTATTATTGGTACTTTTAAATATTCTAGAACAGTGTTTCCTTTACCATAATCGTCCATAAGTATTAATGTTCCTCCTTGAAGTAGGTAATTTCTCAGAGCTTCCAATTCATCTACTGAATATTGCCTATAAGCTATTGTTATTACAGCTGTTTCTTCGGGATTCCTTATGGAGTATATGGTGTTGGCAAAGTTTTCTACTATTACTTCAGCTTTTAACTCTTCTTTTAACCTTGAGAAACCATTCCATCCGGGATTATGGATGCTGAAGTCTGTTACTGTAGGATACAACACTATGAGTATGAGTAATGTTAGTATGCTTATGAATATCGCATTTTTCTTCTTACTCACATTTTACCACCTTGCTATTTTCTCATAACATTTACGCGCCAATATTAGCTCCTCACTTGAAAAGTATGGTTTAAAGTAAAGAGATTTCTCAGCCAGAGAGGTTAATTTCTCAAATGCTTCGAAAACTTCTCTAGGTACCTTACTCTTTATTGATAGACAATATTCTCTCATAGTCTCATAAGGCTTAGGAGGGTGGATTTTCTTAGAAAGTAACTTAACAGCATCGATGTAAAGCTTTGTAACTTCTGTTTGAACTTTAAATTCGTACACTGTAGGTTTCTTTGCAAGTGCTTCTGTTTCTAGCTCTGGATAAAATGTCATAACTGGTTTTTCTGGGATCTTCTTTTTCATAATTCTCCTTCTTCTACGGAATAAAGCAGCAAGTTTTGCTGTTGAAAACGTAATTTCTCTTGGGGAAATAGCCATGTAGAATCCTAGTGTAAGTAATGCTATGGTTAACGGTATTAAGCTAACAATGTTTACTTTACTTCTCCTAGTGAGAAGAGGATGCCAAGGTTTTTCCGATTCAAAAATTATCTCTACATTTAATTCGTTAAATGTAAGAGTAAATTTCGGCTTTAGGCTAAGAGAAAATTCCCCATACGAATCCGGTATTAAAGTATGTTTTTCCCCATTAACTCTAATTACGACTGTTTCTCCCCATATTGGTGTCCCGTTTGAGTACATTAGCCTTCCTTTAATAACAATACTGGATAGTGGGTAGTAAACGATTCCTGGAATATTTACGTTTAGTTTTGAAGGAACATATGTTACCAGAATTCCGAGTCCTGCTGTAGCAGGTGCTAGGCGGTTTAAAGGTTCAACGTAGAACTTCAATATGTGGGTGCCTATACTGGTGTTTTCAGGTATTTTAAGAGTCACTATGGTCTCTTCAGAGTATACTGTAATATTTTCTAATGGAGTATTATCTAAGAATATTTTGACGTTCCTAGGACTATTTTCTGTAGGTGGAGGGTTTATGGTTAGCGTGTATTGCGACTTTAACCCTGGGTAAACTATTGTAGGGCCTTGCACAGTTGCATATGTTGGTTGGTATAGAACTCTTACTGTGGTTTGGTTGTAGCATAGTCTATAGAAACCTACATCATCGCCTATAGGCATGTAGTGGACAGCAATAAGTAAGCCTTTAGTTATAAGGTATTCATCGTATATGTATGGAACCCTATACTTGTAATTGACTACTCCCTCTTCATCCGTTTTAAGCTCTTTTCTAAGAAGAATACGGTCTCTAAATATTATGCTTAACAATATAGCTCTATAGGGGAGTGCTGTATTGTTTTCTGAAAGCAATTGAGCACTAATTGAAATGTAGTCTCCGACAAAAACAGTTTTAGGTTTAACATTCAATAGTATTTCCGTACCATGTACTCCCTTGATTTCTACTTTCTCATAGGGTATTCTTGCTCTTAAGTTACGTATTTCCTCGGCATACTTGTCTATTAGTTTTCTTAGACCATGGGTTAAGTAGAGTCCTATGGTTAAATGTAGTTGGTAAAAATTTCCAGCATATTCTTCTGGAACATATCTGCTTATTGCCGATACTAGTCTTTGCTTATACGTTATTAGGGTACCTAATGTTATGTTTGCTTTTGAAAGGTGGAAAGTAGCGTTATCCAGGGAGTAAAGTGCTCTCCTATATTCCATTAACAGAATGTAGTGTTTTGCTAAGTCTATGTAATATCGTGTATCGTTTAGGTTTTCATAGGTTTCACTTAGAAGTTTGTTAAACCTGTTAACTATGTATTCGAGTTCTTTGGGGGTTTTCAGTAAACCTGCTGGCTTAAGTGTTTCTGTTGAGGTTTTATAGTCCTCTAAGGTCATTGAGGATAGTGTGTAAATGTAAAATGTTAGAAGCGTTGTTACGTCTGTTTCTTCTTTAGCTCTTGAAGGGTCTTCGTGCGGCACCAGTTCTGTTTCTGCACTACATGGTGTTAGAATAGAAATAATGGTTACTATCAACAATACCAGCAATGTTATTGCTAGAGCTTTTCGCAGATAAGCAGACATCGCTATGGCCTCAGTATGCTTATGATTATTGTTGGTGCTATTATTTCCAGTATTCTAAAGGAGATTATTATTATAAAAATTGTTATCAGGATTTTCGAGATTACGCTTATTCCTTTCTCCACTTCTTTAGGTAGAGGCGAATATAACGCCAGAAGTATAAAGTATATAAGAATGAATACGGTTACGTAAACATCTACTCTTTTCTCTCCAACGAGAGTTAGCGTTACCAAGGCTATGAACATGCTTATTGCTAGTCTTGTAAGGAATTTTTCAATAAATACTGTTTCTGCCATGCTGTCCCTCTACTTAAACGTTAAAACGGAATCTTTTCCTTTAATTTTAAGACTTATGAAGTCTATTTTCTTACCCAATGTTTCAGCCAATACAACCCCTACCAGTGCCGTTGTGAACCCTACTTTACCTCTATATCCTTTACTAAAGTACTTCATTTTAGAAGCTACTACTATAATTGTGCTGTCGGGTTTTTCAGCTACTTTAACATTATCTGCTATGTTTAAGTGTTGGACAAGGATTTTAGATAGTATGTCTTCTACTTGCCCTATATTTTCAACTTTTGATACAGCTAGTTCCTTAATAAGCTTAGTGCATGGTGGTCTTAGTTTTAAGTAGGGTATGTTTCTTATTGTGATAACGAATCTTTCAGGCAGATCCTTAGTTTCCTTTACATGTAAGTGCTTAGCTAAAGGTATTATTATCGATGGTTTTCCATCCTTGTTCATGCTTGAAGGTAGAAATGAAGGTTTGGCATCTAGTATGTTTAGTTCCTCAAATATTCTTTCAATATTTTCTCTAAGATATTCAATTTCTTCCCTCATAGCTTTTATCGGGTGTTCGGGCATTTCCCATCCGATAGCGAACATTACTGCTCCAACCATAGCTAAGCCTACAAGGGCAGCTGTTAACTCGGGTGTATTTAGTAGTATGAATGATGTTATTGAACCTACGATACCTATGATCATAAGGTTTAAACCTATTACGGCATGTTTTATTAGCATCTTATATCACGTACCTTGAAATTATACTGCTAAGTCTTAAAACGTAGTCTCCAAATATTCCTTTAAAACCACCTAGCCCTGTTCTAAACAGTAAACCTACTACAGCTACTACTAGTAATGATGGAAACTCGGTATAGAATGTTAACGCCACAATTGCACATATCGTAGCAAACACTACCTTATTTGAGAACATTTTTGTAGGTGTTATCGATTTAGATACTGCATATTCAAGTATTGGACCTAATAAGTAAAAGAATATGATTGGCTCCAAGGCTACTATCCTTGATACAAAGAAACCTGCTAAAATCAATACCGTAACCGCTGTTACGTCCTTTCTTCTTAATTTCGGAATTTCAAGTTCAAGGCTTTTTTCAGAATATATTAGTGACAAAGCTACTGTAGTGTAAAATGCACCATACGCATAATTCCATGCATTTCTAAATATCCCAACATACACTATTAAGTGCGAGAGAAGGGAAGCAAGAGGAATAGTCCATAATAGTGATGAGATATAATTTCTTAGTTTTAAAATCCATAAGTTTATAGTGGTTATGAATAACGCAAAGTACGTGATCAATTTAAGTAGTTCTTGAATAGGTAAAATGTTTACTATGGCAATTATCCCAAGCATTGCAAGAGTTATTGCTAAGACTGTTTCTTCTTCTAGCTTCATATTTTAGGTACCTCAACTGTTTTGAGGGCTTCTTTAACAATATCTTCGGCTGTTATCCCTTCCATTTCTGCTTCTGTTTTTAACTTTATTCTATGAACTAGTACTTCATGGGCGAAGTATTTTACGTCGTCAGGTATTACGTAGTTTCTACCTGAAATAAAAGCGTATGTTCTCGCTGCTTTGAAGAGGGATATTCCTGCTCTATGGCTAGGGCCTAGGGCTACGTCTGGGTGTTTCCTAATGTATGTTACTAGGTTAACTATGTACTTGACTATGTTTTTATCGACGTATATGTTCTCTTTAATGTAGTTTATCAGTTTAAGTATTTGAGCTGGTGTTGCTACTTGGCTTACAGGTATTTTTTCAATATAGTCTATGTTTGATACTATTTTCTCCTCCTCTTCTGGTGGACTATAGTCGCTCCATAACCTAAACATGAACCTGTCTAGCTGAACTTCGGTTAGAGGGTATGTTCCAACAGAAATAGCCATAGGTATTTGGGTTGCTACGACCATGAAGGGTTCTGGAAGCTTATAGGTTACTCCTTCTATGGTTACTTGTTTTTCCTGCATTGCCTCTATGAGAGCAGCTTGCGTTCTAGGTGTTGTTCTGTTTATTTCGTCTGCTAAAACTATGTTTGCGAAAATTGGGCCTTCCTGAAACCTTCTTTCACCCGTAATTGTGTAAATGTAGAAACCCGTAATGTCTGATGGCAGTGTATCCGGTGTAAACTGTATTCTCTTAAATACTCCACCTATTGTTCTAGCGAAGGCTTTTGCTGTTAATGTTTTTGCTGTTCCAGCGTATCCTTCTATTAGGACATGTCCTTCGCTTAAGAGAGCTACAATAATTCCTTCTATAACTTTTCTTTTACCGACAATAACCTTGCTTATTTCATTAATTATCCTCTTAGGTATCTCAAGCGGTTCCTCACGTGTATTATCGTTATTCAATTAGAACACCTTGTTATTGTCTAACATTTCTTAACAATTATCAACTATTTAATTTTATACTTCCCACTTAGGATTAGGTTATGTTTTTAGGTTAAGAATTCTCCAGTAACATGAATATACGTTAAATCTTCTTCCTCTAGCGAATCCTATTAGCGTAATATTGTTTCGTTCAGCGTAAAGTACTGCGTTAAGTGTTGGTGCGGACTTAGAGACTATTATTGGTATTCCTGCTTTGGCTACTTTAATAACGGAGTCTAGGAAAACCCTACCTGAGGTTAAAATAAATGTTTTACTAAAATCTATGTTTCTTAGAAAACCCCAACCTACAATCTTATCTATTGCGTTATGTCTTCCAATATCTTCTACATAGATCATAGGTTCAACAGGGTTTATTCTGAAGAGAGCTGCTGAATGTACACCGCCTGTAATTTTGAAGACATGTGCTTTTTCATGGAATTTCTTTAAGGCCTCAAGTATGCTTGTTGCTGATATTTTAACATTAGATTTCACCTTACCCTCGAATGTGCGTGTTAATTGCTTTTCTTCGCAAAGAACTCCATAGCTCATTGCTAACTTCTTAAATAGTTGAGGCTTAATTTTCAAGTGAACATTAGCAACGTTATTTACAAACTCTATTTTCTCAACGTCATCAACGTTATCTATTACTCCTAAGGATATTAGATTACCGTAAATGAACTCCTTAACCATGCTCGGTGATATGGAATACCTTCTAAAAGGGATTCCGTGAACGTAAATGTCAATAGCATGTTCTTTAACTAGTAACTCCTCAACTTTTTCAGTAAACATTTTTCCATTGACTATGCTTACTCTAATAGCTTCGTGATGTTCATATAGAGGTTCCACGTTCAATGCCTCCACGGTTAAATTTTCGTATAAGCCAGTTAAATATGCTATATTAAGTAATGTTATGTGTTAAAAACGCTATTTTACCTCATAGGTCTTAGTTTAGGTTAGGAATTTAAGTTTGAAGTATGTGTATTTTCTGTAAAGAGCTATTATTGCTAATGATAAGGTTAATAGTGCAAGAGAAATTATTATGGGAACCAGCCTAATACCCCATGGGGTATAGTTTAGAATTAAACCAACTAAGGGGACAAGAGCTAAGCTTAAACCTATACTCAGCGCTAATCTCTCTAATGGCTCTAATTCTTCCCCTCTAGGATATAGTGCTTCAAGAAGAACGGCTCCCGGGACGTAGAGTACGTATAAGCTTCCAAAAACGTATCTAAGGTAGATCAGAGGTGGTTTTGTAACATATAATGCAAGTAGTATTGTTGAAACCACGAAGGCAAATAGTATGTGAAACCATAGTGATTCCATGCTTAGAAAGTATTGAGGGAATGTTTTAGGAAGTTTTTCAGGCAATATGTCTATGATCCCTTTCTTCCAAGCCAAGTAGGTATAATATGAGGCTCTATCATAGCTTATTTTCGCTCTTGAAGCTACTTCCTTAATAAACTCTGAAAGTCTAGCACCTTTCCTTTCCCTAGCTACTTTCTTAATGACTTCTTCTAGGTTTTTCAAAACCTTTTCCTCTTAAACTACATTATGTGATTATAGCTTAACATTTAAATAACTATTTTCAATAACGTTTTACATGCAATTGAGCCAATACGAGGACTAGGTCTTGGTATACCTAGTAATCTACGGTGACTATGGTAAATACTTTCTAGAAGCATATAGGGCTATTTTGGAAGCTAGTAAGAAAGGGGCTAACGTTTCGGAACTTATTAACCGCTTTAATGAGCTACTAATTTTAGTGAGAAAGGGGAAAATAGCAGATGTTGCAAGTAAGCTTTCTAACGTAACAAAGGAGGCAATTGTTTTAGGGGAAGCTGCTGCAAATGCTCAGCTAACCTATACCATAATATCTTTAGTTTCAACAGTGGTTCTAGTAGGTCTCCTTGTAGTTTTTTACATTAGGTACCGTTACAGTATATGGCGTTTATGGGTTAAGGTTAGAGGTAAGCATAAAGTTTATCCTAGTACTTTAGCGAGAAAGAGTTTACTTACAGATCCTGAAGTTTTTGCTGTTGTTTTAGCTTTAATAATTGTTATTGGTGTTTTCGCTATAGCTCAAGTCTATATTTCAGGTAGGGTTGTTGAGCCGTTCTCAGAGATTGGGCTTTTAGGTCCAAAGATGAAGATTGGTGATTATCCAACTAAGGTTACTGTTGGTGAGAAATTCAAGCTTTACATTTACCTAGGTAATCACATGGGGTATCCTATGTGGTATGTTGTATTTTTGAAAATAGGTAACATGACAACTTTTGTGAATGAAACTATACCAGCTGATGTTGAACCTGTTTGGTGTTATGAGGTTCTTTTAAATCACAATTCAAACATTACCATTCCCATAACGGTGTCTCTTAACAAGACAGGAACTAATGTTAGATTAATTTTTGAACTATGGACTATTAATGAGTATGGTGAATTAACATATCATAATAGGTGGGTTCATTTATGGATTAATGTGACTAAGCCTACGATTTGAATCGGAGAAAAGTTTATATATAGTTAGATTTTTCTTTAATGTAGGGTGAAACCTAGTGATTGACATATTAGCTGACTTAGGCGGCTTAATAGTATCTCCTAGGCAGACATTTAAAATAATTTTCGCTGAGAAAAGAGGGTTATTGCAGCCAGCCCTTATCCTCTTAGTAATGATGACTGTTTTATCTCTAGTAACAATAGCTAATGTTGCGATTAGGTTTATGGGTTTTGTTTCACCTTTTATGGGGGGATTTGGCGGTGTTCTATCTGCTTTTCTAGGGTTAATATCTGTTGCAGGTATGGTGATTGGCGGTGCAATATTGTGGCTTATTCTAGGGCTGTTAACCCATGTTTTTGCTAAAGTTTTCGGAGGTAAAGGTGATGTTGAGAAAGCATTTATTGTTCTAGGCTATGCTACTGTTTCGTTCTTCATCTATGTAATCCTAGGGTTTATAGGGCTGTTTACCAACTTCCTTATTTCAATAGGCTTACTTACAGTTGGGCTACTTATTTCAGTAATACTATGGATCATAGTTGCTTCAGTAGGGGTATCGGAAGCATACGGTATAAGCTTAGGTAGAGGTTTAGCTTCAGTTATATTGCCGCTAATAGTGCTTTCACTTATACCCTTCTTAATGACCTTACCTTTCATGTTCATGACGTGGTGGTAAGGTATGGTCTTAAGGAAGGAGGAAGTAGTTGGTATAATTGTTTTAGCTTCAATGATTCTAGGTTTAATAGCACCAATAGTAGCATATTCTGTAGCTAAACCCGCTGAAGTACCGGAAGCTATGTTTCAATTCCCATTTACTGGTAAGTTAAAGTATGTAACATCGGAAACATATAGTGTCTCTGAGGAATTTGAGGTAGTATTAGATGTTAGTGGTGGAGGAGCTGAAATTTTAGAATCTGAAAAAGAAAACGAAGTTAAAGTTGAAATATATGAGTACCCAGCGTTCTTCCCGTTCTTCAGGAAACCTGCTGTAAAAGAGTACAACATAGAATTTGCAGATAATGTACTGCACGTAACTATTTCAGGTTATGTAGCAAAAGTTTATGTACCACCGAAGTTTGTTAAAAGAATTTCCAGCGTTGTTAGCGGTGGTTTATCCGTTAAAATCGATGCCGGAAATGTAGAAACATGTGATTTTAAAGTAACCAGTGGAGGTGTAGAGTTAGATCTTAGCAATTTAAGGAACTCCACTATAAGCATTAATATTTCAGGTGGAGGATTTTCAGGAAAGCTAAGCTACGGTGACTATGTTGGTGAAGCAAAAATAATTATTTACATTAGCGGCGGTGGAGGGAGAATGGATATAGAGAATATGGGTGCTAAAGTAAAAGTTGATGCTGCTATCTCAGGTGGCGGAGGCACAGTAGAAGTTAATGGTGTAACAGTGCTAAGCTTAGGAGGAGCTTCTGTAACGAAAACATATACTGATGAGGGATTTGATGAAGCCTTTAAGAAGCTATTATTGAGCATAGACGTTTCCGGCGGAGGTTTCCAAATAGGGATTAGGAAATGAACTCTAATGAAGTAATAGTTATTCCTGAAGATAGACAGTTAATTGTTAGAAGGATAATTAGCGTTTTAAATAGTGGGCCCAAACTTGAAATACTTAAAATTCTTTCCGAAGGAAAACCATTAACAGCTTCCGAGCTCGCTGGAAAACTCAAAGTTAAAATCTCAACTGTTCTTTCACACTTAGAAGACCTTACCAATGCTGGCTTAGTTAAAGTTGAAACAGAAAGTATTGGAGGACGTGTAGCTAAGAAATACAGTTTAATTTCAAATAAAATTGTTTTAACAGTAAATATTCACGCACTAACACACATTGAGGAGATCGGTGTTGAGGAATATGAGAAGGAAATGGAGAACCTAGCACTACAGTATCTTAAAGCTAAAAGAGAGAAGAGGAAAGGAGAATTCCCATTAACGATTAAAGTTAGGGATGTAGCTAAAACTCTCAGAATAAGTATTGATGAAGCAATAAGAGTTGTTGACTACATTAATACTCATCCTGAGGTCATAATAGGTAGTATTTCATATGAGCTATTGGAAATCGTACGTAGGAACAGAAAAGCTACGGTAAGAGAGTTAGCTGATAAACTAAAAGTGCACCCATATTGGGTTGTTATGGCAGCTAAAAAACTTACATCGCAAGGCTTAGTAGTGTTCGAGGAGAACATCATAAGAGTTTTAAGTAAAAGTTAATGTCCGAGTAACAGTACAAATTACAATTATCTCTTTTTAGTAAAGTTTAAACGATAAAATGTGTAGTACGTGTTTCTCGGTGTTATATTTTGGTTAAGGTTGGTGTAGTTTTACCAATATACGATGTTGATGTTGGAGAAGCCTTACGTTTTGGTGTTCAAGCGGAGGATTTAGGTTATGATTCACTATGGGTTGAGGACCATTTAATGCCTTGGCAGCTAAGTTGCGAGAAACCTACGCTTGAAGGTTGGGTTCTTTTATCGATTTTAGCTGAGAAAACAGAAAGGGTAAGGCTTGGAACAATGGTTTCTAATATTCTATACAGACACCCTGTGATTTTAGCTAACTCAA
>Ga0190366_1000162_pt1 | contig 14390 bp, 26 predicted proteins | sample 487218910_MG_FD_169990 | JGI IMG/M metagenome (GOLD analysis project Ga0190366, IMG submission 169990) | Hydrothermal vent microbial mat bacterial communities from Southern Trench, Guaymas Basin, Mexico - 4872-18-9-10_MG | ecosystem: Environmental > Aquatic > Marine > Hydrothermal vents >...
AAGGATATTGCAGAGAAGGCGAGAAAGATGTGGGAAGAGGCACAGAAGCAAGGAAGAGTGAGAGTTGAACTTGGAACATTTGAAGAAGGTATTGGTGTGAGAGAATTGATGAAGCCTTCACTTGCGGTTGCAGGAAAATCAACTGCAATTTCAGCATCTATGTTTGCAGTGAAATCACCATTCACTTCCTCCTTCTATACGACATCACCAGCAGTAAGGAGTGCCTTCACCTCACTCTCAACTACCTTGAGAAGTTCGGGATTGGTGAGTGTGAGTAAGAGTGTAAGCAGAGGAGTAAGCAGAAGTGTTGTGAGTTCTGTAACATCTATCACTCCAAGTCCTTCAGTTTCTCGCTCAACATCAACAAGGAAATCAACATCACCATTCACATCAACATCTTCAGTTGTCTCACAGATGTCAAAAGGAAGTGTGAGTAGAAGTGAGTTTTCAAAGTTCTCAAGGAGTGTGAGTAAGGCAAGTAAAGGAGGGAAAAGCATAAGTTCAGCATTTTTCTCCTTCTCTGCAAGAGCAGAATATCCAAAATGGAAGAAGAGGAAGAGGAAGGAATTTGAATTCAAAAAGATGTTGGAGGAAGGAGTGGCAAGCAAATTCCTCAAAATCACTCCAATTGCCACTCCTGAAGAATTGCTAAAGGGAGTGTTGAGGAGGTGATGGAGAAGTGGTAAGATGGAAGGAGTTGTGTGAAGTTCTGGAGCATAAGAAAGAGGCGGGCAGACTATTACAGTGCCTACTGATAGGATTTTTAACAGGATATGGAACAGCAATATTCAAATGGGTGTGGTTTGTAGCACTGTTTTTTGCTCTTGCTGTGGTAGGAGTAATTTACTATATGACATGGCTCACAGCAGCTATCATTACATATGTCAGAGAAAGGAAAGAAAGAGGATGTGTAGCGAGGTGATGAAATATGAAAATGGAAATTCCTGAACGAGATGGGATTGTAATGTATTTTGCCATCCTACAAAACCTTGCACAACGACCTGACCTCACAGATTTGGAGAGGCAGGCACTTGACTTTGCTTCTTCCCTCCTATATCAAAGTGTTTATGGCGAGGAAATATCAGAGGTTGGAGAGGAGGTAAAAAGTGTGAGAGAAGAGGGAAGAGAAGGGGATATGGAAAAGGTAAGAAGTGTGCATGAATTGGCACAGGTGAGGAGGGCAAATGCTAAACAATAAAGGGCAGGCAGGAGAAATTGCAGTGTTTGTGATTTTGGCATTCATGGTAGCATTTGCCTACATCTTCATCTCTCCAATTGTGCAGAACATTAAGGATGTTGTTCCAACGATTTCAGATGCGACATCATGGACAAACGCACAGACGCAAGCGATGAATTGGCTTTTTAGGGCGTGGTATGCATATCCTTTCTTTGCTTTTATTGCTCTGTTAGTATGGCTAATCAAAAGAGCAATTGAGAAGAGAAGTGGAGAGGTGGTGTAATGAATGGATGATGAAGAAGGAATGGGAATGGGGACCGCAATTTTCGTTGTGATGCTAAATATCGTATTTGCAATTGTCTTCTTCTTCCTTGTAGGTTCAGTGATGTGCGGAATTCTACCTCCACTCACAAATGTAGTTGGCATCGGTGAAACATCACCATTTGCACAGGCACTCACAGTTGTGCCAAACCTTGTAAATGTTTTCTTCTACCTCCCACTCATTTTCATTTTCACGATGTTCGTATGGCTGTTCAAGTATATTGTGAGGAGGCACAAATACACCTACTATCAGTATCAGGAAGAGGAGGAGATGTGAGATGAAGAGAGTGATTTTCTTCTCACTTCTTTGTTGCATTCTCCTTGCATTTCTCATTCAGATAGGGAGTTGCACAACAGCAACGATTAATGTGGTGAAAAACCCGAGTTTTGAGGAGGGAGAGGAGGATTGGGAGTGGAAGGCAACAGGAGGAAGTTATGCAGCACATGAGTGTGATGATGCTCCAGATGGGAATATGATTGCAAGTTTATGGACAACTAACTATAGAAAAGACAAATTTGAGGTTTTTTTATGTAATGAGTTGATATACAGTCCATCACCAAATAATACATGGAGAGAAACATCTATTGATATAAGCAGTTACAGGGGGAAACTCTGTTACCTAAAGTTTATAATCTATAATTCAGAATTACCTGAAAAGTATGTATTTGTCAGGCAAGAGGTTTTTATCCCCATTAATGCACATTATCTCACCTTTTATCACAAAGAAAACTATGATTATGGCGGGTTCCATTTAGACAGTATTCGCATCCTCACCACCAGAGACTATAAAGAAATTCAAGACCCCTCATTTGAATATGGAATTGGCAATAATCCTGATGTTGGATGGAGTGGATATGAGGAAGTAAATGCATCATCCTACTCTACATCAGCAACAATATCAACAGAATATGCAAAGCATGGAGGCAAATCATTAAAACTCTCTGCAAGCATCAGTGATGGAAATTATGTGCTTGCAGGCGTGAGACAAAAAATTGAACTGACAGATGAGGATTATCTGAAATTCTGGCTCTACATGCCTTCTGATGCTGTGAATGAAGCATATATTGGCGTTGCAATTGATAATGTAACGGTTTGGGCAAGAAGTGCAAAAACACAGACATGGGAAGAGTTTGCTGTGAATGTGCGAGGATATACAGGAGTGCATGATGTTATGTTTTTCGCATACGCAAAGAATGCCTCCTCCTCATCAGTGGAAGGATATATTGATTTTGTGCATTTTGGTGAGGTTAATCCTGTAACACTTGAAGGATATGTGTATGATACACTCACAGGATTGCCAGTTGAAGGATGCAACATAACTGTAACGCAATCAGGAGGAAGTTATGAGGCAACTTCAGGAAGTGATGGATACTACAACATCACAGGACTTGTGACAAACTACCAAGTGGAAATTAACGCATCAAAAGCAGGGTATAGACATACACCAACATATATCGTTTTTGAGACTGGCGGGGTGAAGAGAATTGACATCTACCTGCTTCCTGAAGGTGAGGAGGACATAATCGGACTTGTGCGAAATCATGTCGGTGAAGGAGTTGCAGGTGCAATAGTTTATATCTCAAACACTTCTTGGAGTGCAAACACGACAACAAATGATTTCGGCTATTTCACATTTGACAATTTGAGCAACGGAACATATCATCTGTATGCAACACACCCAATCTATCACCAATCCGAGAAAGTTGCAGTTGAGGTGGATAACACGACAACGCAATATGTCTTCCTCACAATTTATCCATACTATACGCTCACAATCTTTGCGAAGAGTTTTGATGGTGATATTCTCACAAACTTTGCTGTGAGCTTGGACGGAGGAGATGTGAAATCAACAACTGTCGGCTCTGTGACATTTGAGGATGTGATGACAGGTTATCATACCGTAAGTGTTTCTGCTGAAGGCTATTATCCTGCAACAAAGGAAATCTATGTGTGGAGGAATATGAGTGTTACTGTGTTTCTGCAAAAGATGGAAGAAGTAGCAACAACAGAGCAAGGTGTTGGCATCTCATATCCTCCTCACCATGTTGAATTTGCTTGCGTTGATATGTTTGGCAATCCACTTGCAAATGTTTATGTGGAGGCGATACCAATCTCCACAACAACAGGTGCTTGGGATTGGCTTCTGAATTTGTTCGGAATAAGAAATGAGAGCATATCCTATTACACAAATCAAACTCTGAACGGCACAACAGATAGTAGAGGTGCGATAACCTTTGTGATGATGGAAAATGTAGAGTATGAAGTGAATTTCAGAAATGAGAGTTTAGGAATTAACAAGACAATCAGAATTCATCCAAAAGCAGACTATTACACTGTGATATTGACGCCAGTAACATCTTCAATTGTTTCGTCAGAGGATTACATCACCTTCAATTTGAGTTATGAGATTGGTGATGATGAAATCAATCTCTCACTCGTGTATAATGACAGCCTCAATCAAACACAAAATCTCACCTTCTTCGTGTATAACTCCACCACTCTCCTATACTCACAGAATTTCACCAACACCTCAAGTATAACCGTGAGTTATACCGTGCCTTACGAGGCGGGTGAGGAATACATGTGGGGCTACTCTGCCTTCCACTCAAGATTTGGGGAGATGGGGAGGAGCAGGATATTGAGAATTGCATGGTTCTTGGATTTAGGCATCTCAAGAGCATACTGCACATGGATTGCAATTGCTATCATTCTCTTCCTCACTGCTATGTTCTCCTTCACCACAGTGAAGTTTGGCTATGTTGCCATTCCTATTGTCTCCTTAATCTTTGCGTTTATCGGATGGCTTCCAAACATTAGCATTATCATCATCGCCTTATGCTTGGGAATTTTAGCATATATGAGTAAGAGGGAGAAGGAGGTGGGAGTGTGAGATGAGGGCATATGACATTTTGCTCTTTCTGGTATGCTTGGAAGCAAGTATTGGATTTGTAGCATCTATTGACCTGTTCTCAACAACATATGTAGACCCCTCTGCTGTTCAACTAACAGATTGGAATGTGCAAGAAATTCAAAATCAGTCATCATCACCTTCGCTACTTGATACTGCAATTGATGGACTGGTGAAAGCAATACCACAATTCCTTAATATGTTACTTGCGATAGCAATTGTCTATATTCCGCTAACGCAAACACTCGGAGTTCCAACAGAAATTGCTCTCCTCTTTCAAGGTGCTGTGTATTTGATATATGTATGGGCAATAATCCAATTCTTAAGCGGAAGAAGTGTGAAGTATATGGAGTGAGGGAAAATGTGGAGGAGAATGTGGTGGAGAGGAGTTTGCATTTTTGGCATTCTCATCCTCTTTATAGCAACAGCCCATGCAATTGACATTACAGAAATCACAGCAACAGAGACACAAATCAAAATCACAATTGCAAATGCAACTTCAAGTGGCTACATTTTTGTCAGTCCCTCCAATATCTCCTTTCCTTACGCTTACTCACATCAAGGAAATGGCACATACACAATCACTGCAACATTTCTCAAGGTCAATACCACCTATTATGTCAAGGTGTGTGATAACGAGAATTGCTCAAATGTAGTGAGTGTGAATGTCTCAAAGGAAGAGAAACTGCTGGAGCAGAATTTCACAGCACCATTCAATAACCTCATGCAAGGCGGAAACTTCCTGAACATCTCAAAATTGGGAGAGACCATTCCAAGTGTTTATACCTCTCTCCTAACAGACATGTTTTGGGCGATGTTTTTTGGAGGTATCTTCCTTGCATACTGGATTAGACAGGAGGATGTGATGCTTCCGTCAATCGTGGGAATGATTAGTGGTGTTGCGATGATTGGATTACTTCCACCTTCAGCACAGCACATCGCATACATTTTGCTGGTGATTTCAATTGCAGGCACTCTATACACAATCATAAAGGCGAGGAGGTGAGAAAATGAAAAGAATTGCTTTAGTGTTTGCATTTGCATTTCTTTTGCTTGGCATAGGCGAATGTGAAGCAGGTAGTATCACTTATGATAGTGGTAGCAACACTATCATAGTAGTAGGATTTAGTGAGAGTTCTCCATGCACCTTTGAGGATATTTATCAGGCAGATGTTGCAAATGGGTGGGGCGTGGTGAGTAAGCAGGGAGATAATCAGTATGAGTTTAGGTGTAAATTACAAATTGGTGATGGAACAACAGAAACTTGGCTTATTGATGCGAACAAGGCAATTTCCCATACAATTAATGATAATTTTATTTACATTTCAGACTATGGACATTTCAGATGTGGAGTGGTAGTTGATGAGGTAAACAGAACGACAAAAGATGGATGCTTTATTTACACAAACTCATCAAATAAGTATATCCTAAGACTAAGAAATGCGGGAACAGTTGAACTGTATTCAACCACTATTTCGGCACCTTCAGGAACACAATTTGATTTACCAAAACCAACACAACTTCATAAAATCTGGAATTGCAACATAATTCATGTTACTACTTTTGGAGGACCAGCGAAGGTAGATTTTTATCGGACGAATTGGCAAGGGGGAAATGGGCCAAGATTTACAACAGTAAATTCAAGAGATATTAGGCTTACAGATTGTGGGATAGGTTTATATCTGTATAATCTCCGCAATCCTGTAACAATTAGAGATTACAAGATGGTGGGAGAAGAATATAGTTTTGTCACCTATGGAACAGACCCAGGAGCAGATTTATATGCAATTAATGTAGATTGTAAATGGAAAATCATGTGGAAATATGGGAGTAGAGGAAAAATATATCGCCAGTATTCATTCAATCTAAAGGTTGTAGATGAAAATGGAAATCCAATTAATGATGCAAAGGTGAAAGTGTATGATAAGGGGGGGAATTTAGTGCTTGAAAATACAACAGATGCAGATGGGCAAATTCCAGAGCAGATAATAACGAGAGGGTATTACGACCAGGCACATGGAAATACTTTAGTGGATTTCTCACCGCATATGCTTGTTGTTGAGAAGGAAGGATATGAAACATATATCATGTATTTCACACCTGAACGAAAAATTGATTGGACAGTCCCACTTGAGAGGAAGAAAGAGGAAAAAGTGATAGTAAGAGAAAGAAAGAAGGAAAGTATGGATGAAGGACTTGTGCTAGGTTTTGGATTTGGAATTGCATTACTTGCAATTGCATTCTTTGTGATGAAAGGAGGTGGTAGAGAATGAAGAAGTTGATTTTGCTTCTGCTTCTTTTCAGCATCCTGACAATAGCAACAACACAAGCAATCATTATTGAGCATGAATTAGGTTCAACATACATTTTATGGAAATGGAACTGCACCAATCCAAACACATCTGTGAATGTGAGCGTAGATGGTGAAACGGTTATGACAAATGCATCCTGCATAGGTGAGTATCTGTTGAGCAATATCAACGAGAATGAGATGCACATGATAAAGGTCGTTAATACTTCAAATGAGAGTGATTATGCAGTGGATATTGCACAGTCGCTTCCACCATTCTCATTCTTCATGATACTTCTTCTCATTACCTTCTCACTACTGATGATTGTCTTTGCAACAACATCTACGACAAGAATAATCGCATCAATCTTCACCCTTCTCTTCACAGGTTTCACCTACAAATACAGCATCTACTATGCCTCACCACTCTCATATCTTCTGCTATTTGTATTCTTCTTCACTTTTGCACTAATGTTAGTGGAAGTATTGAGAATGCTCACATCCACAATCAGAAAGAAGCCAAAGTGGGAAGAAGATTTCTGGAGTGAGTGGAGAGAAGGAGGTGGTGAATTGTGAGAGGAATTGGCTTCGTTTCTGCAATTCTGATTTTGATGTTCGTGGTAGTGGGAGTATTCACGCTCTCAATAGCATGGAGCGAAATTCCAGTAGAGCCACAAGCAAATACATCACTCGCAAACACCTCAACAATCATTCCAACACTCACCTCATTTCTACCATACCTTGCGTTAGTGGTGATATTGGCGATGACAATTGGAGTTTTCTTATCGGTGGTGAGAGGGAAATGAGAGAAGAGAGTGTAAGAGCGATAACGATGCTGACGCTTGCATTCATCATCGGCTTCAAGAGCATTATACTCTTCCTTCAGCATTCCTTCGGATTTGCATTCACTCTCTTCCTTCTCGCATGGACTTGCATTTGCTTTGCGTTTCCTGACAATCTGATTGGAGCGGGTATTGGGCAAGACCTGAAATTAGGGGAGGTGATTGAAAAATGAGTGAGGAGAAGAGAATTGAAGAGGAAGTGAGGGGGGTATTGGAACGATTGAGAGTGCCATACTCGGTGGAAATTGTGATTGTGGACGACGAGAGTGGGAAAGTTGTATTCAGATGGAGAAGAGGCAGAGGCAATCTTGTGAAAGGTATGCAGAAAACGATTGAAGTATTAGACAGAAAGATAGGAATTCCTGTGAGAGATTTGCTGAAGTGATACGATAGTGAAGGAAGTTTGATTTTTCAACCCTTGACGAAAATAATATTAATAATAAGCGTGAAAGAGTGAGAGAGGAGAGATGGCTGTGAAAAAGAAGGTGAGATGTCGGTTCTGCGGATATGAGTGGTATGCAAGGGTGGAAAATCCGAAGGAGTGTCCTTTGTGCAAGCGTTACCTCATCTCACCACATAAATCAAAGTCCAGCACAAATGCTGGTAGAAGCAAAAAGAGGAAAAGGAGGTGATGTGAAATGGCAAGAAGGAGGAGAAAGAGTAGAAAGAGGACAAAATTGAGTGAGATAATGAGTAAGGTGGCAAGAGGAGTGCGACTAACACGAAAGGAGCGTGAGTATCTCAAGAGAAGGAGGTGATTTCTGTGGGAAGAACAAAATGCCCTGTCTTGCAGAAGGGAAAGCATCACATCTATGGTGCTGTAAGAGGAGTGAGTGATATAAGAGCAATTAACTGCTATATCAGGGAGCAAATCAGAAGGGCAAAGAGTAGGAGCAAAATTACAGAACTTGTGCGACGCTCACTCTACTTATACACACTGACACATGCACCTGCATGGAAGAAGGCGTTTGGGAAGAAAATTGGAAGGATGAGACAAGTGGCAAAAGAGGAGTATGCAAAAACTGCAAGAACTGCAAACAAGCAGTTGGAGAAACTTGGAATTGGTGGAAAAAGATATGATGAGAAGATTGGATGAAGTATGGCAACAACAAAAGAAGGATTGAGGATTTCAGCACAAGAACTTGGTGTGAGACATGGAAAGCAACTGGTAAAGAAACTCACAAGAGCAGAGTTAGAGAAAATTGCAAGGAGAAAGCCGTTGAATGCATATGAGGAGGCAAAAATCAAAGTAATCAAAGAGTTTCTGGAAAAGGAGAAGGAGGAGAAGAAGAGCAAAAAGAGAGAAGGAAGAAAATCAACGAAGAGGGAAAGAGGGAGAACAGTAAAAGTAAAAAGACATCAAACAGGAAGGAGTAAGAACCTCTCACGAGACAAGAAGCTGAAGGCACTACCACCTGGGAAAAGGATAAGTGCATCTGGAAAAGTGTATTATGAATATCGTCAGAACAGAAGTGATTTGAGAGGGGGAATATAATATGTGGGAGGTGATATGATATGGGATTTGATATTGAAGTCCTCCTGAATAATGAGGAGATGAGGAAGAAACTAAATGAGGAGAACAGAAAGCGAGCAGAGCGATGGCTAAAGGAACTAAAGAACATAAGTGAAGCACACCGTAGATACCTTGAAAAAATTGCAAGTGGAGAGTGGAAAGTATGGTAAGCATGGAAGAGAAGAGGAAGGAAGCAGACAATCACCATCAAAGCCAAAGAGAAGAAAGAATGGAGGTGGAAAGAAGAAGCAAACTCAAAAGCGTAAGACATCAAAAAGGAAGGGAGGTAAGAAGAGAGGTGATAATAAAAGAAGGAAAAGGAGGTGATGTGAAATGGCTCTGAAATACAAACCGACAACTGCCAAATATAAGGGAAGAACGAAAACTCTCTACATCTACTATGAGAGCAGAGACAGAGTGAGAGGTGGAAAGGTGCGGTGGAAGCCACATGTGAAGAGGGTGTATGTTTCAGGAGAGTTAATAGAGTGGGAAGTAGGCACATTCACAAACAAGTATGGAAGAAAAGTGTTCGGAGTTAAGATTGTGTATGACACACCAAGAAAGTCATTCATAGCAGAAAGAGGAGGAATGATGTATAGAGTGAAGAGAACGACGATGATAGTGACGAAGATTGTAGAGTTACCAAGAGATGCAAGGAATATAAAACTCTACACAAGGAAAGAGGATGTTGAGCCAACCTTGATGAATGTGCTGTGAGGAGAGGTGAGTAAATCAGTGCCAACAAAGAAAAGCAAAGACCTACTCGGCAAACTAATGAGCAAAATCGCAAAAGGCAAGAAACTCACAAAGAGGGAGCGTGAGTTGCTGTCAGTTGCAATAGATGCATCAAAGAAGGCAAAGAGTGAAGGAAGAAGGAAGAAGAGGAGTAAAAGAAGGAGAAAGAGGTGAGAAATGCCAAAAGTCAAAGAAACACCAAACAGAGTGATAGTGCATGTTGATGATTTGTGGAAGAAGTATCACAGAGCATCACCAAAAGTGAGGAAGCGATGGAAATTCAGGATTAAGGATGTTGGCAGGACAAAGCATTCTGAACTAATCCTGTGCAAGCCACCAAACAAGGATTGGCAAGTGTATGGATGGTCATTCTCAAAGAAGCAGGTGAAGAAAGGAAAGAGAAGATTGCTGGTGTATGATGTGAAGGCGTTTGAGATATTGCAGAAACTGAAGGAGAATGGAGAGTTGAGAGGGTGGAAGTTGGTGTTCAGAGGGGTTTGAAATGACTGTTGCTTGGCTAAGGGAAGAACCTTTTAGCAAGGAGTTTGTGCAATTCTACAATCAGTTCAGTCATTTTTGGGTCAATCCGAATGAGGAATTTAAGAGGAGAATTAAAGCGATTGAGAGAGAGCTGAGCAAGGAGTTTGGCAGTCAAATACCGAAATCTGTTAAATCTGCCTTTTATGCATATAGAAGAGCTCTCTATGAGTATTTCAAGGCGGAGGCAGAGGCAAGGGCAGTTGCTCCACCAATTTCAGTTGTCGGTCGCTCAAAGTATAGTGGAAAGCCTGCAAGAGCAGAGAAAATCATGGAGCGTGCTACAAGAAAATTGGAGAGAGCAGAAAATTGGCTGGAAAGTGCAATCTCCAAAGAGAAGCATAAAAAGATAGTGAGCAAGGTAGAAAAGGAAACTTCGCTGACTTTGAATGAGCTGAAAGGGCAAAAACTAAAGAGGGATTTGAAATTGGATAGTGCAATCAAATCATGGCATAATAAACACAAAGATGGGAGCGGAACTTTCGGTTTTATGCTCACAAAAGGGACTAAATGGGTGAGATTAGCAGGCTCACACACTCCCACTGGAAAAGTATATAACCTGACAATTGAGACTGCTCAACACGCACCAAAGTCAATTTCTGCGAAAAGTTATGAGGGTCTGATTGGGCAACTTGGAAAGTTATTCGGAGTAAGCGTAACAACGACTGAGGCGGGGAAGAAAAGGAGTAATGCAAAGAAGAAAAAAGAAAAGATAAAGATAAGCGAGATAATGGCGAAAGTGAGAAAAGGGAAGAAACTGACAAAGAAAGAGTTGGAGGCGATGTTTGCAAAGCGAAGTAAGCGGTCAAGGAGTGCTGACAAGAGGAGAAGAGCAAAGAAGGTGATAACAAAGTCTGAAGAATACTTCCTGTGGGTCAGAAATCCGAGACGCTACGACATATTGGGAATTGACACGCCTTGAAAATCAGAGTGGAAAACTCTTAAACCTTCCACCTCTCCTCTCCCACCTTTCTTTCCACTTTAGTGTCCTCTGTTCCCACTCTGGAATTCCATTCGCAAGCGTTGCGAGCCAGAGGATTGTATCTGCAATTGCTTCATCAACACTCATCCTTGCCTCTATGCAACAACATCCTCTGCCAGTAACAGAGAGTAGTTTGTCAGAGTTGATTTCATCACACATCCTCTCCATCTCCTCAACAATCTCAAACAAGCTCTGGAGCATCGTCTCCACTCTCTCACATAATTTCTTTCTCTGCTCCTTCCTTACTATACCACCAACTCTCCACAACTCCTCATCAATTGCCTTTTCACACTCAATCCACTCAATCTCCTTTCGCACTGCTCTCCTATGCTGCTCATCTCTCCACTCCTCAAACCTCTTCCACAACTCCTCATCCCTTTCCTCATCCCTCATCGCAGACCACTATCCAGCCATTCATCCTCTCTCACCTTAAAACTTTTGCTCATTTAAACTTTTCTTTAAGTAAGCGAAAGTTATTTGCTGACCCCAGAATTTTGGCTCCAGACCCCTTCAGAACCCACCACGAGACAAGCAGAAACACCTCTCTCGTTGAGGAAAGTCAAGGCGGAAGTATAATTATATTTCCAAGCCAAGTTTTCTTTGCGAGAGCGTGAATTTCGCTTCTCACATATATAGTTTTCGCTTCCGTGTGAAAAACACCTCTGAAAGCAGTTTTCCACCACTCATCTCACACTCCCCTCTCACCCCAGAATTTTGCTCTACACACCCCCTGAAAATCCGCCTTGAGACACGCAGAAACGACCCTCTCGTCAAATGAAGGAGAGGTGGAAGTATTATTTATTGCGGGACTTGAATTTCCTTTGTGTATGAGCGGATTTCTGCTTTCACATATATAGTTTTCGGATTTGTGTCAGAAGGATGTGTGAGAGGTGGAAATCTCAACTCTCCTCACTTCTTTCAATTTTTCACGAAGCCTCCTCTCTGCATTCAGAAAACACAAGTATCTCACACTTTCAAAACTGGGTCATTCTCAAATCTTTCTTGGGAAATTCAGAGAAACCCATTTCCCAAAAAGTTTTTATGATGTGGAAACCCATTTATAAAATCGGAAGAGAGATGTGGAAAAAGGCGTTGTGAGAGTGTGTGGAAAGGAGGTGATTTGGAGGTGAATGTGAATATTGCGTATGTGAGAGTGTCAAGAACAGAGGAAAATGTGGAAAATCAGATGCAAGCAATCAGAAGATTTGTTGGAGAGGGCAAGGAAATAAAGTTTTTTGCTGATGTTGGTGTAAGTGGAGTAGTTCCAGCAAAGAAGAGAAAGGGTTTCAGTGAGATGCTCAAGTTCATTCACGAAGTAAGACAGCAAAACAAAGAAACAGAGATTAACCTGTATGTGTATGAGATTTCAAGGATTGGTCGTGACATGTTTGACACAGTGATGATGATTAACAAGTTTGAGAAGGAGATGAATGTGAGAGTAATCAGTGTAAGTGAGAAAGAGCAATTCCTCAATACACAGGAGCCAGCCATCAGAAACCTCATCCTAACAATACTTGCTTGGGTAGCCGAAAGAGAAAGAGAACTGATTAGACAGAGGTCAATTGAAGGAATGAGAAGAGCAATAGCAGAGGGAAAGCATATTGGTCGTCCAAGAATTGAACTCTCACAGAAGCAAATAAGGAAAATCAAGCAGTATCTGAAACTTGGACTTCCACTAACAGCAATTGCAAAACTTGTAGGACTACGATACAACACACTCTATTCAAAGGTAATTGAACTTGGACTATATGAGAGTAAGAGAAAGAACAGAAAGGAAGAGAATGTGATGAATGAGGAATGTGAGGAACAATCAGAGGAATGAGATGAGTGATATGATGAGAGAGTATATGTCAGAGTATCAGAGAACAACATTTATTTCGTTCATCACACCATATTCAGAGGAGAGATGGAAGAGAGGAATAAGAGTGTAAGTATGTATGTTGTATGTCCTCTTACTGGAACATCATCATCATCATCATCATCACTGGCCATGGCCATGTTCATGATGTTCATGAACATGTTCTCCTCTCATCTTCTGAACATGCATCACATTCACATGGCCACATGGCCATGTGAATGTGGCCATGGCCAGCTGGCCAGCATCATGGCCAACATCACAATCACACAACATCACAATCACACAACATCAACATCACACATCACCATCAAGGGGTGGATGTGAGGAGTAGGAGTAATAGGAGTAATAGAGAGGAGGAGGGTTAGGGAGGAGGAGAGGAAGAGAGGGAAGAGAGGGAGAGGAGGAAGGAGGGGAGGCTCTGATGAGAGTGTTGATGTCAGTAATACATTTCAGCACACTCGTAATAATGGAGAGCAGTAATATTTTCCTGCGGAATTGTAATACTGATGGAGGAGGTGGTCTTGGAGGTGCTCCTCGTATTTTAAACTTTTGGATACTTAAAATTTTCTTTCGTTGAACAAATCCTTTAAATAGTGCTGAAAGAAAGTGATTAGTGATGAGCGGGGGTGGAAGGGGACGCACCCCTGTGAGGCAGGCGAGGTGGCGACGAGGCAGAAACCCAGCCTCGGAGGCAAGGTGATGAACTCCTCCCTTTAGGGTAAGGAGTGATTACCATCGCTCTTGAGAGGGAGCGGGTAGATGCCACCCGACCTGTGAGGTGTTCCTACCCGCTGTGCGAGAGTGATATGGTGGTAGATGCACTTCCCCTGCGGAAGTTTCCTACCACCAGAGTGTGTGGATGCTCTCCCAGTTGAGGAGATTCCCACACACGAAACAAGAGCGTAGAGCAAGTTTCTGAAACATGGGTTAGTGGATACTCTCATCAACTGCTCCGACCGCTCCATCCTCATTCTTTCCCTTTTTTATTTTTCCCAAAATCACAAGTTTTATCCTCCCTTCACTACCGAGAGGAGTGGGGGAGGCGATTTCTGGATGGAGGTGGATGTGAAGGATGGATGTGAAGGAGCTGGAAAGGTTGTATGAGAGTGTGTGGCGTGAGGAGTGTGAGGATGGAGCAAAGGAGAGGGCTGGCGAGAGGGATGGCTCTAATGTGAGTGTGAGAGGAAATGGAGCAAGGAAGAGAAAGAGAGCATCGTGGAGGCTAC
>Ga0190366_1000163_pt1 | contig 14278 bp, 17 predicted proteins | sample 487218910_MG_FD_169990 | JGI IMG/M metagenome (GOLD analysis project Ga0190366, IMG submission 169990) | Hydrothermal vent microbial mat bacterial communities from Southern Trench, Guaymas Basin, Mexico - 4872-18-9-10_MG | ecosystem: Environmental > Aquatic > Marine > Hydrothermal vents >...
ATCAGCGAGGTGAAGACGAGAGGCGGTTTCGTGATAGGAGTTTCATCTCATCCGCATCATTTATTTGATTATTGGATAAAAGTTCCCGAGAGTGATGGCTTAAATCCCGTTGTTCAGATAATACCGATGCAGATTCTCGCATATCAACTCGCAGTCATTCGTGGATTAGACCCTGACAAACCCAGAAATCTTGCGAAAAGTGTGACTGTTTTATAAACAGAAATAATAATTAATCCTTTTCACTTCTCAACCTCCGCTATGGAGCTGTATAGAACAATTACCCTTCTCTCATTTCCTCAACAATACGAGAGATTCAATATATCCTTTTTTTATCCCCTCATTAGTGACCTTTCTTTTCTTCGTCCCTTCTCCCTCCTCATTCAAATTTTTTATTTTTCGTAATTTTAAGATGTGAAAGCGATAATTCTCGCAGCGGGTAAGGGGGAGAGGATGCGCCCTCTAACTGATTACAAGCCGAAATCTCTGCTTCCTATATGCAACAAGCCCCTAATTGAACATCAAATTGATCTTTTGCGAGGCGTAGGAATAGAAGAGATAGCGGTTGTAGTGGGTTATTTGAAGGAGAAAATGATGAATTGCGTGCGGGATGTGAAATTTTACGAGGATAAAGTGATAAAAGGGACGGCAACAGCACTATATGCTGCTCGTTCTTTCGTGGATGATGATTTCATTTTAATGTATGGGGACATATTCGCCGATATTTCAAACTTTGAAAAAATAATTGAGGAGAAGAATGCGATAGGTGTTGTTGCGGTTGAAGATGTCTCCAAATATGGCTCTGTGATATTTGAATGCGGAGTTTTGAAGGAGATAAGGGAGAAGAGTGGTCATGGAAGGGGATTTGCAAATGCTGGGATATACCATTTCAGCCCCTCAATATTTGAATTCTTGGATAAAAAGGAGAGCGAGAGAGGCGAATATGAGCTGAAGATGCGATTCAAATGCTAAACGAGCGAGAAAAGGTGAAGGTTGTTCCCCTTGAGGGATACTGGAAGGATATAGGATACCCATGGGACTACATAGATGCGAACATGTATATGCTTGAAAGGATAGGATTTTCCGTTGGCGATAACACTGAAATATGGAATTCAGCAATAATAAGGAAGCCAGCTGTCATTGGTAGCGATTGCAAGATAAAGAATTGCGTCATAGAGCGTTCAGTAGTTGGTAATGAATGCACTGTTGGCGAGTTTTCAGTGCTGAAGAGGAGCATATTGATGTCAAAATCTAATGTTCCGCATTTGAATTATGTTGCAGATTCCGTAATTGCGGAGGGATGCAATCTCGGAGCAGGAACGAAGATAGCGAATTTGAGGTTTGACGACGCAGATGTGAAGGTCACGATAAAGGGAGAGCGTGTGAGCTCAGGCAGGAGGAAGCTTGGAGCGATAATCGGATACAACGTGAAAACAGGAATAAATGTCTCAATATATCCGGGCGTGAAAATAAGCAGTGGAATGTGGATAGAAGGGGGAAGCCTCGTCAGGCGGGATATGTAAGGGCTTTATGAAAGGTCGCTAAGAATACCCTCAAGTGAGTGAATGAATTAGAGGTTAATACTTCGGTCTCTCTTACTCATGTTGATGTTCATGTGACGGTTTTAAGGGAAATAGCTAAATGATACAGCCCGCAGTGATCTCTGCGGTGTATCTGTGAACCATGAGCGGCGTAAAGCAAACCCTGAACGCTGTAATCCTGAAGTCAGGGGAGGTTCACAGCTCAAAGCAACAGCAACATCTCAGTTTTTTCCTCGCAACCGCATTGAAATGAAAAAATAAAAAAAATGCTTTTTCGTCTTACACTTATGCTCTTTGTTTATTTCTTCTCCCTCCGCATCGAAATCATGAACGCCAACGCAATCATGGATGATGCAGCTATCAACAATGTATGTGCAGGAAACTCTGGTATCGGAGTTGGCGTTGGAGTTAGAGTCGGTGTTGGCGTAGGAGTAGGAGCGGGTGCAAAGTAATTCTCAAATCTCTCCATAAGCGGATAATAGTCTTTGTCAGAATCTATGCTGTAAGGAGTATCTCCGATTCCATCTCCATTCGCATCAGAGCCATTGTAATCGTCCCAGTAGTTGCCCATGTAGTTTGTGAATTCTGAACCTCTGTATGTGTATGTAATTGGCTCTTTTGAATTCCATATGTTTGTTGAATAGAAAGAACAGGCGTTTTTTGTGTTTTTTATGAAGTTGTTCAGGTATATTATGTTATTGTTTGAACATGAAGGGTATATACCATACCAATTGCTTGAGCTGATGTTGTTATTAGATATGCTGCTTTTGTTTGAACCTGAAAGGAATATGCCATGCCTGTTGTTTGAGCTGATGTTGTTTTTTGATATTGCTGTTTTCGTTTGAACACTCAAGGAATATGCCATTAAAACCTCCAGTGATTGTGAAACCTTCTATTCTTATTCCATCTGCTTCAATCGTGAATACATCTGAACCTGTTCCATTAACGATGCAATTTTCAGTGCCTTTCTCTGATTTTATCATAAGCTGCTTGTTCACAACTAAAAATGATTCTTGAGAAAGCTGAGTAATCTGGGATCATATAAGTAAGGAAAGGGTTTTTAAAGACACTGTTTTCTCCTTAAAGTAAAAATGTAAGACATGGACAAGGGATAGACAATCCTGCTAAAAGAAGTGAAAAATACTGACCCAAGAGTTGAAGAAATTGTTCATGAAGTTATGGTTCATAATAGGCATTCTGCATATAAAGAAATGAATTGAGGTTGAAGTGAATGGGCTGGGGTATAAAGGGATTGGTAGGATTTTTTGAAGTTGAAGAAATAGGGATATTTACTCAAAATCCGGTAAATTAAAAATACTTCTTAAAAACAAAAAATAAAAGGAGGTTTGAAATCAAACCCCCCTCATTTCTTTTTATTTATTCTTCTTTTCTTCTTCGCAGTGAAATCAATAGCACTATTCCCAATATGCCTGCAAATGGTATTGCTATCGTTGTAAACTCAGGGACTGAAATTTTTTGCCAGATCTTATAGGCTTTGTTCGATGTTTTTCCAGCGCCAGTAGCCACAATAGTATCCTTACCCTCATTTGTTCCTGTGTAGCTCCATGTAGCTTCTCCGTTAGCATCGGTTACAGCCGTACCTGTAGTCCCAGCATGAGGACCATCGATCACAGTGAAAGTAATTGTCTCACCTTGTATCGGGTTTCCATCAGCATCAACGAGCTTTGCTGTCAGTGTATGACTGGTGCCTATCGGATTTGTGTCGGTTAAAGGCGTTAGGGTGAGTTCGGGAGCTTCGAAGCTCGCTGCCTCAATGAACACAGCCGAGTCGAGAACAGCATCACCGGCATCTGCAATGGCTAACTTGATATGGTTTGTCACGCCGGGATTGACATTGGCTGTTGCAGTTAGAACCACAGTAAGCCCGTCTAGCTCGGTATTAAGAGTAGCAGAAGCAGGGTTACAGCCACCATTGTCGATGTAAAAGTCAGGATTGCTGGCATATGATGGAAAGTTCCCAGCAGGGCATGGATTTCCATTGTTGACGTTGTTGATGGAAACAGGTGTGGTTGTACCAGGGATTAGGGCGATGTTATTTCCATTGACGAAGAAACCGAAGACATTGTTGTATGGGGAATTTACATACTCGTTATATTCCTCAGAGCCAAATACGTAGCGAAATTGAATGACATTGCTAGTTGGTACAAAGTCGAATTCCAGCACAGCAGCATCAAAGGTGGTATAACCTGGAATTAAAGAGTTTAAGTCTTCATCTCCTGGCATGCCATTATCCGTTGTTGTGGCAGTATCAGTGTTAGGGCCAATCACGTTAGCGATATCTCCGGAACTCAAAATGATTCCGCTTTCAAAGCCGATGATTCCGGTACCGCCGCTAAATACGCCCGCAGCTCTATTTGCTCCTCTATAGGTGACATTGGAAACAGTGATCCCTCCACCCATCAACGTGTTCACCAAGCTTTCTGGAGTCACATTTGGATCATTCAGATCAGTCGTCACAAGACCGCCGCTATTGGCTTGCGCCGCCGGCATCGCTGCCAATACACTCGCAATCATTGTCACAACAAGTAATACTACGTTTAGTTTTTTGTCTTTCATTTTTTTTTCTTTTCACCTCCTATTAGGGTATCTCGTCTTCCCATCACCTCCATTGAGGATATGAGCAAATTCCTCATATATATGTGACAGTGTGAGCAACATATGTTAAAAGCAGATGTAATGAGCGGTCATCCGCTACGCTTACATTCCTCCTTTCATCCTCAATTTCACGATTTCACGAGATAAGAATAAGGAGAGGATGTCGCTGCTGTTGTTCCTTGTTCCAGCGTAACGGCGTGTGCAAACGCTTCTTTCTGCGCTTCTCACCCGTTATGATAAGTTATAAGTGAGAAGTGCTGAGTTATAAGTGAGAAGATGGAAGTTATAAGCGTTGCGAACCAGAAGGGCGGCACAGGAAAGACAACGACGGCTGTTAATCTTGCAGCATGCCTTGCACTCAAAGGGAAGCGCACGATGCTCATAGATATGGACCCGCAGGGCGCAGCAACATCATCTTTCGGCATAGATAAGAAAAAAAGGAGGACAATATATGATGTTTTGATAGGAGAAAGGAGCATTGAAGAAGTTTTAATTGGGACTGAAATGGGTTTAAGTGTAGTTCCGAGCAATATTGATTTGAGCGGGGCGGAAGTTGAACTTATAAACGAGGTTGGTCGTGAATATATACTCAAAAATATCGTTCAAGATCTTGAAGGATATGAATATGTGATTATAGACACGCCTCCTTCGCTCGGTTTGCTCACTTTAAATGCATTAGTTGCCTCAAAATATGTGATAATACCGATTCAGACAGAATATTATGCATTGGAAGGCATAAATCATCTGATGAGGGTCATAGAAATGATAAGAAAGCGGCTTAAAATATTTTTAGATTTCAGAGTTCTGCTTACAATGTTCGATGGAAGGCTTAAATTGAGCAGAGAAGTGAAGGAAGAGGTTGAGAAATTCTTCAAGGGAAGGGTTTTTAAGACAATAATACCTCGTAATGTGAGGGTTGCTGAGGCACCTTCGCATGGAAAACCCGTTGTTTTGTATGATAGAGCATGCAAAGGCGCTTCCGCTTACTTCAGCCTCGCAGATGAAATATTGAGAGAGAAGGAGGAAGAGAAAAATGAGCGAGAATAATGGAAGAGGAAGAGAAAGAGAAGAGAAGGAAAGGGGTGGGGAGGAAAAAGAGAATAGGCGGGAGAGGGGGGAGAGGGAGAGGAGACTCGGAAAGGGTCTCGCAGCAATCATTTCACAAACTGATGAAGTTATAAGTGAAGAGGTGAGAAGTGACAAAGGTATAAGTGATGAAATAAGAGGTGATGAAGTTATGAATGAAGCAGTGAGAAGTGATGAAATAAGAAGTAATGAAGTTATAAGTGGAGAAGTGAGAAGTAACAAGGAAGAAGTGAGAATAGGAGAAGTAAGAAGTGAAGAACTTATTAGTAATAAGTTGGAGGATGCGGTGATGGAAGCAACGCGTAATCCCCGCATATCACTCTGGTCGCCGAAGTCCGCCGCCGTCCTTAAATATTTGAGGAAGACAGTTCCGGAGTTCAGCATATCCGAGGAGGCTCGTTCTCTGCTTGAAGATGCAATAAAAAGGAAATACGGGAAAATATGGGAAGAAGTGGAGCGGAGATTGAAATAAAAGTATGCTACTTTCTCTCCCCTTTCTTTTAAGTTTTTTAATGAGGAATGACGCTTATGTGACCTCCTCTGGACGGGGGATTTTCTTTCATACACACGAGCTTACCCTTAAGTGCATCTGCTCAGCGATGGCTTCGGGCAGATGGTCTTGAAGAGCGAGCAATGAATAAAATATTTGTCACCCCGCCTCCCCCGCTCTACCTCTGAAAGGGTAAGAATAGATTTATTTTATCACATAAGGGGCGCTGCGCAAAGAAAATAAAGAGAGAATGAGAGAGGCAGTGGTTTGAAATGGTGAAGAGGAAATGTCCTTTGACAAAGGAAGATAGACATACCGATAAAATGTCTAAAAGACTGTATGTAATGGGCTTATCAACGGTTTTGCATCCGTGTGTGGGGGGACTCTCCCTTCCACATTCTCCGAACTATAACCGTTTCTCCTATCCTCTCCTCCCTCTTTGTCCTCCCCCAATCTCTTAAATTGTTGGAGGAAATTATTTGAGAGAATGGAAGGGGTATGAGATATAATTTCGCATTTTCTCAATTTCACGAATCATATGCGATGAAAGCGTTAAAATATGCGAGATGTATGCGGAGAAGGGGCGATGAAATGAACGCTTCCAATTTTATTTCATCTGAGTGAAGAAATGCGAAATATTAATGGGACATGGTGAAAACAAAGAGCGTGAGGTGAAATGGTGGAGAAGCTGCCCGATTATCTGAACAGGGAGGAAGTGGAGCAAATATTGGAAACTGCATCTCGCCATTCTTTCCGTGATTATCTGATGATAAAGATAATGTGGATGTGCGGTTTAAGGGTGAGCGAAGTTTCAAATCTTATGGCTCGTGATATTGATTTCTTGGAAAAGAAGATAAAGATTGTTCAGTCGAAGAGGTCAAAAGACAGGTATGTGCCCGTAACTTCTGAGCTTTTAAGGGAGATAAGGTTTTATATGGAAGCGAAAAAGATAGAGACAGGATACCTTTTCATTTCAAGGAAGAAAAGGAAGATAACGACAAGAAGGATTCAACAAATAGTGAAGAGATATGCAGAGGAGGCGAAAATAAAGAAGAGGGTGACATGCCACACATTCCGCCATTCATTCGCCGTTTATTTCCTGAAGAAGACGAAGAATCTGAGGGCTTTGCAGAAAATATTGGGGCATTCTTCAATAAAATCCACCGAAGTTTATTTGAATTTGACTTTTGACGACATTCAGGAGGAATATGAGCGTGTTTGGGAGCGATAATGGAAGTGATAAAAATGAAGTTTTCCGTATTTATTGAGGGGATTCCCGCATTTTCTCACATCACCTTGTCACCTACATCTCACATAACTTCAGGCTCATCCCAAGGTGGTCGTCGGGTCTTTTCATTTCAACAAACAATAATCGCTCTTAACACAATTTCACGCTCTTTTACTCCCTTTTTATCAAGTCAACCCGACAGACTTTGCTAAGAAAAGGAGACCTTCAGGCGTTATTTTTGCGAAGCGGTAATTTCCTATGGTCCTTTTCCTGACAAATACTTTCTCTTCGAGAATGCGGTGGTTTTTTCTGGATTTCCTTTCTTGGTTTTGAACGCTTTTTGGCTAAGAAGTGTGATATCTGGGTCGCTGTCAATCCAGTGAACTACTTCTCTCGGATTCAGCAAAATAGCGATTTCATCTTCGTCCGCCGGGCGGCCGGGGCGGAGACTTCTTCCCGATTTCTCTGAGGCTTCTGATGAAACGATATTATATGACCACGAACATACAAACGGGGTTCGCCGACAGATCCGAGTTTTGGCGACATTCGCATACAAGCACATATTTTTATATATTTAGAGTATAACACTATTGATGGAAGTCACTCTATCAGTGGCGTTCGGGTATGAAGCGTCTGAAGAGGTCAGAGCGCTCTTAGAGGATTTCAGGGATATGGTAAATTTCGCCATAGAGAGAGCTTTAGAGGCTAATGTCACAGGATACGCAAAACTCAGGAAGCTCATATATGATGAGTGGAAGAGGAGGTGGGATTATTCCACGCATTTCTGTCACTCTGCGTGTAGAGTCGCAGTTTCAATGTTAAGGAGCTGGAGGAGATTGAAGAAGAAGGGAAAAGTGAAAGGAGATAAGCCTGTTGCGAGAAAACTCTTCATGCATTTGGACCCTCAGCTTGTGAAATATGAGGGAGAAAGAATAAGAATTTCAGTTAAGCCGAGAAAATTCCTCACAATTCATTTGAAGTATGGAGATTATCAAAAGAGATTCATAGAAGAGTGGAAGAAAGGAGCACTTAGAGTTGGCGAAGTCACAATAAACGAAAAGAAGGTTTTAGTTCCGTTCAGGAAAGATGTTGATCTTTCGGACCCTGATGATTGGATAGCCATAGATATAAACGAAGGAAACATCACTGCTATGAGCTCAAATCCTCATATCTTTAGGTTTGAAACAGATATAAGGGAGATAAGGAGTGCGTATTTTGAGAAGAGGAGGAGAATACAGCGATTATCAAAGCACAAGCCCATAACTTCAAGGAAATTGATGAGTAAATACTCAAAGAGGGAACGGAATAGAATTAAAGACAAGTGTCATAAGATTGCGAGGAGCATCGTGAGTTTTGCGAAAGCGAACGAATGGGGCATCATTTTAGAAGACCTGAAAGGCATGAGAGATAGAATACATTACGGAAGGAAGATGAACAGGCGTTTGCACGCAACACCTTTCAGAAAAATTCAATCTTATATTGAATATAAGGCGAAGATTGAGGGATTGCCCGTCATATATGTTGATGCTCGCAGCACTTCAAGCATGTGCCCGGTATGTGGTGGAAAGCTGAAAAAAGCACCGAACGGGCACAGGATATTGAGATGTGACTGCGGATATGAAAATGACAGAGATGTGATCGCTTGCTTGAACTTGCTGCGTAGAAACCCAAGATGTGGGGAGCCTCCGTTTCCCCCGAATGCCTTCTATGAAGTCTCTCCGAAAGAGAGACAGAGAAGGAAGACCTCCGATACAAATGTTATCGGAGGCCAAAACGGCGTAAAACTCAGCAATAAGGAGAAGGAAGAGATGGAGATCCTTAAAGGTATGCAAGACGTTCTGAGGGGTGAGTTCGTAAAAGTTGGAAAGACTCTTAAGGATTTCATGTGATAGGTGATGCCATGAAGCACAAGGAGGCGGTTGAGGAATTTGTTCGGAAACTGAAGGAAAAGTTTGGAAGTAGGATCGAATCGATCGTAGTGTTCGGCTCTTATGCAAGGGGCGAATGGAAAGAGGAAAGCGACATCGATGTGTTGATAATCGGTGATGTCAAGCTTGATGAGATCATAGATGTTACCTATCCTATCCTTTTGAAGTATAGAGTATACATTTCACTGCTCGTTATGAGCAGGGATTACTTTGAGATGCTAAAAGCCGAGAAGACCGGTTTCATCGAGAATGTTCTGAAAGAGGGGATCACGCTGTATGGGGGAGTATGAGAAGTATCTCGAAAAAGCTCACGAATCCCTTGAATCAGCCGAGATCCTGTTTGAAAACGAGAAATACAACACTTCAATTAGCCAAGCTTACTACGCTATGTTTTACGCATCTAAAGCACTTTTGAGTCTTAAGAGGATTTATCCTAGAACTCATAGGGGTGTAGTTTCGGAATTCGGACTTAAGTTCGTGAATGAAGGGTTCATTGAGGAGATTTACGGAAAGATTTTAGCCAAGGGAATGCAGTTGAGGGAAAGAGCTGATTACGATGTTTATTATAAAGCTTCGAGGGAAGAAGCTGAGGAGTTAATAAACGAGGCTGAAATGTTTGTCGATAGGGTAGAAAAGGCGATAGAGGAGATTTTAAGGTGATTAGATGCTCTCCAAGAAGGTCAAGGTAAAGGGCAAGAATAGAGATGGCATAGTGCTCGAAGTTAGAGACGGATTTGCTAAGATAGTCTCTGACGGAGAAGAATTATGGTATCCTCTGAGCGAGTTGGAAGAGGTAAAAATAGAGGCTCATTAAGGGAGATCCCGACGATCCTCTCGACTTCATCCTGTCTATGGATGCCTACAGATTGCACACGGAATACAGGTTCAATCCTACGTCCTCGCATCTTCAACGTAGATAGAGATTTTTCCCCATCAGATAGACGAAGTTATGCTAATGCTCGACAGGCCCCGCATTTTGCTTGCAGGCGAAGTGGGTTTGGGTAAAACGATAGTTGCGGCGCTCGTCGCAAGTGAGCTTGTAGCGAGAGGTCTTGTGAAGAAATTACTTTTTGTGCTTCCAAAAGCTTTACGATAAGTGGATATATGAGCTTCGTGAAAGGTTTGAGATGAACGCTGAGCTCCTCGATTCAACTTATCACGGGAATCCTTTTGAAAGAGATAAGTTCCGCTTCGTCGCATCCATGGATACTTTAAAGCAAGATCACCTCCTCAGCTCTTTAGAAAATGCCGAAATAGATTTTGTTGTTGTAGATAAGGCTCACAAGCTCTCTAAGGGGACCGACAGATATAAGCTTAGTGAAGTCCTCTCAAGGAGGACTAAATTTCTGTATTTCTTGACTGCCACTCCCCATAGAGGGGACAATGAAGACTACATTGCAAGAATGAGGTTGCTCGATCCTTACGTTACGGATGTTGAATCCGCAAGATACCTCATTATTCATTTAAAGGACGATGTCATCGATCTTGATGGCAAAGAAGTTTTTCCACCAAGAGAAAGTAGGACGATCAATGTTCCGATTACTGAAGAAGAGAGGAGAATTCACGAAATACTCGATGAGTTCATAGCAAAAAAGCTTGAACAGGCGAGATTAAGTGGAGATAGGAGAGAGATAAATTCTGCGAGGTTCTTGGGAATAATCCTCAGGAAGAGAGCTTCTTCATCGTTACACGCTCTAAATGTATCGCTTGAAAACAGAGTAAAGAGGTTGAGTTGGGATGAATCGATTGATGTTGAAGAACCCATAAAGAGGCTGAAAGAGGCTGAGGAGGAATTCGATGAAGCTGAGAAGGAAAAAAGGGAGTAAGAGCTTCTCGACAGGGTGATACATCCACAAGAGGTCAAGAAAATAGTTAAGATAGTCAGAAAAATTGAAGAACTTGGAGACAAGGACTCAGTTCGAGGAACTCCTCGAAATGATCAATCGAATTAAATCAGCAGACAGAGATGCTAAGATCGTTGTTTTTACGGAGTACAGAGACACGAAAGAGTGTCTTATCAGAAGGCTTTCTGAAAAATACAAGGTTACAGGCAGGTATAGACGGCACGATGAGTCTTGAAGAGAGAAAACAAGCTCTCGAACACTTCAGAGATCAAAACGGTGCAGAGGTAGTGGTGTGCACTGATGCTGCTGGAGAAGGAATAGACATGCAATTCTGCAACATCGAGATAAACTACGATCTTCCTTGGAATCCTATGAGATTAGAGCAGAGAATGGGCAGAGTTCATAGAATCGGGCAGGAAAGGAAAGTGTATTACTACAACTTCGTAATCAGAGACACTCTTGACGGATACATCCTATCAAAGTTCCTGAGAAGATTGAGAACATTAAGGAGGCTATGGGCAATAGGGTTTATGATAGGAACCCTGATGACAGAAAAGGAACTGAACGACTTATTTGAAGAGCTCTTAAGAGTTCCTAAAGGGTTATGAGGTTACAGTTAATGATCCTAACTTCAATTCTATCGAGAATAGAATGCTGTGCGGACTTCACGGGCTGACTAAAGAGAAGTACAGAGAACTCGCTCCAGAGGAAACGCATGCTCGGAACACTTCAGAGAAAAATGGCTGAAGTCGCTCCAAAACTCAGAGATCATCTGACCTTAGTTTACGCGATTGAGACGAAGCATCGGCTAGTATCTGGATCATTCCACGAGAAAAAGATATTGCTTACGAATGAAGTACTTGATCTACCCGATAAAGCCTCGAGTCTAGTATTAGAGCATTTAGGGACTGAAAAAGTCCCATTCTCTATGAGGCTTGAGGAAAGAGCTATACGATTAGCTTCAGCAATGTCCTTAATGAACTATTTCAGGACACGTTCAGATGTTATACCGATAGATTCGACTGCTTCAAGGATGGCAATTCAGTTTTTTGTTGAAGAGGCTTGGATAAGATCAAGAGAAAGATTTTCACTACATGATATGCTTAGGAAATTATTCTAGAACTACTCCAACACGATGCGTGAAACTCTCGCCTCATGATAATTACCATTTAATTCTCATTAAAATCAAAAGAATCATGTTCTTATTCAGGAAGTCCTTTCAGCCTTTTAGGGAATGTTTTGTGCGAAACACGGAAAGAAGTCTTTTCGTCCCTGCGGGCTGACCCCCCTTACAAAGTGTCACTAAGAAAACCTTGTCCTTCAGGGCGGGGATGAATTAGGGGAGGTAGGTGGTTTTCAGTTAATCAACTAAATGTCAAAGAATCTGACGCTTTCAGATGAGGCGTATTGGAAGTTGAAAGAGGTGCAGGTCAAGCTGAGGTGCATGTGGGATGAGCTCGCACATAAAATCTATGAGATGGTTTTCGGAGATGAAGAAGATGAGAAGAACGAACAAGCTCAGGCTGAGACCCACTGAGGAGCAAGAGAAAGCCTTGCTTAACCTATGTGAGATGTCTGCAGTCCTCTGGAACAAGCTCAACTACATCAGACGACAGAGCTTCTTCGAAGGCAGATTTGAGTGGGAAGAAAGTCTCGCTGAGCTATACAACGAGTTCAAGCCGATTATAGGAGCTGCGACAGCTCAGCAAATCATAAGGAAGAACGATGAGGCGTGGAGAAGCTTCTTCACGCTGCTTAAGCTGAAGGGTGAAGGCTTACTTCCTCTACACATCCACAACATCGCTCCACCACGCTACTGGAAAGACAGAAAGATGAAGAAGAGGAAGCTAATGACAGTCATCAGGAACGATGTTTACAGGATTGAAGAAGAAGGGAAGAAGAAGTGGTTAGTTCTACCTAAAGGTCTAAGAGTCAGCGTGACAGGCTCAATCAGATGGAGAGGAAAGCAAGGTCGCTTGGAAATATTCTACGATGACCTGACGGGGAGATAGTATGCACATCAGAGCGTCGAAATAGATCAGCCAAGGCATACCACCTCTCCGACCTCAACAAAAGCCTTCGTAGATTTAGGCGTGATGAACATCATAACCGCATGGATAGAAGGAAAGAGACAATGCGTGGCGTTCAGCGGAAAACCTCTGCTTTCAGACTGGTGGTATTGGAATCACAAAATCTCAGAGCATCAGTCTGAGCTGAAGCGTGTTAACGACAAAAGCACATCAAAACGTCTCAGAAAGTTATATCGTAAGAGACAGCGAAGGTTCAGACACATCATTAACACGATTATCCACTGCTTTGTCAAGCTCTGCCTCGAGAAGGGTGTGGGTGAAATTATTGTTGGAGACATCACCCACATTAGAGATAACAACGACAAGGGAAACAAAATCAACGCAATTATCCACAATTTCTGGTCTTTCAGATACACCATTGAGAGGCTGAAAACAACAGCTGAGAACTTTGGGATCAAGGTGAAACTTGTCAGAGAGAACGGAACATCATCTCACTGTCCTTGGTGCAACTTGTCAGAGAGAACGGAACATCATCTCACTGTCCTTGGTGCAACTCCAAAAATGTGAGAAGGCACAAGCGGTTGTTCAAGTGCTTGAGCTGTGGCATTGAAGCGCATAGAGATGTTGTCGGCGCATTAAACATAGCCCTTCTCTACGGAGAAGGCTTTAACTGGGTGCTGGCACACCCCGCAGTCCTCATGGACTGCAAACCTCCCCGCCACCTCGCCATTCAGGGCGGGGAGGATGTCAAATTTCATTTTCAATGAACACATCAAATAAAATTTCATTCCAAATTTCGCCTGATTGAATGGAAGAGATTCACATAATCATAAAAGGTGCAAGAGCTACACTTTTTGCTTTTTTGTTTTTTCGCTTTTTCGCAAAAAGAAGACATACATATCTGTTTGTCGCAAAATATAACAAATTTTATATTGCGTTTGATTTTTCATTTCAAAAATTAAAAATTTGAAAAATTCAAAGAAAAATGAACTATTTTTTCTGTGGCAAAAGATTTCTGAAATGGGTCAAGAGAAGGTGTTTATATTTCTCCCAACTCTCATCTCCTCTTGGTATTTCAACATATTCATCACAGAAAATGCAGTAATTTTTTGCAAGAAAAACTTATCAGCCCACTTCAAGAGTAAATTTCTGAGGAAATTTTTGTTCAAACGCTGTGTGTATGTTCTGCTGTATCCTAAAATTCTTTTCACTCTTCCGAGCGACTGATATCGGTATGTTAAAAGCAGGAGAGCTTGCTGAAGCGTCAAGCCCTCCTCCCGCAGGAGATAATCAAGGAATTGGTCAGCCCTCTTCATTTTCTCTCACACCTCCTCTCTCCACCACTGTATCATTTTGTCTTATGATGTCTTAAATCTAATCCAAATGTGTCAGACTATAAACTTTGTTTATCAGATTATAAACGAAGCTTATAAACAAAGCATCATTGTTTATAACCTTTTTGTTGTCCTTTGTCGTGCATCCTGCCTACATTTCTCATAGTTTCTCACTACCCCACCC
>Ga0190366_1000164_pt1 | contig 14252 bp, 21 predicted proteins | sample 487218910_MG_FD_169990 | JGI IMG/M metagenome (GOLD analysis project Ga0190366, IMG submission 169990) | Hydrothermal vent microbial mat bacterial communities from Southern Trench, Guaymas Basin, Mexico - 4872-18-9-10_MG | ecosystem: Environmental > Aquatic > Marine > Hydrothermal vents >...
TACATAGGAAGGTGTTTAGAGAACACATTGTAAAGGCCTACGTATGTGATGTAGATGCATGTTTAGGAGGTTATAGCTATAGAACTTGGGGAACAAGTATTGGAAACTTTGCTGTAGGATATTTTAAACTCCCAAACGGCAAAGAAGCCTATGTTGCATCCGTAGATTCTCATGGAGAAAACTTGGTTATTGAACTTAAGGATGGAACGTACATAGTATTAAAACCATCCAATTTCAAGGAGTTCTTAGAAGAATTTTCAAGCAAAATAATTGAAGTAGTAAGTTGGGGGAAGTGTTCTTGAAGAAACCTACTTACAGGCACGTATTCTACCTTATTCCTCCAGGTAAGTATAAAGTTGTCCGCATACTACTGCTAGCAGCGCCCTTCATTTTTATCCTCACTATTGTGCTTACTATGGACGTGCATGGGCCAGGTACCGTATCGGCACTTATCATAGGAGGAATAGTTACGTTCATCGTGTTCGACGCTATACTTTACCCTGCAATTTTCAAGTCGAAAATAGTTTTAGAAAACGGATTAGTCAAGATAGAAATGCCCGGCCTAATTAGTTTCAAAGAGAAAGTTCCTAGGGAACAGATTAGAGAAGCCTATGTGTGTAAAGTTAGTAAGTGCGTGGGAGTATATTACCTAAGACTCTATGGGTTATCTGTTCCGGGAGTAATTGCTGTCGGATTGTTTAGACTTTCAGGAGGTAATGAAGCCTACGTTGCTTCAGTAAAACCGTGGAGTGAAAACGTGGTTGCGAAAATTAATGAGAAGAAGTACCTCATTCTTAGACCATACAATTTCGAAGAATTTATAGAAGTATTCTCAAAGAAGGTAATCAATATTACGGGAGGAACATAAGTTACTAGCTAAAGTCAAACAGTGTTTTCTGCTTAGACTTTATCCTTCTATACATTTCCTCTAATGATCGTAGTCTGTCAAGAAGGCTTCGCGGTGGTTCGGGTTTTCCTCCTTTAACGACTTCTAAGATGAAGTGGTCTCTTACAGGTTCATAGACTAGTTTGTAAAATTTTTGCGGGTCTTCTAAAACCCATTTAGGAAACTTACTAACATACTCTATTGCAGCTTCCCAAACCTTGCTAGGGTCAGCTACTTTACCTATCCTCTTAAGAACTTGGTAGTCGAAATCTTGTGGTGTTTGGGATTTTTCTCCAATAACATAGTATCCTAAGCTATCTACTTGAACACATTCTCCAAGAACCTCAATGTATCCTTCAGGACAACTAGTCTTCCTCTTTTCGATACTACTTGGTCTACTTAGTATTTCCTCTACTCTCAAACTCATCCATGGTCTACTACGGGGGCCGTAATGTTTAGCCCAAGCATAGAATATTGCCCTGTTCAACCCGAAGCTCTTAGCCTTCTTTAAGTCTTTATGTATGATATAATGTCTTGCTGCTTGAAGCAACGCCATAACCTGAAATCTACCAATACCCGTAGCCTTTAAGAGTTTAGCTTTATCCATAACCTTCCTCCTCTTCTAGAACCTATTAAGCATGCTGAGGGCTAATAAGGGTAATGACCTTACAAGAATAACCTTTATTTCTCCGCAACTTAATTATATTCACAACATCTTGGAGGTTAAGGTGTTGGATAACGGAAAGGAGAAAAAGGAAATTGGGGGTCTCGTATTTGTCGCTTGTATGTTCATAGGTGCTGGTATAGGTCTTCTGCTTGGAAGAGCGGATGTAGGTGGAGCTATAGGTATGGGTGTAGGCTTTCTAGCTATGGCTTTTCTGAGAGGCAAGGAAGTTAGACGTGTTGAAGTATCTGTTCCTAAAACACTTCCTTCAATAGGCTTAACCTTGGTAGGCCTACTACTCGTAGCTACAGGGGTTCTTCTGTTTGTTTCTCCTGAACTCCTTTACCCCTATTTAGCAGGTGTAGCATCTATAATTTTAGGAATATTCTTGGTGATAGTGGCGCTTATATCGCTTAAGAAAACCTAGAAACACTTAATTTTTCCCAATAATACTAGGAGAAACCTACTGTTCCATGTTTATGAGGCCGTGTTCTCATAGTTCCTTCTAGGAAAAACCACGAATATGGCTTAGCTTCCTCGGTTAACTTTACAGTTTCAATTAGAATTCTTAATTCCCTGCTACCTATAGGGACTTTAAGCATAACTATCTATCCTAACTTCAGTAACCAAATCGATTATTAGGGAAAACACGTAATTATAACTAGGCTTTTATTTTTTCGCTCTGTAAAAACGCTAAAGATTCAAAGGTTATGATAATGTTCAATGTTTCAGCATATTTAACGTTGTGGGAACGATAATTGCCTTACTTTAAATAAGTTCTCCATGCATGAAGTAGTACTCCTATATAGTAGTACTAGCAATGTGTAGTTTTGGTGTTTTTGCTTGAGCATCGTTAAAGTTACTAGGAAGAGGCAAATAACTTTGCCTAAGGAAGTTTGTGATAGGTTAAATATAGTTCCCGGTGACTACGTTAAGGTTTATGTTGAAAATGGTAAAGTTATTGTCGAGAAAATACTAAGTCTTAACGAACTAGCCGGTATTCTTAACCCCGGTTACCAGGTTAAGAACTTAGTTGAAGAGTTAGATAGGGAGAGGAAAACTAGTGAGAGAAGGTAGAGGGTTTTACGATACAAATGTGTTAATAGCTTACCTATTTAAAGAGGAAAATAGGTTTGATGTTGCTAAAGATATTCTTAGAAAGCATACTACAAGAGCTTTATCGATAATATCTATTCATGAAATCCACGTGTACAGCATTAAGTTCGGTGTTGAAAATAAATTTCTAGAAGCAAAAACATTACTACATAAACTACTTAAACAACGTCTAGGAGGTCTCCACCACGAATAGAACCCTTAAACCAAGACATATGCTTTAAAGCTTCACATCTTAGAAAAAACATATAAACTTCCCAAAATAGATTCACTAGTCTTAGCCCACAGCTGTATGTTTAAAATACAAACACTTCTACACTTTTGACAAGGGCTTCAAAGAATTAAGTAATTTAGCTTTAAAGTATCTTATAAAGTATCTTAGTAGATTAGTTTAAGAACCGCAAAACATTGCAAACTTACGTTGTTTCTGCCAGCACCAGAAACCTGCTTAACAAATAGTGATACAGGTCTTTCATTCGATGCAACACTTTTTAGAGTTAGTATTTCTGATGTTCTTGCTTCTGCTTCATAGGCTATAGCCATTATCGATTTATTGTCATAGGCTCTCTTTTCACCTCTCCAATTTCATTATTCTAGGAGTATTTCTGGCATTTGGTAGTTTTTGGGAGGTTATACTTTAAATCCCTCATAGACTTGTTTAAATCTAGGATTTATGTTCTCACATAGAAACCTATAGAATTCTCTTACAACATACGGTAGTAGCACATGTGATGTAATCTTAAGTAATAGTGAATTTACATGTATTATTTGATATTCATACATGAATAACCCTATGTTGAACATTATATTAAGGGCTTATCCAATATTTTCTCAGTTTTCTAAACCTATTTACGATTTGCTGTAAGGAGATTACGCTATGATATTGCTTATTGTAATAGGTTCATGCTTTTATAATGTATTTTAATTCTCTTATAGAAGTAGGAAGCATATATGGCGAGGTTATAAGGGAATATAAGCTTAAGGATTGCTGCGTCATTTAAAGTACATAGTAGGTACTCCCTTATGACTTGAACGTTATGTTAATTCCATGTAGTTATGTGGTAATTTTACTTAAGATTCTTAGGGATATGTAGAATAGGGGTAGTGCTATATATCCTAGTAGAGCTTCAGCTCTTAGAAAACCCATTACTAGCTCCTCGTAGGCTATAGGCTCACCTACAATAATACCGTCAAGCCATGAGGCTATAATGGCAAGTACTTGCATCACCATAGCGGCTACAGCTAAACCTAAACCTAAAGTAGTTGCTGCTAAGCTCTTTACCGGTTTTCTCCTAAACCAATAATATGCTGATAAAATCATTAATAAACCTATAGACAACATTACCAAGCATATACCTAAGTCTCCCGGTATATAGTCTGAGTACAAGAATTCTCCCGTCCCAGTAGTTCCTAAGTACCAGTTAATAATAGCTATAAAACCTGCTACCGAGTACACTAAGCCTAGCACAACTTCTACAGGAATTATAATATACATGTAACGTTTAAATATACCCTTACTATTTTCCATAATCAACCACCTTTATTTAAAGCCAAGTACCGAGCCTATACCTATAATGCTTAGCGATACGACGTATGCTAATAGAACCTCGTAGATTAAAGCTAAGAATGCATACTTTAACCCTAATTCGTTTCTTACCGTAGCGAGAGTTGCAAGACATGGTACGTAGATTAAGACAAAAGCCATATAAGCATAAGCAGTTAGCGGCGTAAATGCTTGGCTCTCAGCTATAACATCCATTAATTTTTCTTCTCCTACACCATACAGTATAGCCATTGAGCTAACTACGATCTCTTTAGCTATAAAGCCGAAGAACAGAGCTACTGCTGCTCTCCAATCCCATCCCATTAACGAGAATACGGTTGAAGCTAATGATTGGCCTAAAATGCCAACCCAGCTTTCTCTAATAAGCTGAGGGTCTTCAAGAGCTTCTGGCCCAAGATATCCTCCTGGACCCGTTACCGATAACAGCCACACCATTACCGTAGCAAGAAATATTACCGTACCTGCTTTGAATAAGAACCTCTTAGTTCTCTCCCAAGTCTTTATAGCTACATTACTAAGACGAGGCATCATGTATAGCGGTAACTCCATAATGAAGCCACTACTAACACCTTTAAAAAGCGTTTTTCTAAGCAATAAACCTACGATTAACGCTAAAATTATACCTAAAACATACAGGCTAAGTACAGCAAAGCCTGCCGAGGCTCCTAGAACAGCACCGCCAATTACCAAGTATACTGGTAAACGGGCATTACATGAAGCTAGAGGCGCTATTAGTGCCGTTGTTTTTCTCTCATTTTCATCCTCAATAGCTCTAGCAGCCATTACACCTGGAACGTTACATCCAAAACCTATAATTAATGGTATTACTGCTTTCCCAGGTAAGTTGAACTTATGAAACACTTTATCTACTAGGAAAGCTACCCTCGCCATGTATCCTACATCCTCTAATATAGCGAAACCTAAGAAGAAGAATGCGATAACAGGTAAAAATACAAGTACCGCTCCTACGCCAGCAATAATCCCATCAGCTAAGAATGAGGTGAGCCAGTCAGGTAGGCCATGAATGCCCAAGACTAAATCATGTAAATAGCTATTAATAGCCGCATCTACCAGGTCTGCAAGAGGTGCTGACACTTCAAATGCGAACCTAAAGAGCAAATATATTGCTGAAAGAGCGAAAGGTATTCCAACGATCTTATGTGTTAGAATGCTATCTAGAAGATCCGTCATAGATACTTTTAGTGCGGCTACTTTTTCCACAACAGCCTTAACAGTTTCTAGAACCTTTTCATACCTTTGCTTAACAATATAAGACTCAGGGTCACCTATCTTTTTCCCAATTATTTCTCTAAGTTGATTAGCTTTATCTATTATTTCTTTACCTGCAGGTAGCTTTGAAACCTTACCTACAATGTCACTATCTCCTTCTAAGAGTTTTAGTGCAATCCACCTAGCAGGATATTTTTCTGCAAGTTTTGGAGCTAAATCCTTAATTACTTCCTCAATCTTAGATATTGCTTCCTCAACTATTCTACCATAATCTACAATACGTACCTGCACCTTCTTTTCATGAATAGCCTTCACAATAGCCTCCTTTAGCCTGCTAATACCTTGACCTGTAGTGGCTACGGTTGGTACGACAGGTACACCTATGAGAGATTCTAGTTTTTTATAGTCTATTCTGTAACCTTCCTTCTCAGCTAAATCAACCATATTAAGATCTATAATTACATTAACGCCGAGCTCTAATAGCGATAGAGCAAGGTAGAGGCTTCTTTCAAGATTTATTGCGCTAACTATACATACTACTACGTCAGGTTTTTCTTCGACAATAAAGTTCCTTGCAATAAGCTCGTCAACACTATAAGCTGTGAGACTATATATTCCTGGTAAATCCACTACCTCAATTTCTGCTCCATTTACCCTTAATGTACCAACCTTTTTCTCAACAGTTACGCCAGGCCAGTTTCCTACCCAAGCTCTGCCTCCGGTTAACCTATTAAAAATGAGCGACTTACCTACATTAGGTATACCTGCTAATGCTATCTTAACACGTCTACTTTCACGAGCCAAGAGACTACACCTCTTCAACCATAATTTTCATCGCGACACCAAACCCTAAAAGAAGTCTCCCCCCAGTAGCAATAGGGCGGTAAGGGGGAAAGTTCCTTTTAGAAACGTAAGATGAATTATTAACGATTTCAATAATTACAGGTCCAGGACCTTGAGTTTTTATAACCCGAACCAAATTGCCTTCTATTATACCCAGCTCATGCAACCTCCTGTGTAATCCCTTACCAGCCCTAATTGCAACAATTCGGACTAACTTACCTTCTTGAGCATAAGCTAAAGGCATCATCCTTTAACCTCCTCTAAAATTATTTTTTCTGCTTCCGCCTTCCTAATGCTGATAGGGTTCCCCTTGGCTATGATTTCGATAGGGTCTCCTAAAGGTGCTTTACGAACCACTTTAATTTCTAAGCCTGGTAGTAGTCCTAGGTCAAGTATCCTTCTCTTAACTAAGCCTGCTCCTTCAACCCTAACTACTCTATAAGTTTTACCTACTTTTGCCCTTGAGAGCCTAATCATTGTTAGATTACCCTAATTAAGTCAGATTATTCTAATAAAATTAGAATAATCGAATTATTTAAATTTAATTATGAGCAGTAGCACATAAAGAAATTGTTTAAACAATTCTTAAAATTTTTCATTATTTAAGCAATTACATAACTATATACTAAAGCTTCTTTTGCTGTTTTAACTAAAACCTTTAGGCATATTTTGGTTTTCCTATGCTTGCTTAGATGATGTTTAAAATCGAAATTGGTAAGCTTCACAACACTTATCAGGAGTTATTTTTTCATTTGCAAGGCCTTCATCAGTTTAAAATGCAAAAACTAAAGTTTAGTGAAATCTATAGGTATTCTTAGGAAGTATCATGGTGAAGATAACTTTAATAAGCCCTCCAGATTTTGGGTCTAAGTATCGTGAATTCCTAGGTATGGTTGTTCCTCCGCTTGGTTTAGCGTATATTGCTGCTGTTCTTGAACAGCATGGTTATAAGGTTTCGATAATAGATGCTCCCGCCTTAAACATGACGTATAAGGATATTGCTAAAACTGTTTACAGAGAAAAACCAGATATTATAGGTATTCAAGCTCTAACACCTACGATCTATAATGCATTTAATGTAGCAAAGCTAGTAAGAAAAGTTTTACCTGAAACAACAATAGTTATGGGAGGTTACCATCCAACATTTGCAGATATCGAAACACTTAAAGAATGCAAGGAAGTTGATGTTTGCGTTAGAGGTGAAGGAGAATACACAATGCTTGATATCGTGAAAAACATTGAGAAGCAAAGCGATTTCTCTAGAGTTTTAGGAATAACATATAGGGATAAATCAGGGAGAATTGTAAGGAATCCTAACAGGCCCCTAATTAAGAATCTCGATGAATTACCTTTTCCTGCTAGACATTTGCTTCCAATGGATAGGTATATGGTTTTTGGAATGAAAGTTCCAGCAACAACTATTGTCTGTAGTAGAGGATGCCCTATGAGATGTTCTTTCTGTGCTTCCTCAGCAATGTACGGGGGTGTTGTTAGGTTTAGAAGTCCTGAAAACGTTGTTAGAGAGATAGAGCATGTTAAGGAAAAATACAAGGTGAAGATGATTGCTTTTGTTGATGATACTTTCACATTGTTTAGAAGATGGGTTAATAGGTTATGTGACAGAATTCTAGAGAGAAAATTGGACATAATATGGGGTGCAGCAGCCAGAGTTGACACGTTAAACCTTCAAACCTTAATTAAAATGAAGAAATCCGGTTGTTCTACATTGTTTTTCGGTGTAGAATCAGGTGTAGAATTCATCCTCAAGAATATTGGAAAAACTTTTACGTTACGTAAGGTTATGAAGGTTTTTGAATGGTGTAGAAAACTCGGAATAAGAATAATTGCAAGTTTTGCTCTAGGTTTCCCCGGTGAAACACTGGATACGATAAGGAGAACTATAGAGTTTGCTAAGAAACTTAAACCAGATTTCGTAGTTTTCTCAATAGCAACACCGTATCCTGGAACAGCCTTCTTTAAGGAATGCTTAGATAAGGGTATTTTAAAGATAAAGGATTGGTCTAAATACACACTGCTAACTCCCATAATTGAGACTACAAGCTTGAAAATAGAGGAAGTTAAGAAGATGTTGATTAAAGCATATGAGGAATTCTATTTTAGACCGCTTTGGTGGGTTAAGACTATTGCCAGAGAGAAAAGTGTAGGATTATCAATGCTTGTTCAAGTTTTTTCAACAATACTTAGAAAAATACTTGTCTAAAATAAATAATATTTCAAATACGTATTCTTAGTAAGTAAAATATCTAGGTAAAACGTAAATTACAATAGGTGCTTTTCTTTGAAACCATATGCTAAAACAATAGCCTCAGCTTTTGGTCCCTTAATTTTCCTTGCACTTCTACTGTTACCTCCTATTCCAGGTATGTGCGAGGCATCCATTAGTATAAGCGGAAATCCTAAATCAGCCCAAATCACCCTAGGGTTACTTTTCTGGGTTGTTGAATGGTGGGTCTTAGAAACTGTTCCACTAGGGCTAACAGGGCTTTTACCTGCTCTTATACTTCCTACTTTAGGTGTTTTAGAATGGAAAGAAGCACTACCTACCTACTTAAGCCCTATAATATGGATTTTCATGGGAGCATTTGCGCTAGCTAATGCTTTTAGGGTTTCAGGCCTGGATAGAAGAGTTGTAGCATTTCTTTCAAACCTCTATAGGGGAAGAAGTTTTCCATTATCCATTCTCTTTACTATATGTTTGCCAACATTTTTCCTAAGCATGATAGGCTCAATAACTGGTGCAGCAAGCATAATGCTTCCAATCACTTTAGCGTACCTTTCAGCTATTAAAGGCGGAAGTAAAGAGGTAAAAGAAATGACATTGCTTCTCATGGCTAACGCAGCAACGGCAGGTGCTTTACTTTTCCTTATAAGCACTCCACCAAATCTCATTGGCAAAGCTGTTCTTGAAGAATTTACATCATACACTGTCAGCTTTTTTGACTGGTTTATTTTCGGTACACCTCAGGCAGTTTTTGGGCTAATAACCTCGTGGGCTATAATAGTTTACCTATACCGTAAATTCCTAGCTGGTGTTGAAGCTCCTAGGAGATATAGCATAGGTAAGCCTATGAGCTACGCTGAGAAAAACGTTTTAGCAGTATTCCTACTAGCAATAACGCTCTGGACTACTCCAGGACTCCTATCCGTTGTAGCATCAATAACTAAAAGCACTGCTTTAGCGGAGCTGGCATCCATGCTGAAAAGATATTTACCAGAGTACGTTCCCGCAATCTTAATCCTTATGCTTATACCCTTAAACATGAAGACAAGCATCTCATATCTTTTGACGATATGCTTGGAAAAATAAATTGGAACACTATTTTCCTCTTTGGCGGAGGCCTACTTCTAGGTAAAGGAATTCTAGCTAGCGGCTTAGCGGAATGGATAGCATCATCTGTAAACGCTTATGTTGGCGGAGAAGTTTCAACATGGACATTAACATCGATTGTAGCCACTTTAGCTTTCGGGCTAACTCAAGTAGCTTCAAACACAGCAACGGCAAACATATTCTGCCCCATAGCAGCAACAGTAGCTTTAGGAGCAAAAATAAACCCCATAACACCAATACTGACAACAGCAATGGCATGTTCAATAGCATGCACCTTACCGGCATCAACACCACCAATGGCAATAGTTTACTCAACAAAAGCAATTAAAGTGAAAAGCATGTTAAAAGTAGGCGTAATAGCTGGCTCTCTAAGACTTGTATTTCTGCTTCTAACAGCACCCTACCTAATATCATTACTTAAATTATTCACATAGGAGTGAATGATGTTGAAACACTATCACGGACAGTGAAGTTTAAGACCTTATGTAAACTTTAGTACTCTTAAAAACTACTAAATACCTAAGGTTAGAGAGAAATGTACATATATAGCGACTACCATGATGAGTTTTTTGAACATGAAGGATTCGCTAGAAATATTATAAACAACCCCGTACTTCTGAGGGAAGTTATTGAAAAATACATTCCAGTAGAGAAAATTTTAAAGGTTCATACAGGCGCCGAGGTTGAAGTTGAAGGAGTATATGCTGTTGAAGTATGGATAATATTAACCGAAGGCATAACAAGTCTTATTCTTGCAGATTCCCCAATACCTTTAACTTCGAAACAGTGGCAGATTATAATTAATAAGCTTGATGAATTGTATAGGAAAATGCATGGTCTACTTATAGAACCTAAGCCTCATATATCATTTGAGGACATTCTAAACTACATTAGCGATTACCTTAACACTTTGGGCGTTAAGCTTAAGTTTTTAGCTAGAATGTCTAAACCATTCTTGAAAAGATCACTAAACCTAATAGGATTAAGGCCTTGGGAAACTGTTTTAGCCATAAGTAAAAACAATATTGTAGAAGCATATCTTGTACCTAGAAAAGTACTTAAAGAAGTCAGAAAAATTCTAAAGGACAAAGCTACAATATTCTATGTCTAAAATAACTGCTCACTTAGTGTGTTAAAGATATGCTGAAATACGTGAAGCTAAAGCCTCTATCTTAGCAAACCTAGCTAAAAAGCTTATGGGTATATTATGGAAAAATGCCTGGAATAGAAAACTGGTCACCATAGAAGCTAAACACAACAAAGTACTATATATCCATGATGTAGATGCCAGAAATTTAGTGAGGATATTGCGTTAAAATAGACTCTGTAACTATAATTTACCTTTTGCTTTAGAATAATACTTGTAGGTATTTTACCATAGTTGCTGTAAACAAGCCTAGAGCTTTGGCTAAAAATATTTTCCGTACTAGGTAAATACAATGTCAATGATTGTAGCTACAGTTTTTCTTCCAGAATAGAGTTAGGCGGGAAAGCCTCAATGTTCATAATAACTGATTTTACATATTTTAAAGTAAAGCCTAAGGAAATAGAAGATAAGCTTAAAGAACTTGATGTAGTTCAGCACGTTAACCTAGTTAAGCCCTAACTACCTAAAACATTGGTTGATCCCTACCATTTTTCTGTAGTTGATGATTTAAATAGAAGATTTATACTTCTTTCGGAAAGTGCTATGAAAAAGCATTGTTGCGAGATTAAGAGAAACATTTGAAATAGGCGGATTAGCTTTTCTCTATCATCAGGGAAAATGATGGGCTCTGAACTTGCAGAAACGTACAAGGAAATAGGGATAACTGATTTGGAAGATGCTATTAAAATATTTTTACTTTATATTCTAGCTTTAGGAGAAATTGCTCACTATAGAGAGAACAGAGTAATTATTAGATTACATAGAAGCTGGGAATGTGAAGCAGCTATGAAGCATAATGTGAAGGAACTTACTCCATATTTCGAAAAGGGAGCGGTAGCAGTGTTCTTGGAAAAATTTATCGGGAGAAAGATGTCTGTACATGAAATTAAATGCCTAGCGAAAGGAGATCTATATTGAGAATTCTTAATTGCCTTTCTCTAGCATAGATAGATTAAAATAAAAGCTTCTAAGCCCGTTAAGGGCTAATAGTTTCTTCTTTCACCTTATTCCATGGGCCTTTAACGCCGCTAAATATTGTAAGTAAGGTAGTATATATTATGCCAGGCATTAGAATAAATGCTAGGTTTATGTGTTTAAGAATAATGCTTACTATTTTCGGTTCAATATATGTTAAGACCGCTATAGGAAGTATGGTAAGTGTTGTTATGAATATTCCGCCTGAAAGTACTGCAGCCACTAGTACGTTTAACCTGAACCTGTTTATTATGAAGCTTTCTAATGCACCAAACAGCGCCCCTAAAATAAGCATTTGGAAAACATAGGCTGGTGGAGCTATCCATACTATATATGACATTAAGTTCCCTATCTCTGTCAATGTTTTATCTATTACTTCTTGAGGAGCATTTGCAACCGTCAACTGGTAAATTATAATCTCTCGAACCAATTCATTTAATGTACCAGTAATAGATAGAAAAGATACTCCTAGGACAACGCCTGTTATGGCACCAGCAATTAATCCGTAGAAAACATATTTATTTTCAACCATAGTTCCCTAAGCACCACATACGAAAATGTTAATGTATTTCTAGGATTAATATGTTTTCCCGGGTGCACAAGCATTGTCTTCTATATTGCTTATTATTCCCATATTGTTAGCTATTTTACCTGGATTAATTGCTCTAACGGTTATAGCTAAGAGGAAGCTTAGGCTATGGTTAGATGCTTGTTTAGGTGGGGGAGGATGGATATTAGCTTTAGTGTTAAGATTACCTATATTACAGTTTTCGGCAAAGGCACTAAACCCTACGTATTCAAGTTTACTAGCAGCTTTCATGGCTGGTATTTTTGAAGAAACCTTTAGATATTTAGTATTAAAATATAGGCTTTTCAGTAAAGGAAACCCGTGCGAGACAGTTTTATCTTTGGGTTTAGGTTGGGGTTTAACAGAAGCATTTTTAATATACGCTTTACAAGTGCCTTTGTCATACGCGATAACAGGGTATGACTGGACAGTATACCTTCCGGGCGCTTTTGAAAGAAACATTGCTATAATACTTCATGTAGCGTTAACGTTTATTATTGCTTACTCTTTAGTCTCAAATATCAAATATATCGTTTTAGCAGTATTTCTTCATGGTACAGTTAATTCATTAATTATACCTATACTCTACGTAACTAAAGACCCGTGGATTATAGAGTTACTACTAGCGTTAATTACAGTACCCATAGCTACATGTACAATCATTGTGTTAAAGCCTAAAATAAGCAACATTAAACAATCTGAAATTTCTGCTTCAGAGTTAACTAAAATAATATAAGCACTTATTAGAACACGTTCGACGTAGTCTAGTAATTCTAACAGTACTTAGCGCCATGGCTAAAAGTATAAATACTGAGCTCAGTATTTATTTAACGTTAAATTATGTAAAGTATTTACGCAAAAACGTGTTCTAATAAAATAAATTATTGTCACTCATGTACTCGAAACATATTTTTGGCTATAAAGTTATAGATTATTTGTGATAATAGTGCATGCTATTGCCAAGTAGAATAGAGGAGATAAAGCCGACATAAATTTTTCAAATGTTAGCATAGAAAAATACTGCTACGGGCAAGGCACCTAACGAGGTAAATACTATTTCATAAAATTCAAGTTGAACCGATTTTAATATATCATATACTCCTACAGCAATTATTTGAGTCATTCAAAAACTGAACCTAAGAAAAACAATTGAATTACCTATTTTTAATATATAACTCATTATATTGTTAAGAGAAAATAAACTTCTTCTGTAATAGATAGACAACTGCTAATATTGGTTTTACAGTCATTTTTCCTCTGAGATAACAGACAACTGAAAAAGCATATATTAGAACAATGCTAAGCTCTGTTATATAAGCTGCATTAGAAGCCGTAGCGTACTCTATACCTATAGCTCTTGAAGCTCAAACCATAGAGAAAAACATTTCTAAGAATAAAATCGAGTTTAATTGCTTCTCTAAGATTAACTCTTTAAAGTTAAAAATAAGCCATTAGCATAAGAAAAAGCAAGATAATGGCAAACCTTAGTGTTAATAAAAGTATCGATATAAGTGGTAAATGTAGCATCTAAAGAAGAACACTTTCCTACATATGGTGGATGCTTGAAGCTTATTAGGGATTAAAATAGATGTATAGAAATAATATTAGTGCTTGCAGCTGCTTTGTTGGTAGCAGTCTTGGTCTTAATATCACCATTTAGAACACCTAAGGCTAAAGCAATAACACAGCATGGAAGAGTGATAACACTGAACTTAGGTTCAAAAGCTATACGTGTTTATGAAGCAGTAATTAGGGAACCCTTTAACTACGGTGCAGCTTAATGATTAACGTAGGTGGAGAAGAGTATTGGAGTTAGTGGCCATTACTAATGGTACATTGTTTAATCCTTTTCTACTCAAGTTTGAAGAAGCAGATGTAATTATAGAGAATAGGAACGTTATTCACATAGGTGA
>Ga0190366_1000165_pt1 | contig 14188 bp, 11 predicted proteins | sample 487218910_MG_FD_169990 | JGI IMG/M metagenome (GOLD analysis project Ga0190366, IMG submission 169990) | Hydrothermal vent microbial mat bacterial communities from Southern Trench, Guaymas Basin, Mexico - 4872-18-9-10_MG | ecosystem: Environmental > Aquatic > Marine > Hydrothermal vents >...
GACAAACTTTGGCTTAAGAATCATTGCCCGTGCTATAACTACTCTTTGTCTCTGGCCACCGCTAAGCTGGTGTGGGAATCTATCATAGAACTCATGTGCAGGTGTTAGACCAACTCTTTTAAGCATCTCTATAGCCATTTCTCTTGCCTCCTTAGGAGTTGCAAGTCCATGGATAAGTAATGGATGTATTATTTGTTCTCCAATCCTCATTCTAGGATTAAGGCTTGCATAAGGATCCTGGAAGATCATTTGCATTTCCTTACGTAAAGGACGTAATTCCTTGGGTTTTAATGATGTTATATCCTTACCCATGAATACTATTTTACCAGCTGTAGGTTCTTCAAGTCTAAGTATAACTCTACCTGTTGTTGTCTTACCACAGCCGCTTTCTCCAATAAGTGCTAATGTCTCGCCTCTTTCAATATAAAATGATATACCATCGACAGCTTTTACATATTCCTTTGAACGCCTCATGAAAATATCTAGTAAACCCCGTGTTACAGGGAAATATTTCTTAAGATCTATAACTTCAAGAACCTTGTTCACCATTATGCACCACCCTTTACATATAACCAGCAAGATACATAGTGTCCTGGTTCAATCTCGATTAATGGAGGCTCCTCTTTACTACATGGTTCAAATTTTTCTTTACATCTTGGGTGGAAGCGGCATCCACTAGGTGGTGTACGAAGATCTGGTGGATAACCAGATATTGATTCTATTTTCCTAGGACCCCATAGATCCGGTACACTCTGTAGTAATCCTATGGTATATGGGTGTTTCGGATTATCTACAATTTGGTCAATATTACCAAGTTCTACAAGTTTTCCAGCGTACATAACAGCTATTCTATCACTACGTTCAGCAGCTAACGCAAGATCGTGTGTGATAAATAGTATACTTGTACCCTCTTTCTTAAAACTTTCAATAAGATCCATTATAGTATCCTGTACAATAACGTCTAATGCTGTTGTAGGCTCATCAGCTATCAATAGCTTTGGACGTAGTGCCATTGCGATAGCAATGGAAACACGTTGTCTTTGTCCTCCACTCAATTGATGCGGATAATAATTAACTCGGTCCTTTGTAAGACCTACTTTTTCAAGAAGATCACCTGCATATCTTAAGGCTTCTTTCTGATCCATTTTAAGATGTATCATAAAGACTTCAGCTAATTGTTCACCTACTTTTCTCAAGGGATCCAGGCTTGTCATAGGGTCTTGGAACACCATTCCAATGTCTTTTCCAAGCATTTTCCTAAATTCTTCACGATCCATTGAAAGTAAATCTTTTCCTTGGAAAACTATCTTCCCTGAAATGATTTTACCGGGTGGAGGTACTAGTCTTATGACTCCATATGCTAATGTACTTTTACCACATCCACTTTCTCCAACTACGCTAATCCACTCATTTTCATTAATAGTTAGTGATACATTATCGACTGCTTTTACAATTCCTGTCAAGGTGTAATAGTATATTTTGATATTAGATATTTCGAGAAGTACCACGGTTATCACCTTGTTTGGGCAAGTGAGATTCTCTCACTTAATGCTTCGCCTATCAAAGCAAATCCCATGGCTAAAAGCATGACCATTAAACCTGGGAAGAATACCAGCCACCATTTCCCATCTAATAGAAATGGTTGTCCAGCCCTCAGATCATATCCCCAGTCTGGTGTAGGTACAGTTACTGATAGACCAAGGTAGCTTAGACCAGCTTCAGTAAGTATGGCGTCTGTAACACTTAGTGTGAATACAACCAATACTGTATGTGCCAGATTAGGAAGTATGTATCTACCCATAATGGTATTGTCTGGTGCTCCAAGCGCTCGTGCAGCATCGACATATAATGAGCTCTTAATACTTAGTGTCTGTCCACGGATCATTCTAAAATAGGTTGGCACATATACGAAAGCTATGGCAATCGCAGTATTTGACGGGCTGGGACCGAGTACTGCAGCTATAGCAATAGCTAATATAAGTGCTGGAAAGGCGTACATACTATCCATAACCATACTTAACACACGGTCCAGTTTACCGCCGTAGTATCCTGAGATTAATCCTAGAGGTATACCTATAGCCATAGATAGAGCCGTAGCAAAAAATACAACATATAATACTATTCTAGATCCCCATATAATTCTTGAAAAGACATCTTGCCCTATACGATTAGTGCCCATAGGATATTCCCATGATGGGGATAGGAAGGGATCAGCTACTCTCTTAGTTGGATCATAAGGAGATATCCATGGAGCCAGTATGGCCATGAATACAAAGAGTAATACAATGCCGACACCTACCCTAAGCATCCACACACCTGGTGCTCTAGTTAGTAAATAAGTCTTTATCACAGACCTTAACATATTCAATGCTTTCTTCAAGTACACTGCTTTATCACCTCCTAATACTTTACCCTAGGATCTAGTAATGCATAGATTATGTCTACTATCAAGCTAATGATGCTTACAAAGAACGCAAAGAATATTATGGCACCTTGTATCGAATTATAGTCTCTGTAATCAATACGGTCGACAATGAACGTACCCATACCTGGCCAGCTAAAGGTTGTTTCCGTAAGTATTGCTCCTCCAAGTAATATAGCGAATTGCAGGCCCATAAGTGTAATAACAGGTATAAAAGCGTTCTTTAGGGCATACCATACTATTTTCCCTCTAGATATTCCACGTGCATGATATGATCTTATAAAGTCCATGCCAAGTATATCCACTAGATTGTTCCTTACAAGCCTCGTATATGCACCACTTAATACAATACCTAAGGTAATGCTTGGAAGTACAAGGTGAGCTAATGCACTTGTCAACGCCCTTATATTACCCGTCAGTATACTATCTAATACATATAATCCAGTTATTGACTGAACCTCGATACCTGGGTCTAGTCTACCGCTGGTCGGTAGTACTCCTAAAACTAATCCAAAGAAGTATTGTAACATTAGACCAAACCAGGGTATGAATAGCGTATATGCTATTATGCTATAAAGCCTCATTCCAGTATCAATAACTGTACCACGTTTAATAGCCGCTAATGTACCTGTCAATAACCCTAATCCTACACTTACTATAAAGCTAAAGATTGTTAGTTCAAGTGTTGCAGGGAATCTAGTAAATATATAATCCTTCACAGGTTTACCCATAGGTATAGCTAATGTCACTCCGAAATCTCCATGAAAAACCTTCCAAAGATAATCAAAATACTGTATATATGGCGGCTTATCAAGACCAGCAATCTTCATTAAGTGTTCAAGCTGTTCTGGAGGTATGTGTCTAGTTCCAACAACAGCTAGGATAGGATTTCCTGGTAGAAGCCTCAGTAGTATGAATACTATAGTATATAGAATAAGTATAGTTGGTATAATCATTAGAGCTCTAACTAATATATAGTAGCCCAACCCCCTAGCCATATCTAGTCATCACTCCAACTAAACTATATGGGTTAGGGGAAAATAATTTATATGCATAGGCCTGAAGGGTATAAAAAATTTATTTAGAAAGAAATATTCATTGTCCTCATGTCTTATATATTGTAGTATACAGGAGCAACATTGTCGGATTAGGCACTATGCCCTCTACATTCTCACTAGCTACTATATAGAGTTTGCCCTGGAATATAGGTATATAGGGTACATCTTCAGCTAGATAATCTTGTACTTGTTCATAAAGCTGGGTTCTCTGGTTCTGATCGGTTATTGTCTGTGCCTGTGTTAATAGTTGATCAACAGTTTCATTAGCATAACCAGTGCCACTCCACGAGTTTGCTTCACTGTGTAGGAATGGCGTTAAATAGTCGTCGGGATCAAGATAGTCTGGATACCATCCAAGTAGGTATACTGGCAACTGTCCTTTTCTAATATACTCGACGTAAGTACCCCATTCAGCGCTCTTAATATCGACTTCTATTACTCCAGTAGCCTCCCATTGCTCTTTAAGTAATTGTGCTATATCGGCTTCTGTATCACCATAGTGTGTAGGTGTATACCATAGCTCTATCTTTAGCTTGTTGTTCTCATCATATCCGGCCTGTGCAAGTAGTTCCTTGGCAAGATCTATGTTTGCATCACCGTATTTGTCCTTAAAGACATCCTTATGACTCCACATACCTATTGGTACCATGCTATATAGAGGTGTGCCAGCACCACGTAATACAGTGTCGATGATGTCTTGTCTATTAATGGCGGCCGCAAGTGCTTGTCTAATTAGTTTATTGTTTATAGGATCTACCTTGGTGTTTAGACAAATGTATCTAATGAATGAGCCAGGTACCTCAATAACCTTAAACCCTGACTTGCCCTGGAAATACTCTATATCTGTTGGCCTAAGTGTTCTCCATGCAATATCGATTTCCCCGTTCTCTAATGCAAGCCTTAATGTAGCCGCGTCACGATAGAATTTAATCACAACTTTAGAAGTCTTAGGTTTATCTCCATAGTAGTATGGATTAGCCTCTAGGACAAGCTCTTCATCACGTTTGAAGTCAACAATTCTATAAGGACCTGCACCACCAGCTGTCTGATCACTATCTATCTTATCTGGAGCATAGTTTGGATGAACAGGGAAGTATGGTGGGGTAGCAACTAATGCTAGGAAGAATGATGTTGGCTGCTTAAGATGGAATACAACTGTTGTGTCATCAGGAGCCTCTACATTCTCAACAAAACTCGTCACGAGCCAAGCAGGATCACCATTGATTGTCATAACCCTGTCAATACTCCTCTTAACATCTTGGGCCGTTAATGGGGTCCCATCAGCAAACTTTAATCCCTCTCTTAGCTTAAAGGTCCATGTCTTACCATCTTCACTAACGGTCCAGCTCTCGGCAAGGCCGGGCTCTATTTCTAAGGTTCCAGGCTTGTATTTAACAAGGCCTTCCATGATATTATTAAGTACTTCCCATGTGAAGAAATCATAAGCATTAGATGGATCAAGATCTGTAACCTTGTCGGTGACACCGATGACTATAATCTTTTCCTCTGCAGGCGGCGCTTCAGCGGGCCTAAGCATAAATAATGCAGCTATTGCCGCTATAATAATTACTACAACCAACACTAAAACAAGGGTTTTTGTAGCAATAGCTTTTAAACCCAACTTCACATATCACCTATACCATATCTTAACATCTTAATTAAATACAGCATTAGTTAAAAAATCTAACCCACCGATGTGGGACATATTTAATAAAACAAATATACCATTGCTAAAAATAAAATTTAAGATTATAAACATATTCCAGATATTTAAGAAATTGATCAAAACAATATAAAATTGTAGAGAAGTAAATGATATATTGAAATAAGAATATTAGCCCATAAATCCGCCGTTTCCTCAAGCCGTATCACTCTATGTGTTTTTGTTTCTTTGTGATACGGTTTCATTGGTTCTGTCTCGCCTAGAGGGCTCGTTTTCACGGTTCATCCCGTGGGGTCATGGGCGGCTGTCGAGCCCAACGGCACAGGACTCCCATCTACGTTTAACCCTACGGGGCTCGGAGCACAGCCCCCATCACCCACACACCCATGAAAAACATTAACACAACGCCCAGAACAAAAAGACACACAATGACACAGAAAACTACAGTCTAACGTTTCAGCCCTTAATGACTCCTCCGACTAATCCGCGTACATAGTATTTCTGTAGAAGTGCATAGATGGCTAATGGAACGCTTATAGATAGCATTGCAGCTGCACTTAGTAGGCTCCAATCAGGCTGGTATCTAGATCTCATAGTTGCTATAACCACTGTTGGAGGCAGTAGATCAGGGTTTTTAATGAATGTTAAGGCGAATAATAGGTCGTTCCATGTCCATAGGAATTGTAGTGCTACAACACTGCCTATTGCTGGTGCTGATACGGGTAGTATTATCTTAAAGAAGATCTGTGTATCAGTGAGTCCATCAATACGGGCAGCTTCTTCAAATTCCTTTGGCAGTGTGGCGAAGAAGTTTCTAAAGAATAATATTATCCATGGCAATGCAAATGCTGAGTGTACAAGCCATACACCATAATAAGTACTTAACAATCCAGTTCTACTATATAGCATGAATAATGGGATAAGTACTAGCTGGTGTGGAACTGATTGTAGGAAGACTATTGTTAAGAATAACATATTTTTAATTTTTGTAGAAAATCTTGAGAATACATATGCAGCCATAGCACCAGATATTAATGGGATGGCCGTAGACGGTATCGCTATCATAAAACCATTGATTAATGCCCGATATAATGGGATTTGAGCCTGGACACCATGCCACGCCTTTATGAAGTTCTCAAGAGTAATAGTTAATGGCTCCAGATTCCACCATCCACCAACGATCTCTCTATAGGGCCTTATAGCAGCCATTAATAATCCAATGATAGGCACTATCCATAGTAATGCTATTATCCATCCAAAGGAAGTCTTTATAATGATCTTTTTAAGGAAGTACCTTATTGTCATGTATGCTCAGCCCCAGCACCTCTTATGACCTTTCTTAACAGGATAAATGACGCTGTAAAGATCATTATTGCAAGTATAACAGCTATAGCCGATGCAATACCGTATTTGCCGTAGACGAAGTCTATATACATTCTATATGCTAGTACATCGGTTCCCGGCGGAGGACCTGCTTCACCACCCATTGCATATAGTATGTCGAATACCTTTAATGCCCATACTATGCTCATTAGGATAGCTACTGTTGTTGCTGGCTTAACCATGGGCCATATAACCCATCTTACTTTCTGGAAAAAGCTTAGTCCATCTATTTCAGCAGCTTCTATGAGTTCATGGGGTATGCTCTCAATAGCGGCTATGTATATGGTCATAGTGAATCCTATCCATACCCATATACTGCTAATAATTATTACGAATATAGACATGCTAATTGGTACTCCAAATATATGAATTGTTTTAAGAGAAAGCCATGGAACAGGCTCCTTTATAACCCCTATAGCCTGTAATAAAGCATTTACTATGCCTGCATGCGGATCGTATATGAATAAGAAAACAATACCTGCTACAACCTGGGGAATGACCATGCCAAGGAATATAGCTGACTTAATAGCTGTTGCTCCTAGAACATGCTCCCTAAGAAATAATGCAAGGAAGAAGCCAAATATGATCACTAGTGGAACCATTAATGCAACCCATAATAGGTTATTGATAAATGCTACCTTGTAAACAGTCTTCTGGGTAAGCGTAATATAGTTCTTAAGACCTACAAAGACAGGTGCACCAGCACCTCTCCATTCATGAAAACTTAGATAGAAAGTAAATACCATAGGATATAGGAGGAATATAGAGATTATAACGAGTGTGGGAAGTAGGAAAAATATTGTGAATTTACGTGTAAACCCGTACTTCAAGGGCCATCTAACCCTATATCACTATATCTTCTAGCTACCCCATAAACTCTGTGCTTCAGACTCTAGGTTCTCTAGAATCTGTTCATAGTTGTCTGGATTAGACCATAGCTCAAATAATGCATTCCAGAATGTTAACTGGAACTCACTATAATCAAAGTTATCATCTAGATCTGGTACTACTGTGTACTTATTTAGCCAATCAACGATCTTGGCATCAACAGGGTCATACGCGCTCTTAGGCACATCTTTATGAACAGCTAGATAACCCTTCCTCTTAACCATTTCTTCCTGGTATTCTGGGCCAGCAAGCCATTTGAGAAGCTCCTTAGCAGTATCTGGATGAGGAGCATTAGCTGGGGCAATAGCCCAGTCTCCACCAGCAACAATAGCTATTGAAACTCCATCCTTGATCTTTGGGAATAACATTAGGTCATAATCTGTTCCAGGCTGCTTATCATACTGATCCTGCATCATTAGGTTAAGCCAGTTACCCATGAAATACATAGCTACTTCTCCATTAGCAAGTCTACCGATCTGCTCAGCCCAAGGCTCAGCAGTCGGTGTTGAACCGAAATAGCCTTTCTTAATAAGATCAGCTATTGTAGCAAATACCTCCTTTACCTGAGGATCAGTCCATGAGATCTGGTGATGCATTAACTTATATTGTAGATCAGGGCCTCCTATACGGAGAATAACTGCTTCAGTAAAGTCTGTTAATGGCCATTTATCCTGTCCACCAGCTGCTAATGGCTGTATTCCAGCATTCTTTATCTGTCCACATACTTGTAGAAATTCATCAGAAGTCATAATGCCTGATGAAGGTACTGAAATGCCTAGGTCTTGGAATACATGTACATTAAACCATATACCGGGCTTAGCCCATGCCTTAATAGGGACTGCATAGTATTTACCATCAGCCTTAACAACTTCTGAATAAGAATCTGGATTAATGACTTTATTCTTAAGATCTAATTCATCATATATCGGCGTTAAATCCATGAGCTTACCGTCTCTACCTAGTTCTCTTACGAAAGCAGGCCATGGAACAATAGCGACATCAAACTGTGGCGCGCCAGCAGCTAATTCTGTCTGGATAGCTGTTCTAATATCTGATTGCTGTACTATTCTGACCTTAATACCTGTTTTTTCCTCGAATACTTTGAGTGCAGCCGCAAAATTCTCTCCTTCAACACCGCCCCATTGACTATAAACAACTACTTCCTTAGGCTTTGCTGGTTGTTGTGATAGATACCACCATATTCCTATACCAGCGATTATTAGAATTACGACTATTACGGCTACTATTTTTAAAGATAAACCTTTTAAATACATGGTTTCCATCCAGATAAACTATTACTCTTAAGTGAAAAATGTAAGGCTTACTTAATAAGTCTAACTATCCTATTTATTGTATAATCGAAAAGTAGATATATTGTGATCTGGGTAGATAGTGTTTAGAGACTATATGGGAGGAAGGATTATATTTGGCTAAGGTTATTGTAAAGAATCTCCTCAAAATATTCGGTGGTAAAGTAAGGGCTGTAGACAATATTAGTCTAGAAATAAGTGATGGAGAATTCATGATCCTATTAGGGCCGAGTGGTAGTGGTAAAACAACGTTACTAAGGCTTATAGCCGGTCTAGAAGTACCGACTAGTGGAAAGATCTATATTGGAGATAAACTAGTTGCTTGCCCAGAGGAAAATGTATTTATCCCTCCAAAGGATCGAGATATTGCCATGGTTTTCCAAAACTATGCACTATACCCACATATGAAGGTATACGATAACATAGCATTACCCCTTAGAGTTAGAAAATTGTCTAAACAGGAAATAGATAAAAGAGTTCGTGAAGTATCTCAGAGACTACAGATAGAAAACCTACTTGACCGCTATCCTAGGCAATTAAGTGGTGGCCAGCAACAGCGTGTAGCGTTAGCAAGAGCTTTAGTACGTAATCCAAAGGCATTCTTATTTGATGAGCCATTAAGCAATCTAGATGCAAAGCTACGTATTATGGCTCGAGCATTTCTTAAAAAGCTTCAGAAAGAACTTGGAGTTACAGCAATATATGTAACACACGACCAGGCTGAGGCAATGGCTATGGCTGACCGTATAGCTATAATAAATTATGGTAAGCTACAGCAAGTAGGTAATCCATGGGAAGTATATTCAAGGCCTAGAAACAAGTTTGTAGCAGGCTTCATCGGCGAACCTCCAATGAACTTATTTGATGCAAGTCTAAAGGCGAGAGGAGGACAAATAGCTATTGTAACATCAGGTTTTGAAATATTATTACCGAAGGACTTATCCCAGATCCTTCAATCACATGCAGGAAAAGAAGTATATGCTGGAATAAGGCCTGGAGAACTTAGAGTATCTAAAAAGAAGGATCTGTTTGCTAAGAGAGACATTATAATCGAAGGTAGTGTTGTAGTAAGTGAGCCCATGGGCGATAGACAATATGTTCTATTAGATATAAATGGTGTTAATCTAAAGGGTATTGCTGATATAAGGGAATATCTTGGATTAGGCGATCAAGTATTCATAGGTTTTGATCCTTATTCAATATACTTATTTGATAAGAAAACAGAGATCTCAATAATAGACTATGAAGTGCTTGAAAAGATAAAGCAAAAAGAAGAGACTTAGATAACCTCTATTTCAAGATAACGTGCTTCAACATCTTCAATAGAAGAGCCCAGACCACCAATACTCAATATCTTACCATCAACGTCAATGAATAGAGTTCTAATACTATCATCACTCGTTCTCTTAACTCCAGTTATAAATCCATTGAGCTCAATAGGCTTAAATTCACCAACAGTATATCCAATTATTTTCGCCTTTACCTTAAGATTTGATTTAAGAGCTTCTTCAACAAGATCTAATACTAGCCAGTGATGACTAGATTTAATTCTTAAACCCGGCTTAACGCCAAATTCCTTGATCTTCTTACCTTTTCTCCAATATCCAAAGTAATATGCTTCATTAATTATACGTACAAGCTCCATCTCATTAGAGTAGATAGAATATCCCTCACCTAGTATGACTATATTTGATAGATCGGTTTCAAATAGATTCAATATACCTGTTGGGAGAACTCTAATCTCAATATTATTTATTCCAAGAAACTTATCATAACTGCTTATCTCATTAGGTTTTGCAATGACGGTTACACCGAATAGAACATCCTTTTTAATCTTAAACGTTTTTATAAAGGTATTAGCAAGTCTATCAAATATCTCTTTATTACATGAGATGAAACCACTTGTTTTCATACTCTTTATAAGTGATCTCATTCTCTCGATACTAGTCTCTAGACTATGTGTAATCCATATCATAGGCCCTGTCTTAACCTGCTTAGACTTATACATTGAAGATAGAATACTTATGACCTTCATATTAATATTATTAATCTCCTCTATATACTTACTAACATACCTATTCAATGCAATAGCTGGCGGTAATGCACGGTATTTCCTAGGCCTACCGACCTTAACCTCAATAAGACCTTTTAAAATAAGTGATTCAAGGACATCATATATTCTCGGTAATGGAATACCTGCTTTAGAAGCTATACGTGGAGCATCACTCTCCCCGATCTCAATGAGCGTGATATATGCTTTTGCTTCATAACCTTTTATACCAATAAACTCGAGAAACCTTAATATAGTACTCATATTCTCCATAAGTAGCACCACTATAAATTTTACATACACAAATAAGTAATAAATTAATCGAAACACTGATATATTTGTATCTAGTGATATTAGTTTAAAGAATGTATAAAAAATAATACTTCTATTTGGTAGATAGTAGATGATCATAAACAATTTACCGTATAGAAAAATAGATCAGTATAGAGCTATTGTAGGCCATGAGGAAATCGAGAAAATAATGATGGTTTCTGAGGAATTAAAGAATATAAGTATAACACATGTTAACTCAACGGCATTCGGAGGAGGAGTAGCCGAGATCCTATATAGCCTGGTTCCATTAATGAATAGTATCGGTATAAAGACTGTTTGGGAAGTAATTGAAGCTCCTCTTGAATTCTTTAATGTCACTAAAAAGATCCATAATTCTCTCCAGGGTGCAGAAACTAATTTATCTAAGGATGAAATAGAACTCTATCTCAAAGTTAATGAAGATAATGCACTAAATAGGTTAAAATTAGAGACAACACATATCATAGTCCACGATCCACAGCCTCTTGGAATTAGGAAGTTTCTAGGCAATGATAGGAAATGGATCTGGAGATGCCATATTGATCTAAGTAGGCCTCATCAGTCTACATGGAACTTGATTTCTAGACTACTAAGAGGATATCATGCTTCAATATATCATTTAAAGGAATATGTTCATCCAGAGGCTCCAACAAAGATCAAGTATATTATGCCTCCTTCAATAGATCCTCTAAGTGATAAGAATAGAGAATTATCATGGAGTGAAATAGACAAGATTTTAAATAAGTTTGGAATTGATCCTGAGAAACCCATTATTATACAGGTAGCTAGATTTGATCCATGGAAGGACCCTATTGGAGCTATTGATACATATAGGATTGTTAAAAGAAGGATTCCCAATGTACAACTATTATTAGTAGCGAGTATGGCCCATGATGATCCTGAGGGATGGATTTACTTTGAGAAAACTATTAGGCATGCTGGTGAGGATCCATATATATATTTTCTAACAAATCTTATTGGAGTAGGTGCTAAGGAGGTTAATGCTTTTCAAAGAGCTTCTACAGTAGCTTTACAATTATCTATTAGAGAAGGATTTGGCCTAGCTGTTACAGAGGCTATGTGGAAAAAGAAGCCTGTTATTGCAAGACCTTCTGGAGGCATAAAATTACAAGTAATCGATGGTGTTAATGGATACCTTGTTCAAAGTATAGAAGATGCTGCAGAGAAGATTATACATTTGGTCAAAAACAAGGATCTGAGGGAGAGAATGGGAGAAAATGCATATAGGCATGTCTTAAAAAACTTCATTATTACAAGACATTTAGAGAAATACCTTAATTTATTCAAGATTTTATCTGAAAAATAATATGGCCTAATATATTCTTCCCTTATCAAGGAACCCATAAAGTGCTGAAAGATCAATCTCTCCTATTCCAACCATATAGTCTCCAGCTCCATAACTTATTAAGTATGTATCGTTGGCTCTCCATAATCCACATGGAAATATAGTATATGGTCTATCACCAAATACTTCATACATGTATTTAGGCTCCATAATATACGACGGCGTAATAGCTGTTACAACTATTTCATCCCTCTTTAATTCAAGTTCTAGAGCAAACATTCTATAGGCCTTAATCTCTGTATCAACTGCATGGACGAGTACTATAACTTTATCCCTCCCCATAATAATCGGGGGTGTAGCCCATCCAATCTTCTCTTCAAACTTTGAAGGCCTCAATATCTCAACAGTATCCTTAACAATTATTTCCCTTGGATATTCAGTATCTATGCTTAGCAAATCCTTATCACTATCGATCTTACTAATTGTTAGGTAGAATGATTCGTCATCCATATGTGGTCTATGGAATAGATAATATATTCCATTATGTTTTACTAAGAAAGCATCTTTATCACTAATAATATGTCCACGGAGCTCCATTGGAAACTTATATACATGTATCTTCCTCCATCCATTAGTACGAGACCTAATTGCAGTGACAGGTAAAGTACGTTCTACCCTAACTGCAGGATTATAGTAGTTTACTGTTCGACCAGTATATGTCATAAGATACTTATTATCAATGAGATATACTCTTGGATCTTCAGTGCCCCAGATATCATATTTTGTCGATGGATAGACGACTATTTGAGCTGAATAATGATTTATATTAGCATTACCTGAATACAGATCGTTTAATGGAACATTCATTTCTACAATAGCTGATACATATAGAAAGTATCCAAGGATTATACGAGCATAGATCTTTGCATAATCTCCTTCAACAATAATAGCTGGGTTAAAGATAGCTGCTGAATTAATTATTGGATAATTGTTTATAAAAACTCGATTATTAGATATTACAGCTAATCTCTTCACAATATCTTCTGTATCAAAAACACGTTTCTCCATAGCATCGTACATGCCTATTGCTTGATGGAATATATGGGAGTATCTATATTCCTGCTCCATGAGGCATCCATAGCCTCCGCATTACTAAAAATGTACTCCGCGAGTCCTAGATTATAAAACATGTGTTAGGAAAGGCTAACCAGTTTATAAATAATAGATACAGTTGCTTATCTACCAAATAAATTATAGGGATTTCCATGCTATTATATATGCAGTACTATAACATATAGTAGTGTGATTATTTTGGCAAGGATCTTAAATAAAGAACAACTATTAGGTTATGGAGATATTGAGGTTAAGGAATTATTGCTAGACCTACTATTGAAGGGCTTAGAAGATGTTGATCCATATAAGGCTATTAAGAAAGTAATTAGTAGAGGTAACAAATCAATTAAGGTCGGAGGTAAAACATTACATGTACATGGTAAGATCTATGTTCTAGGCCTTGGGAAAGCATCTTGTAGTATGGCTAAAGCTATTGAGGAGATCTTGGGAGATCTTATAGAAGATGGAGTAGTTGTAACAAAGTATGGATATAGTATTCCCTTAGAAAAGATTAGAGTTATAGAGGCAGGGCATCCCATACCTGATGTTAATAGTTTAAAAGCAGGTTATGAAGCATTTAAATTATTTAAAAGAATAAGTGAAAATGATCTCTTAATAGTCTTAATTAGTGGCGGAGGCTCTGCATTACTTGTATATCCAGCAGATAATATTAGTCTGGAAGA
>Ga0190366_1000169_pt1 | contig 14037 bp, 17 predicted proteins | sample 487218910_MG_FD_169990 | JGI IMG/M metagenome (GOLD analysis project Ga0190366, IMG submission 169990) | Hydrothermal vent microbial mat bacterial communities from Southern Trench, Guaymas Basin, Mexico - 4872-18-9-10_MG | ecosystem: Environmental > Aquatic > Marine > Hydrothermal vents >...
GGCGAGGATCTGCGAGTCCATCTTTAAGGATGATTGGAGACCTCCCCTCCACCTGATAACGGTTATAGGGGCTTTGAGAAATCTCTTGAACAACCCTAATCCAGACGATCCACTAAACACAATAGCGGCGATGGAGATGAAGTTTAGGCCGGACATATTTAAGGCGAGGGTTAGACAATATATCGAGCTCTACGCGAGACCTGAGAAATCGTTAATAAAGTAAAATAGATGGCTGGATGAGATCTAATCGAATGCCGGGTTCAGATGAAGTTGAACTAAGCGGCGAATTGCTGGAGCGATATGATAGACAGCTTAGGCTTAAGGGATGGGATCAGAGGAAGCTAATGGATTCTGAGGTGATCATAGTTGGGGTTGGAGCCATAGGATGTGAGTTGGCTAAAGATCTCACGTTGATGGGCGTTGGAAAGATAGTTCTAGTAGATAATGATGTGATCGAGTTATCAAACCTGAATAGGCAGATGCTCTTCACAGACTCGGATATCGGGAGACCTAAAGCCGAAGTGGCGGCTGAAAAGCTCAAGGCCATGAATCCGTGGGTGAAGATCGAATCATATTATAGGGATGTTAGAGAATTCGATCTAGACTTCTTCAAAGGCTCAAACGTCATAGCATCGTGTCTCGATAACTGGCCGACTAGGAGATGGCTAAACTCACTCGCCGTCGAACTCGATAAACCACTCGTCGACGCGGCCATGGATGGTATGTACGCGAACCTTCAGATAGTCATCCCTGGGAAGACGGCATGCCTCGAATGCCATGGAGATGAACTTATACCGAGGGAGGTTCAGCTCGCTGAATGCACCTTGAGGAGGAGGAAGCCTGAGGATCTGCTCGAGGATTTAAGATCTGAGGGGATAGATCTCAGCCTTGAAGTCGTTAAGAGGCTATTCGACCACGGGATAAAGACCGTATTCGACATAAAGTATTCTCAAGCGGATATACTCGAAAAACTTGACGACGACTTGAGGGAGATTGTCTTGGATCTTCAGGAGAAGCTTAAGCCGAAGATGCCTGCTCTTCAAAGCATCGCCTCAACGATCGCCGGGATAGCGTCGACGGAGATAATCAAGATCCTCCATGGGAGATCTCTGGGGGAGATCCTAAACGGCTTACTCGTCTATGATGGATTCAACTCAAGATTTACGGTCGTCGAGCTTGAGAGGAGGGAAGACTGCTTCGTATGCGGAGACTATGTGATGGAGAAGGGGGTGGAGTTTAAGGTGAGGCTTGAAGAGACGGTCATGGAGCTGAAGAAGAGGATAGCTGAGAGGTTCGGCTTCCCAGATCCAGAACTACTGTATAAGAGGTGGAGGCTGAGCGATGAGAAGAAGATCTCCGAGCTCGGGATCAAGTCTGGAGACATGATCTACGTCGAGACCAGTAGGAGATACATGCCTCTCCCGCTTAGAATAGAGGTTGAGGAGCCAAATGATTAATATGATGGTTAAGCCATAAGAGTTGATGCGAGATTGGTGGGAAGGATAATCTTAAGGGAACCGGTCTGCGAGGGCTTCTGGGATCCATGGCAAGCCGGCGAACAAGTCTTAAAGCCTCGGGAGAAACGGAGGTCTGAGAGAATATGCCAGATATGCTTATCCGAGATAGAGGGAGATGCCCCCTACGTAGAGTGTCCGCACTGCGGGAACCTAATGCATAGAAGCTGTCTTGAGAACTGGGTGAGGGTTAAGGGCAATATATGCCCGGTCTGCGGCAGACCTCTACCCTAAATTATACTTAAGCGTTAGAATTCATTGATATTGGTGGTGGAGGATGGGGGAGGAAGGGGAGATAGAGATTCGGCCAAGCTATTTAGAGACTCCAGGTGGGAGGAGGGTTGCGACCTATGAGTTCGCGATGAGCTTGGCGAAGGCCATAAAGATAATGTATGAGGATGATCTCGATAAGCTTGAGGAGAGGGTGAATAAGTTGGAGGAAGCGGCTAAGATATTCCAAGAATTTGAGTCTAGGCTGAGCAATATGGAGAAGTCTCTCGACGACCTCGAGAAGAGGCTTGAACTAGATCTCGGAGATATCTCAGATAAGCTTTCAGCATTAATAGATGCTTTTCACGAGCTTGCAGAGAAGGTTGAGAGATTAGAGGATGTTTTGACTAGGGGCTGAGGAAGGCTCGACGCATATCCGCCAAGATCCTCTCAAGATTCCCTCTCCTCTCCTCAAGCTCCTTTATCTCGGCTTCAAGCCTACGCTTCCTCTCGCTTAGCACGTTTAGTTCTCCCCGCAATCTGGCAACCTGTTTTTCAAGCTTCTCAGCCTCCATCTCCTTCTCCCTGAGCTTTGCGATGGCGTCCTTTAGCTCAGCCTCCCTCCTGACCAATCTTTCAAGCCTTATCTCCCTTATCCTAAAGTCCCTCAAGATGCCCTTCGCCATCTCTTCAAACTTGTTCTTCAGCTCTTCAAGCCCCTTTAGATAGCGCTCTGAGAGCTCGTTAATCTTGCTTTCAAGCTCCATCTTCCTATTCTCGAGGTCTCCTAGCTCGGCTTCCCTTAGATTCAGCTCCCTCTCCTTCTTCTCAAGTTCCTCCTTCCACTTCTTTATCTCCTCGCGCATCATCATCAACTCATCCCTCTCCTTCTTCAAGGCCTCGATCTCGCGTCTAACCTCCTCCCTCTCCCTACTCAAGTTATCGACGATGTCCTTGATCCCCTCTTGAACTGAGAGCAACGTGTTCTCATAGTATCTAACTATGGTCAATTCCTCTGCAACCTTCTCCGCGCTATTGATGAATGTCTCAAGCTTCGACTTAATTACCTCAGGCTGAGCCGCAACCTCTTGGGTTAGGTTGAGGAGGTTCACGAGCTTATCCTCGATCCTTGAAAGAGATTCATCGAGCTTTGAGGAGAGCGAATCCTCAAGCCCGGCCATCCTCTCGGAGATCGACCTCTCAAGCTCCTCAAACTTATCCTTCTTGCTGAAGAGGCTCATCTTCCGCCAAATTCTGGATCATGATATATAAAAACTGTTTCCTCATGGGGCTTATGGAACTCTTATAAAAGGCCGTGTAGAAAACCCTTCTAGAGAGGTGGAGATGAGAAGGTGATAGTCAGCCGAGAAGAGGTTATGGCCAGATTCTATAAGGTTGGATCGACGGCGGCTGCGATTGGAGCGATACACATCCTAACCCTATTACTTGCTTGGTATGTTCAAACCGACGCGGGCTCCATAACCGAGCTTGCTGGATATGTTTTCCCGGAGTCGTTGATGTTATCGCTTATCGGCGGATTGATGGCCGGAATAGGTCTATTATTGGGCCATGTGCTCAAGAGGCTTAAATCCATCAAGTATTCGATTGGGGCTCTCACCGTCATCGGCGGATTGATGGCGATCTCCTCCCCAATCTACGCTTATCTCGAGCGAATCCAAGCCCATGGGATTAAGGGCTATCCAACCATAGGGTTCTTCGCCGCCATACTCACAGGAGTAATCCAGCTCGGCGTAGGATCCTTAGCACTCCTAACACCGATCAAGGAGGAGGTGGTGCCAGTCACCCAAGCACCGGCTCCAGCCCCTCCTCCAGCGGTCACATCAGCCCCAGCTCAGCCCCAAATTTCAAGAACTCCGAGCGGAAGGGCTAGGGGGGCGACCACCAGAATTCTACCGGCTCCAGACCTCGAAGAGGCTGTCTGCAGCATATGTTATGAGCCCATACCGGCTGGCGAGGCAATGAGGTGCATGAACTGCGACGCCGTATTTCATAGGGGTTGTATCGAGGCTTGGCTGAGCCTTAACGGGACATGCCCGATCTGTAAGGCCGTCGTCGTGGGCTAGCATATATTATCTTGAACTTACATCTCATTTTTGTCGAGCTTTAGGGCCGCTACGTAGGATACTGAGATTTCCCTCCATTTTAAGGGGTAGATTAGGATCGGTCTCAAGGCTAGGCGTGGTCCTCCTCCTCTAAGGTTACTCCGCCGGCTTCGTAGCTGGTGAGGGCGACTCCTCCGAAGATGTTTCTGGGAGGAGTTGCTCCCTTGAGCATGACGTAATCTTGATCGTGGATCTCCCATTCAACTGCCACCCCGGCTGGGTTGAAGAACTCTATTATGCCTAGCTTGTGGAGGGCGAATGGGGTTAAGACTATGGCCACGAAGAAGGCTATGATCAGCATTGAGGCTAGGCTACCAGCCTAAACCCAGTCATCGGAGAAGCCTCCGAAAACCCTACTTAAGACAGCTAAACCTCATTTGATAATCGACTACTTCTTAAGTTCTTTTAATTTTGCGTGATGGTAGATTGCTAGACAGATTAGGATAGCCGTGACGGCTATGAAACTTATCACGAGCACTGAGAGTATTCTCTCAGTTTTATTAAGTTGGTATTGGAGTAGCTGTAGTTGTAGGCTGAGGTTTTGGAGGTTTCCTGAGATCACGTCTACCTGTTTTCCGACTTCGGTAATTTTTCCTCCCTGATAGGAGACTTGTTGCCATATTCTTGTAATCTCGCCCTCTTGCTCGGAGACCCTTCCACTTAGTCGCTCAAGCCTTTTACCGGTCTTTCCAAGTTCTTCGCGGACATCGCTGAGACCTGTCTGGAGGTGCTCGACCTCGGTTTGGAGGGATGTCACCTCGGTCTTGATGGAGCTGACCCGCTTCTCCACCACCTTGAGAACGGTCTTCAACTCGGCGATATCTCTCTCCAGAACTCCGTATTTCTCGTGGAGTTCCTGATAGACCTGTTTAAGCTCTTCGAGTTCGACGACGTAGGGCTTGACCTCCTTAAATTCTAGGTAGTCGGGTAAGACTATTCTTCTGTCGCGGGAGCCCTTGAACCATAAGCGGTCCAAGGCGTAGAGGTCTAGGGTCGACACATATATTGTTGGCTCCCCTCCCCGCTTCTCCTCGGCCATTATCTCCCATTGATCATCCACCTTATCGAAGTATGCGTGGCCAAGGCCCAAAGCGTGCAGGAGTTCATGGAGGACAACGTTGAAGGCGGGGACCATGGGTTTCAATACGACGTTACAATCATAGATGATCTCGGTTTGGGGGATCATGCCCTTGTCTGTCATGGTTATGATCGTGGCGCCGGCAACCCCTTCCTCCAGCCTATCGCCTGTCACGATTATTTGAGCCTCTTCAGGGTTCCGGGCGTATTTTATCCTGAACTTCACCATCTCGTCAAATCTGCCGTCGTTCTCCTCCATGAATCTCCAGATACTTTTCCTCAATAGGATTATGGCCGTGTCGAGGGTCTTTTTGAGGACTTCGTTGAAGTCGGCTGGACAGGTCTTAGAGGGCTTCCAGTAGACTTTGACGGGAAGCTTTCGGTATTCATTGCTGAGGGGGACCGCCTCTATCCAGAGGAGCTGAGATGCTGAGACGGTGTTAAAGGTTAGAACAGAGGCTAAAAGTATGGAGAGGAAGACGAGTTTTCTATTCATATCTGCCCACTCACCCTATGTATATGAACTCTGAGTATGGCCATGTGAGGAGGATTACGCCGCTTTTGAGGTCGTTCACCAATACCCCGTTGGCGTAGTAATTGAGGGGCTTCTCGAATACGAGGTCGTAGACTTGGACTTCTACGTCAAACCTCTCGATGTCTATTATCTCAGCCGGTCCGTCTAGGGTTAGGAGCTTATTTCCTATCATCAATTCTACAACCCTCTTCCTTCCATAAATCGTTTTCACTGGCTGGGCGACGTCGGCTAAGAGAACCCTACCGTCTTCAAGAGTTATAAGGCCAATCCAGTCATCAGCATCAATAGGATCATTATAGTTATGAGCACTTGCCTACCGCCACTCCCCCTACCTATGGTTTTTCCTTATCTTCATCAACGAATGCTTTGGAAGATCTCGGCTTTAAGTTTGAGAAAAAAGTGAGGTGATTGAACTTTAACAAGAATAAAATATTAGCTTAAAATAGCATGGGAATTGAATGGTGCATTGAGCGATGGGTGAGAGGAGTAGATATGATTTGGTCGTGAGGCTCGCTCTTGAGAGAGGCTTCTTCATGCCATCATCCGAGATCTATGGAGACGCTCCAGCGGGGTTCTGGGACTATGGCCCACTCGGGGTCGCCTTGAAGAATAGGTTCATAGAGCTTTGGAGGAAAGAGCTCGTCAAGAGGGATGATATGCTCGAGATAGATGGAGCCCAGATACTCTCAAAAAGCGTGTTCAAGGCATCAGGCCACCTTGAGAGCTTCGTCGACCCGATCGCGAAGTGTGGTAGGTGTAAGGCGATCTATAGATTGGATAAGCTAATTGAGGAGAAGACCGGGATCCACGTCCCGGAGAGGGCGAGCCTAGAGGATATGAGAAAGCTTGTTGAGGAGCATGGGATAAGGTGTGGTAGATGTGGTGGAGAGTTAACGGACTACTCCCACTTCAACATGATGTTCAGGGTCGGGGTCGGCGTGGCCGGATTGGACGCATACTTGAGGCCTGAGACATGTCAAAGCATCTTCATAGACTTCCTCAGAATCTATAAGACGATGAGGAGGAAGCTGCCGTTCGCGATAGCTCAGGTTGGGAAGAGCTTTAGGAATGAGATCTCGCCTAGACAAGGACTTCTACGGATGAGGGAGTTCTACCAAGCCGAGATAGAGGTGTTCTTTAACCCGAGGAAGGCGAACGATTTCGCTAAAGCCGACTCAATCCTAGACTATAGGCTTAGACTACAGCCGATTGGAGAGGATTCCGTTAAGGATGTATCGTGTAGGGATGCGTTGGAGTCGAGGCTTATCTCAAGCAAGCTCGTCGCATACTATCTTGCTTTAATCCAACAATTCTATGAGAAGGCTGGGATCCCGAGGGAGAAGATTAGGCTTAGGGAGCTGGATGAGGATGAGAGGGCATTCTATGCGGCGGAGGCTTGGGATCTCGAGGTGGAGACGAGTCTGGGCTGGATAGAGCTCGTCGCATGTAATAATAGGGGGGAGCACGATCTCGGGGGCCATGAGAGGCTGAGCGGTCAAGAGATGACAGTCCTAGATGACGGCGAGAGGGTTTTGCCGAACGTCTTCGAGCTCTCGATGGGGATCGATAGAAGCCTCTACTGCATCTTAGAGAACTCTCTACACCTCGTTGACAATAGGATAGTCCTAAAGCTTCCCCCACACCTCGCCCCAATTCAAGCAGCGGTACTGCCGCTTCTATCTAGGGAGCCTTTCACCAGTGAGGCCATGAGGATTTATCGCTCATTAAAGCAGGAATTCGACGTGGTTTACGACGCGTCTGGAAGCATTGGGAGGAGGTATGCGAGATATGATGAGATAGGGGTTCCACTGGATATAACGATAGATCATCAAACCTTAGAGGATAAGACGGTCACGGTTAGGTTTAGGGATTCAACGATCCAGCTCAGGGTTGGGGAAAGCGATTTGATGAACTTCCTAAGAGATTATCTAAAAATTTGATGAAAATACTTATAAGGCTTGCACAATCATTTATTGGTGGATTAGCTTATGGCATTACCTCGCGATAGGGAGGAAGACTTCAGAGTCACGATCTTAACCCTAATACAAGATCAGATGAGGAAGGTGGTCGATGGATATAGAACTCTACTAAACATGTTGGAGGACTTCACCAACGGGGCGAAGGCCGGGAAACTCGAAGAATACTACAATAAGATATTGAAGAATGATGAATCGGCGAAGGAGACGAGTCTGATGATTGAGCGCGAGATAAATAGTGTTGGAGCCCTCCTAACGGACAGGGAGGGATATATTAGGCTCATGACTGAGATAGATAGGGTTTCAGACATAACCGAGGGAGCTGCCTTCAGGCTACTCAGCCTCAGTAAGATGAAGGCGAAGTTCGGGAAGAGCTTGAACCAGAAGTTCCTCCAGCTCGGTGAAACCGTCTTGACGGCGCTTCTAAGGGCTAGGGAGGCTCTCCTCGCATCCACTCTCGACGAGGCAACCTTCCATCAAAAGATTAAGGAGGCTGAGGAGTATGAGAAGAAGGCGGATGAGCTTTACAGGATCATCGACCTAGAGCTACTTCAGAGCAATCTCAAGATAGCTCCACTCCTATTGAGCCGAGAGATCGTTGAGATGATCGAGGACATCGCGGATAGGGCTGAGAGAATCGTCGACATCTTGCGAGCAATCTCCCTAGCGGTCTTCTAAGGAGAAGGCCATGTCGTCCTCGAATATGATTAGGGCGGAGGTCGTTCAAGACACGATAATAGTCTGGAATATAGAGGATGGTAGAGAACTTTACAGAGAGGGATTTTATGGGAAGCCTCTTGGGATACCGAAGCCGAAGACCGCCGACTTCGACGCCCCACTAATCCTAGACATAATCGAGGCGGTCTACTTGGCGGAGAAGGGGAGGATAGAGGTCTATCGAGATGGGAGGAGGCTGAGCCTCGAAGAGCTAATGAAGTATGCTGAGGAAAATTATGAGAGATTCAGGGAGAGATATCTAGTCTATAGGGATCTAAGGGAGAGGGGATTCACCGTAACCCCTGGAATAAAGTTTGGAAGCGACTTCGCGGTCTACAAGCTTGGGCCAGGCTTAGAGCACGCCCCATTCATAGTTCAGGTCAAGACCCCATCCGAGAGCATCTCAGCCCTAGAGATAGTTAGGTCTGGGAGGTTGGCGACGACCGTTAGAAAGCACTTCACGATCGCTGTCGCAGACTCAAGCTCCGGTAAGGTCAAGTACTTGTTATTTGAGTGGTGGAGAGCTTAGAGCCGGGACGGGGCGCTATCCTATGAGAGATAAGGGTCTGGATGTTGAGGCGAGCTTAGAGTAGATGTGGTTAAGCTCATCCGAATCTCTCGTGGGCTTCATGAGAAAAATCTTATTACATGCTCTTTGAAGATCTTAAAGGATGACCCTCGAGAATGAGCTAAGGAGCATATCCGATGCCACTAGAAAATATCTGATGATAGCCGATGAGGACGTTGACAGGGTTAAGGTCTCTGAAAGATTCTTCTTGGAGAGGCTTGATGAGATAGTTGAAGGAGCCTTGAGATCCCTTCTATCAAGCGAGCTCGCCCAGAGATTCATAGAGAGGAGTGGGTTGACCAAGGAGAAGGCTACAAAGCTCTTTAAAAGGTGGCTGACCCTCTTCGTAAAAGGAGGATATGATCTAGATCACGCAAAGGAGGTCTTTAAGATAGGTTTAGCCCAGCCAGATACGGCGTCTACGATAGACTGGTCTGCATGTGTGCTGGAGCCTGGCTTCGAGAGATCCTTAAGGCGATAAGAGAGGGCGATGTGGATGATAAGATTGGATTATCGATCTCGGCGGTGAAGCTAATCTTCTGGAATCTCATCATGATGCTGGAGGGATATCATGTGGCGAGGGTTGAATCTCTCAAGAAGTCGGGCATATCTCCTCAATTAGCTGAGAAGCTCTTCATGCTTAAGGCGGAGGAGGTTTATAAGAGTTTTAAAGAGAGGTTATGAGGATGAGTTGAGCTTCTCCGCTATCTCCCTCGCCCTCCTCGTGGCCGCCTCAACGGCCTTCATCATAGCAGTCCTGATGCCGCCCTCCTCAAGATAGAAGATTCCCTCAATAGTCGTTCCACTTGGAGTCAAGACCATCTCCTTGATCATGGCTGGATGCAACTCTAGGTCTAGGATCATCTTCGCGGTTCCATAGATCGTGTATGCAGAGGACACGTAGGCGAGATCTCTCGGCAGTCCAACCTTCAGCCCAGCGTGGGCCATGGCCTCGACTAAGATCGCGACATAGGCCGGCCCGCTCCCGCTCAAGGCCGTGACGGCGTCCATTAAGTTCTCATCCACCTCCATGCAATATCCCATCTCGCTGAAGATTTCTCGAACTAGCTTGATGTCCTCCTCCGACACCCTAGATCCCCTCGAATAGGCTATGAATCCCGCCTTAACCCTCAAGGCTATATTCGGCATGGCCCTCACGACCTTCGCCTCTGGAGCGAGCTTCTCAAGCTTTGAGATGGAGGTCGCTGCCGCGACCGAGATCAACAATTTACCCCTCAAGAGATCAGATATCTCGTTTAAGACCTCTGGAACCTTATATGGCTTGACCGAGATGAAGATTACATCCGATTTTTCGGCGACCTCCCTATTAACCCTAGTCAACTTGACCCCAAGCCTTTCGAGATCCTTAATCTTCTCAATCCTCCTCCTCGAAGCCATGACCCTATACTTCCCAGTCTCCGCCAAGACCCTCGCGATAGCGGATCCTATCTGCCCAGCTCCGATCACGCCTATCGTGAGCATATTGGTGATGAGGTTTATTCGGTTATAAAAGCATCATATTAGCTGGACATCGTTTAAGAGCTTCCTCGCCTCGACTGGATCGAGCTTCCGCTTATGGAGTATGGTATACCTGTTAGGCCTAATCTTCCATGCCTCGACCAACGCTTTAACCATCAAATCCTCAGATATCTCAGCCTCCTTGAGGGTTAAGGGTATTCCAGCCCTCTCCATTAAGACCCTAATCCTCATCCAATCATACTCATCCCTCCACCAATTCTCATTATATCTCTCATGGTAGAGGGCCATGGGCAAAGCCGCTAAAGCGCATTGAATTCCATGGGGCACTCTCCTCCCCAAGTTCATGTCGAGATAGTGGCTGATGAGATGCTCGCTTCCAGACGCTGGCCTCGATGATCCGACGAGCATCATGGCCACCCCAGAGTATATCAATCCCTCGGCTAGGCGTTCAATCCTCTCAAAGGAGTCGCGGACTTCAAGCGCCTCGACCATGAGTCTAAGCGACTTTAGGACGAATGATTCAGCGGTCTTACAATATGGTTCTCCGAGCTCATCCCTTCCAAGCTGCCAATCCTTCAAGGAGACTATCTTCGCGATCAGATCCCCGAATCCTGAAGCCTTCAAGAACCTCGGAGCATTGGATAGGATTGATGGGTCGACTAAGGATATTATCGGAGACCTCGTCTTCTTCGAGATCTTTCTCCCCCCGCTGAGTAGAGAGGCGGTTGGGGAGGCTATCCCATCATGGGATGGAGAGGTTGGGATCGAGATAAAGCTCGCCCCCGACCTAAACGCCGCGTATTTTGCGACATCTATGACAGTTCCTCCTCCAACGCCAACTATAGTCTTAAACCCCTTAACCCTCTCAGCCTTCTCCTTGGCCTCCTCATAGGTTGGGCCTTCAACGAAGAACCCTCCACCACCCAAGATCCTTTGAACAAATCTCCCAGCAACCTCATATGTCACCTTATCGTAGAAGACCGCGAATGGCCCCTCAACCCCATAATCTAGGATGTATTCAAGCGACTCTTTAAGCGGCCCAATGATGATCTCCTTTAAGGTTCTATCGTGTTCGAGTCCGCAGCCACACTCCTCCGCTGAGGGTAGCTTGTCGCCGAATCCAAGAATCCTCAATCTAACTCATGCTCAATACTTGATATGATAAAATCTTTTCCCTCGACTGATCCAGTTGCCGCTGATTTAGAGATGCTTGAAGCCAGCTTTTTCTCACAGATCTTCGAGCTTAGTATGGCCATGGATCATCGTCGCGAGGCGTTGAAATGCCTTGATATGAAGCTTTAAGGAATCCGCCCACCCTGAAAGAGAAATAGTGATAAGTATCTTAAGACCAATTTTATCTCAGTGTTATGGGATGCCCAAGCGCGTCGTGATTAAGGAGCCATCGGAGGAAGGCGGCGAGGAGAAGAGGGAGCTGATAATAGAGCCTGTAGAGGAGGGGGTTAAGGAGGAGGCGAGGGAGGTTGCGGTTAAGCCGTCGATCAGCGAGGAGGAGAGAGCCGTTGAGGAGGCGTCGGTTGAGGCCGAGGCAGCCTATGAGACGGTGATGGATAAGATAGATGAGCTTAAGATCAGGGAGAAGGTGACTCAGCAGAGATTCATGCAGCATCCAGACATGACCCTATCGATCTTGAAGAAGCTCCTCCAGAAGTGGGATGCGCTTAGAGAGGATCTAATCAAGAACATTCAAGAGGCTATAGATAGATATGCGAGGCTTAAGTCCCTCCTTGAGGAAAGGTTCTCATCAATAGAGGAGGAACTGTATGAGAATCAGGTTGAGCTCGACGTCCTACATCAGCGCGAGGAGCAGGGGAAGCCGATATCGGTCTCGAAGAAGGAGGAGCTTGAAAACCTTATCCCAGCCCTTAGAGAGAAGATGGCCGAGATCGATAAGAAGATTAAGGAGATCGAGGAGCGTATCGAGGAGCTTAGACGTATCGCGGACAACATATACGATGTAACCTCCTACAAGGAGCTATCCGAGAGATTGCTGAGCCAGATCGTTGAGGCTGGATATAGTAAGTGGGGCGAGGAGGCCGATATGAGGGTGAGATACCTCATAGGCGAGATAGCTCAGCGTGAGGGAATTCCAAGAGAATACGCCACGATATATCTATGGAAGCAGTGGAAGGAGAGGCAGCCGACGAGCACCGAGTAGAGGATCAGCCGATTAATAGTTAGATCCGACCCAGATAGGATCATGAAGGATGCGATCAATACCTAGAATGTTCGAGGGATCGGCCACTAACGAGTTAGACTACCTAGAAATGAAATTAGATGGATGGAGGTCAAGATGCTTAAATAGCTGGGCTGAACGCCTTGAAGACGAATGCCAGAGTATTGGTTCAAGTATGGAGTCACCGAGACCTTCATGGAGATCTCGGAGGAGATAGCTCAGAAGAAGATTCGGCCAAACATCGCGGGCTTCCCACAGGACACCGAGGGTAAGGTTGCGGATTTTCTAGATGAGCTTCTAGCCGATAGGAGTCTGAATTCGATTCAAATCCTCTACGACCATTCTGGAGACCTTACCTCCTTAAACATCTTGAAGGCTTTGGTCGAGAGATTTCTAAAGCTTAAGCCAGATGGCGAGATAATCTTCATGGCATCTTCTTGGAGGCTTGATCCAGAGGTTGGGAGAAGACATCTAAACGTTGAGCTTAGGAGGCTGAAACTCGACCTCACTCCAAAGACCTTCCTCGAAAAGGGTAATCCGCTGAGGATCGAAGAACTCATGGATGAGTCGATCCCCTTGATCGTGGTGACCTCAGCCGAACCCCATGGAATATTCGGAGAGTTCTGCTTGAGAGAAGCGATGGCCTTAAGCGATCTGAGAATTAAGGGCCATGAAAAGCTATCTGAGGGAATCGACGAGGTTTGGAGAGACCTACTGACGAAATATGATGTATATGGCTTATGTGTCGTTGGGGATGAGGTGTTGGGAGGCTCGGCGGAGGAGGTAGACCTAAAGGCTAGGGATCTCGTCGGGGAAAAGTTTGGGGTTGAGGTTGATGACGCCGACATCGTTATCGCGGGCGCTGGAGGGTATCCGAGGGATTCAACCCTTGAGAGCTCCATCCATCTATTGAGTCTTCTAGCAGATTTCGCCGTCGATGGGGGTCTTATCGGGCTGGTGGCTGAATGCCGTGAAGGGCTTGGATCTAAGGAATTTGTCGAGGTTCTGGCAAAGGGTTTTGGAGCTGGATATGAGGGCGAACTCGTTGGAAAGATTAAGGAGGTGTTGGAGAATAGGAGGGTGGCCTTAACCTCAACGCTCCCCAAAGCCATCCTTGAAAACCTTCTTGGAGTCAAGGGATTTGACACACCTCAAGACCTATTGACCTATGGTTTAAGGATCTATAGTAGAGGTGCGAGAGTCCTAGTAGCTGAGGATTGTTTGGTGAAGCCCATCAGAAGGGAAGCATCGGGACAAAGCTTAGGATGAGCATGGCGAAGACCGCTATGAACATGAGCTTCCTACCCCTCGAGAGAGGTGAGACCTGATCTAATGGGGGGATGTCTGGAACCCTAGGCATAAGGAGGAGTAGGAGGAGGGCGAAGAAGAAGTATCCCGTAAAGGCTAGGACCGCTATCGAGATATAGCTCGCTATCCTATGCTGCCTTGGAGATAAGATACTTCTAAAGATCCTCCCACCATCCAATTGCCAGACTGGGAATAGGTTTAGAGCGGTTACCAAGAGGCCGAGCCAAGCCGCGAAACTCAAAGCTGGAGAGGTTAGAGGCAGCTTATCTGGATGGCCGAATAGCGGTCTGATTAGATAGAAGAGGAGTGGGGATGGAAGCGGCACTCCACCGGCTT
>Ga0190366_1000171_pt1 | contig 14009 bp, 14 predicted proteins | sample 487218910_MG_FD_169990 | JGI IMG/M metagenome (GOLD analysis project Ga0190366, IMG submission 169990) | Hydrothermal vent microbial mat bacterial communities from Southern Trench, Guaymas Basin, Mexico - 4872-18-9-10_MG | ecosystem: Environmental > Aquatic > Marine > Hydrothermal vents >...
TCAAGATAGAGCTTTGAGAGCGAGTCTGAGTCCTTCGAGCTTATCACCCTCGATAGATTGTTCTCCGCAAGCCTCTGCATCAGATTGAAGTCGAAGTAGTCGGGCTTTTGGAAGTGGACTCCACGTTTCATCCCCAACTGCTCGCGGATATAGTCGTCGATCCTCCCAGCGAATGGGCTCGCATAGGTCGCTCCAGCCTTCGCGGCTAGAATCGCCTGCTCAGGGCTCATTATCAGGGTCGCGTTGACTGGTATCCCCTCCCTGCTCAACTGCCTTATCGCCCTCAAGCCGTCAAACATGTTCCTTTCATCTCCAAAGGATGGGTTTATCGGGATCTTTATGACGGGCTGACCATATGGGCTAAACCTCCTGTATAGCATCCTAGCCTGCTCAATCATCTCCTCAGCGGTTAAGCCTATGACCTCTAAGCTCACCGGACCTGGAGTGATCTTCAAGATCTCCTTGATATACTCCTCCATCGTCACCTTCCCGCCCCGCTTCATCACAGCCTTCTTAATCAAAGATGGATTCGTCGTAACCCCGTCTATCACGCCCCATGAACAGGCAAGCTTAATCTCATCCAAGTCCGCCGTATCTAGGAAGATCTTCATAGCCCCTCCTTTCCAGATATTAGACGGCATATTTTTAAGAGTTATTCCAGATCCTTCGAAATAGCTTCGCATAGCCTTATTCTTGGCAAAACATTTCTAGATAAGCCTCGTCGATCTTGAAAAATGCCTCCCAGCACCCAGCCTTCGCGGGGGCTCTCGCACCCCACTACAAGCTGGGCGGAGAGGGGCTTAACTTCCGAGTTCGGAATGGGTTCGGGTGTTTCCCCCTCTCCTATGACCGGGAGGCAATATGAATATGTCGATGTGGATATTTTAACCTTTAGCTGAGGAAAGCTTTTTTAGAATGTTTTCCATCTAGGCTTTGGAGCAGGCTTAAGCGATGTCCTGGCTTCTCCAATTTGCTGGTAGATCGGATCTCCTATCCCTCTTAATGTCTCTACTCTGGTTCGTCTTCATGCTAATATTCCTAATCTACCCAACATTCTCCCAAAAGATCCAGCTATCCTATATGCTGAGAGATATCGAGAGGAAGCTACTCAAGCTAAAGTATTTTAGAGATGAGGTGAGGAAGCGGACAATACAACATCTAAACAAGTATTCGGATGAGAACATAGAGGTGGATGAAGGAGTTGATAGGCTTCTCGGATCCGTCGTGATAGAGCCCGTCGACAGGGATCCATATGGGATCATGTATAAGCTTGAGCATATAGTGAATACTTGGGAGGAGACCTTCGAGAATGAGGTGAGGGCCCTATGTCCCAAAGCCGATGAGAAGACCGTGAAGACCTTGACGAACTTGGTCGAGGTTGCACGCGGATTAGACTACATCTATAGGGTGATCCGCCACTACTATCTCCTCGGAAAGAAGACCTCGAACATCTACATAGTCCTCCAAGTCCAGATGATCCTACCCCAAGTGATGGAGATAGCGAAGGCATATAGGCAGGCGAGCTACGCATTCGCTCAAGGACAGCCGATAGGAGATGGTGTTGGGGTATTGGCGGTCGCGAAGCTCGTCGATGGGATGGAGAAGAAGACCTATGAGATTGCGAAGGACACGGTCGTCCAAGAAGCTCTCTGGAATGGGAGAAGACTCCTAGTCCTTAGAGCGAAAGGACCTGGAGGCGCCGTCGGAAAGCCGGGTGAAGGCGTCAAGAAGCTCATCGAGGCCGAGGGCGATAAGATTAAGGCCGTGATAACGATCGATGCCGGGCTGAAGCTTGAGGGGGAGGAGAGTGGGAAGATCGTTGAGGGGATTGGGGCGGCGATAGGGGGAATCGGGGTCGAGAGATATAAGATCGAGGAGATCTCAAAGGCCAAGGGAATACCGCTATACGCTTTCGTGATCTACGAGTCCGTAGCGGAGGCGATAACCCCGATGAAAGAGAGTATCGCGAAGGCGGCTGAAAAGGTCGTTGAAAGGGTTAAGAAATTGATCTCGGAGAAGGTCAGTGATGGCGCGACGGTAATAGTCGCTGGAATAGGAAATACAGTCGGGATAGGGATGACTTAGGTTTATTTTAAGCGGCCTGATTCTAAAATCCTAGGATGTGAGGGGATGATCCCGGGGAAGTATGCTGAAAAGATCCCGACTCCTTTAACCCATATGAAGTGCTTGAAATGCGGAACGATAAACTCCAGGCCGTTCAAGGAAGGAGATTACGTGTTTAAGGAAGTTGAGGAGAAATGCCCGAAATGCGGCCACAATAAGATGAGGATAATCGGGATCTACGTTAAAGAGGAGAAGGAGAAGAAGGCGAAGTTATTCTAATCCCTCCTACGAGTTACCGAGTAAAGTATCATTGTGGACACCACTAAGAGAATTGCTCCAACGAGATCCATGGGAGCCCTAACAGTGGCTATTATCTCCATCTCGAGAGCTCCGCTTATTCCACATAAAACTAGCATGTATGAGATTATCCTAGCCGCCGCGAATATTATGAAACATGTGGTCATCAAGGTGAATGCTAGGATGCTCTCCCTCTTCAAGAACATTCTTCCGAGAGAGTAGGTTGGGCGGTCCCGCAGATTCTTGTATAGATTGTAGCAGGTTAAGAGGAAGATTATGGAGAGTATGACGCCTATTCCGCTGGTGAGTTTAAGTAGAAGCTCATTCATCCAGCCAACACCTTTCTCAACCTATAACTTGAGATGAGGATGAATGCTATGAATAGGATTGCCGTGATTAAGCGAAGTAGTTCAAGCTTGAAGATGCTCCAGAAGAAGAGGGTTATCGACGCTGGGAGCGCGAGGGTTGAGGCGAGGAATAAGTTTCTGAAAGCCGCCGAGATCTCCTCCTCTCTCAAGAATATTCTTGAAGCAGCAACTTTCCCCCTCTTCAACTCCACCAAGCATTTGAAACTGAATACGATCATGGGAATTGCGAATAAGAGGAAGATCGTCTCCCTCAACAACATCAGGAGATCTACATTCATCTCGACCTAGCCCAGCCCAACTATATTTAGCTCTTTCTCTATGTCAATATTTCGCATCCATTAGAGCTGACGTAAACCGTGTGTTCGAATTGGGCTACGGGTTCTCCAAGCCTCTCGACCAAGACAGGGTAGCCGTAAATCTTCCCAGTCCTAACCATCCTCTCATGAACCCTCCTAAATCTATCGAATCCATCTATCCATCTTGGAGTATATGGTAGGCTATCGAATCTCTCGGCCAGCAATTTCGCCAACTGATATTCCTCATCCTTAAGCCTCTTTCTGAAAATCGTTTCAGAATCTATCTTGAATATCGCCATAGTCTTCGTTGACACGACCTCTCCAGCCCCTCTCATGGTGGTGGCGAATGGCTCGATCGCATAGATGTGGCCTTCCCTAAGCCTCTCACCGCTCCTAGTGGGGATGTTTGGAATCGATAACCCGGCGTGAAGATTGTAACGCTTTATCTCATGGCCTGTCAAATTTCTGATGGGCTTAAACCCCATCCCGGTGATCGTCTTATGGATGATCGACCCTATCTTAGAGGTTGAGATCCCTGGTTTAATCGCCTTAATAGCCTCATGTAAAGCGATCCTAGCGGACTCTGCAAGCGGTTCAAGCCTCGGGTCGAGGACTATCGTTATCGCCGTGTCCGCGATATACCCGTCCAGCGAGACCCCTACATCAATCTTCACTATACTCCTCGGAGGAATTATCGAGACATCTCCCAAGGTTGCGGTGTAATGGGCTGCGACCTCATTCACCCCAATATTACATGGAAAGGCGGGCTCAGCTCCCTCCCTCCTGATGAGGTCTTCGAGGGTCTCGCAGATCTCCAAGATCCTCGCCCCCTCCCTCACAATTCTATATGCCTCCTCCTTGACCTTCCTAGAGATTAAGCCGGCCTCCCTAAATCGCTCAAGCTCGCTCATTCACTCTCCAAACATCTTCATGTAAACTCCCTTAAGACCGTTTAGATTAGATATATATCTGAGCGACTTGTTAAGCATCTTGAACGCTGGTCTCCATGAATGGAGATGTGGAGAATGGTCGATGAATTCGTTGTAACCCCTTGGAGGGTTGAGGGGAAGATAGATTATGCGAGGCTCATAGAGCATTTTGGAACATCTCCGATAGACGATGAGCTCCTCAACAGGCTCGTAAGAGATGCCGGAGAGAAACATCACCTCCTAACGAGGAGGATATTCTTCTCACATAGAGACCTAGACAAGGTATTGGATGACTGGGAGTCGGGTAAGGGATTCTTCCTATACACTGGGAGGGGGCCGAGCGGGCCGATGCACATAGGTCACATAATACCATTCTACTTCACGAAATGGCTTCAGGACAGGTTCAAGGTCAACGTCTATATCCAGCTCACCGACGACGAGAAATTTCTCGAAGAGGAGAGGGGGTTAACACTTGAAGAAACTAGGAAATGGGCGCGTGAAAACGCATTGGATATAATCGCGGTTGGATTCGATCCCGATAAGACCTTCATCTTCCAAGACACGGAGTATATCAGGAACATGTATCCACTCGCCCTAAAAGTTGCTAGGAAGATAAACTTCAGCTGGGTTAGAGCGGTGTTCGGATTCGACATGCAGACGAATATAGGAATGAGCTTCTACCCCGCGATCCAAGTAGTTCCATCCCTCTTCGAGAAGAGGAGATGCCTAATACCATGCGCCATCGACCAAGATCCATACTGGAGGGTGCAGAGAGATATCGCCGAGAGCCTCGGATTCTATAAGACCGCGGCGATCCACAGCAAGTTCCTACCACCCCTTACGGGGCCGGTTGGAAAGATGAGTGCGAGTAGGCCTGAGTCCGCAATCTATCTCCACGAGGATGAGAAAAGTATTAGGAGGAAGATTTGGAAGGCTTATTCGGGAGGCCAGCCCACGGCCGAACTCCATCGAAAGCTTGGTGGGAATCCGGAGATAGATGTGGCATTCCAGTGGCTCTACTTCTTTTTCGAGCCAGATGATGTTAAGCTGAAGAAGCTTGAGGAGGATTATAGGGCTGGGAAGATCCTCAGCGGGGAGATGAAGCTAATCCTAACCGAGAAGGTCTTGAAGTTCATCGAGGAGCATAGAGCTAGGAGGGAGGAGGCGAAAGATCTACTACACCTCTACATGTATGACGGGGAGCTTGCCAGAGAGATGTGGAGAAAAATTCATGAATAATATCGATGAAGATAAACTCCACCAAGACTCATATACGATTCAGTTCAATGCTATTGAGAGTCCTTGGCCTATCTCTGGAGGTTCAAGAAGTTTCCTGAGAGGATCGGTGACCCGAGGCACATGAGAATACTCATCTACCTAAAGAGGAATGGGCCGAAGACCATGAGGGAGATATCGCGAAACTTAGGCTATCCCAAAGACTTCACCCGTAGAACCCTCCAGCTCTTAAGGAGGATGGGGGCCGTCGAGGTCTTCTGGAAACCGGGGAAGGGGTTGGAGGAGTTTAGCTCTTAAATCAGATTCGGGAGAATTCCTGTAGAAAATCTCTCACAAGCTCCTTTACCTCTTCCTTTGATAGGAGGGCGATCTCCTCAAGATCCCTATCCGCCATAAGCCTATCGATCAATTCATGGCCCAAGAAGTATCCCGCATGCTTTATCCCCCACACATCAAGCCAAGATCCATAGAATGCTTTAACATCGGATCGCCTAGCATCATCCAGATATTTTAAGGCGAGGTCTCCAGCCTTCTCCGAACATCTATCAATCCAATCCTCTCCAACCGCTACATGCCAAGACCTATAACCCATTATGAGATGTTCACAGTATTGGGCGAATCCCTCGCTATATAGCTGGAAGTATGGATCTTTCTCAAGTTCCTCGAATTTATCCCATTCGCCTCTAAGCTCCATGTGGTATAGGTGGCCGAATTCATGCGCAATCAAACCCCTGATCCTCTCCTCCGAAATCCATCCGAGGTCGGCGATATTCTCAAGACCTAAGAGGATCGCGGGTCTCCTTGAGATGATCGTCGCCCAGCCGGCTCCACATCCAGAACCAACATATATGACCATGATGGGATCGAGATCCGTCTTCAGAGATCTGCGCGCCCTAGAGGATATGTCTTCCGCGTTGGCTCTAATATTCATCCAAGCCTCAATTATATCATGGATCCATTCATCAAGCCTCGGCAAGATCCTATCCACCATAACCTCCCTAACCTTATCTAAGCTCCCCCAACTCCCAAGCTGCTTGATCAAGAGCTCGGGGTAGTGGATCATATATGATCGGAGCCATCCATCGAACATCTCCTCCAGATCTAAACCAGAATAATTCCTCCAATAATTTAGGAAGGCGGGCATCGTATCCAAGATCATAATATTCTCCACGAATATCCATGAAGCCCCCATAAAAATCGTATCCCCCTAGGACCTGAAAAGGCAAGAAATGATGTGGAAAAGCCGATGAATGGCTGATAAGAGTTATATCTTCGATGAACGAGATCACTTATGGCGGCGGCAGGTAGGGCCGGGGAGCTAGCCCTTCCCTGTAACCCGAAATGGGCTACATGCGGGGGCCAGTAACCCGAGGAGGCGCTCGTGGAGGGAGGGCACAGCGGTGGATGAAGGGGGATGAAGATGCGCCCACATGGGGCTCCGTAGGAGGCCGACCCACCTGTAGGGGTGGGCGACGGCTTCCTCACACGCCGAACCGTGTTAGGCCCGGGAGGGAGCAGCACTAAGGCGTGGCGGGGCCGCTGTGTGGACCCGTGTTGGATCCCCTTCTCCGCCGCCTCGGCCCTCTTCTCCCCTGCCACTCCTCGGGGGCTGCCGCCGCCATTTCTCTAAATTCTCCCGATCTTCTCCTTTCTCCTCACTTGGCCTATTGCTATGATGAAGGCTATTATGGTCGCCGTGATCGTCGAGATTACTAGGAGGTCTCTCGTCAAGGTCTTACTCAAGGCATCCGTTAAGATCGACTCGATGGCCTCGATTACCCCAAGGATCTCTATTGTGTAGCCGCTGAAGTGGGGGATGTAGAGGAGGATGCTGGCACCCTTCGACGAGATCACGAAGACGTATGCCGGCTCCCGATAAACTTCTGAGGCTAAGTCTAGGATGCTTGAGGCTAGGATCGCCTCCCTCCCGTTAACCAGAACCTTAAACTCCTTGATCCTATCCAGGTCTAGCATATCTGGCTTGAGCTGGATCACGATTATCCTCCCAGATGTTCCATTCGGGGCTTCAACCCTCAGCCTCAACCTATTCTTCTCTACGCTGAGCATCCTCACGCTCAGATTTAGATCGAGCCTCAGCTGAGACGAGTTCTCCCTCCCGACCTCGACCAACGCCCCTATAACCGTTTGATTCTTCTCGATGACCACCTCGCTTTTAGCCGACCTATTTCCAGCGGCAACCTCCTTGCATATCTTTATGACGGTCTTGTTCCCAACCGTTATCAAGATCTCCTTCACCATCGACAGCCCTCCAGCCCCAGCCTCAAGGGTCATATAATGCTCGATCCTAATCGTCTTCTTTCTCCCAGGCGTTACGGTTACATTTATCTCCTTAAGCTTCGTGAGCTTCGCGGTTAAGTTGAGTTTCAAAGGCTTCAGAGTTAGGTTAAGCTTCTCAATCCGCGGGCGGATCTTGGTCACGTTCACGACCGCTATAGTCATGGTGGTGTTGGGGAGGGTCACCGTCTTAGTGATGAGAACCTTACTCGGCTTCCTAACGGTCTTGTTAACTCTCCCGATATGGGTGTGCGGTGTCGGGGGTTTAATCGTCGTCGACATCACCGCTTCGAGCATGGACTCTATCTCATCCTCGACCTCATCCAAGATCTCCTCGATTCTCTCCAGGATCTCCTCGATATCTTCCGGAACCTCGCCGGCGTTGATGGATGAGAGGGTCTCGTTTATCAGTTCGATGGTCTTGTTGAGCGTGGATTGAATTCTGCTCACATTCAGGCTCATTCTAGTTAGGTTTGAAAGCCTTCGGTGAAGCTCTAGAGCCCTCCTCATCAAGTTTTCGAGGATCTCCCTAAACCTCGACTCGGTGGAAGTCTTATTTACGTGGACTTGAGCCGCCGACCTCAAGAGCTCTTTAACCCCATTTATCACAACTGTCGCAAGGGATTTGGCGCGCATGGCCATGGAGAGAGCCCTTTGAGGGGCTTCATCCAAGAGTTGCTTGGCCTTCTCCAAAGATTGCTCAGCGTCGCTAAGGAGTTCCTCCAGCATCAATGTAGATAATCTTAGCTCCCTTGCCTCCTCCAGTAATTTTTTGGCCTCAGCTATCATCTCCGACGCCTCATCTATCGCCTGCCTCGCCCTATCCCTGAGCTGATTCCCCCCAGCCCTGCCCAAACCATGCTGATCATCGGTGAAGTTGCTCATCTGAGAGAAACTTGAACTTGTCTCCCACTTCCTCTGCGGGAGGGCCGCTGCCGCTATAATAGATGATAGGAGTAGTGCCGTGAATAGAATAGCCGTGATCATCCTTCCCGACTTCATCACGTCTAACTACTCTGAGAGATGCGCTATTAGCGTTTCTTTCTCGATAAATCTCGAAAAACAAGTATTCATTAATCAATTAGTTCTAGATTTTTAGGAATGGAGTTGGTGGGAGATCGGGCGCTGAGGTTTATAGGATCTTGAAGAGTCCGGTGAGGAGGGAGATAATCTCGCTCCTATACACGCGTGGGGAGCTCTCCGCGACCCAGCTAAAGCTCCTCCTCAACGTGAGCTATGGAACCCTCTACTATCACCTAGACTTCTTGAAGCCTCTCATCGTTCAGGTTAGGAGGGGGAGGTATAGATTGAGCGAGAGGGGGATAAGGGTCGCGGAGAGGATGTTAAGGGAGATGTATGAGGGAGATTCCAGTAGATTTTCATTAAGCCTCTTTGAGAGGATGGCGGCATCTCCAACATATTATCTCCCAATCGGCATCTTGGCCGCGATAACCTATGCATCGGCGCCATATATCCTTCCAGTCAAGTCCTCGATCCTATACTTGAAGTTCTCGAATCCAGGAGACAGCTTAAGCATGGTAGTGAGCCTCGGCATAACCCTAGCGTATTCCATGATCGTGGGAGCCTTATTGTGTAGGGGGAGGGGTTGGATCTTAGGGGTTTTATGCTCGACGATGGCATCCTATATACCAATAGATGTCTATCTCTTCATGCTCCTCGCCTTGGAGAAGATTGGGGTCGAGCTACTCTCAATTATACCGATCCTTCAAGCGGGCTTCGTAATCATCCACCTAATTCAGCTACTCATCCTCGCCGCGGGCTTCACGTATTCTGGGGGGTTAGGGTGGGAGAAGAGTCTGCCGATAGCCCTCCTCCTCTCCTACATAAGCCTCCTAACCTCATACTACAACCTCCTTTAAGATGGGAAAAGGTAATCTAATACTCGATGGATGATTTCCATAATGCTCTCGCGGCGAGATTATGAGAGGATAATTAGGGAGATGGACTCTGTCGGGAAAGATGCGTTGGCCTATCTCAGGGAGAGTTCGCCCTGGTTCGATGTCCTTGAACCGTCCATTATCCGCCTCTCAGAAACTCTATCGAGGCTTAACTTAACTCATGTCCTCTACGGTCTTAGGGTTCTCCCACTATATGGAGTCCCCCACATCTTCAAGGAGATCTCCTTCGCAGTCAAGGTTGAAGACTTCGCAGAACTTCTCCAAAAGCTCTCAGATGAAGGTTTCATCAAACTCTCCTCAAACGATGAGGGCATGCTCCTAGACCTCCAAAACAATAAGGTGATCCACCTACTATCTAGGCCAAAGCCGCTTAACTGGAGCGATAAGCTGATTGAGAGGCTGGATAAGAGATGCGGCGTCAGCCTGCTATCCGTCGAGGACTACATCATATATCTACTCCTATTGGGCAAGGTATCCCACATCGAGCTCGCCGCCAAGGTCCTCTACGTGAATAGGGGTTCTCTTGACCGAGAATATTTGAGAGAAGTTGCCGCTGACTATGGCGTTTGGGAGATTTTGGAGAGGATCTTAACCGAGCTGAGGATTTAATCCGTTATCAGAACCCTCATCCTAATTATCGCCTCTCCAAACTCCTTTCTGATTCTCTCGACGACATTTTGTTTTGTTCGGTCGATCTTCGCGACTATGACTAGGTCGGCGTCCCCATAAACCTCGTTGACCTCCTCGACGTCCTCCCATCCGATGACCTCCTCGATCATCTTCTCCACATGGTATTTTGGGTCTAGGTTTAGGAGGATGTAGGCTCTTTCGGGCTTTAACAGGCTTCCGAGGATCTTTTCATCGACCTTGAATCCAAAGCCTTCTAAGATCTCCTTGACATGCCTTGGATCTAGGGATCCTCCATGCTCCGATGCTTTCTCGGCTAGTTTCTCCGAGATCGCTCTTAAAACGCTTGGATCGATTTTAGCTTCGAGGAGCTTCTCCACAACCCTCTTACTGAGGAATGGGGTGACCTCGAAGAATATCTTGGTGAAGTCATGCCTTAACTTCCCCTCCGGAATATATCCTTGCGGAGCTTTGATGGCCATGGATTGATGGACTCCAGCCCTAATGGTCTTCGCCTCATCACCAAGCGGATGCCTAAACGGGATCTTTATCCCGGTGAGCTTGCTGAATCTTTGATAGAGTTCTCGGAGGAAGTCTCTTCTAAGCTTAAACTTGAATCCATGGATGTCGATTAGGGGGGCAACCACCTCATATAGATCCGCTATCCCATTCCTATCCCCTATTCCGAGGATCGATGTCTGAAGCTCCTCCACCCCAATCAAGGCGGCCTCGATCGTGTTCGCCGAAGCGTGGCCATAGTCGTTGTGGAAGTGGGCTGAGAGCGGGATCTCGCAGAACTGCTTAAGCCTCCCGAAGAACTCCCTCACCTGAGGTGGTGTTAGGATTCCGCTCGTATCTGGGACGCTTATGATAGTCGCGCCCTCATCTTTGAGCTCCTCAATTATCTGGTATAGCTTCTCAAATCCATTCTCCTCGAAGTAGAATCTCGAAGCATCCTCAATCGTCGCCCTCCTATACTTGAATCCATAATCCTTAGCCAATGTGATCGCGTCTTTAAGCCTGTCAACCGCCTCCCTAAAACCCATTCCACCGAACTTATACTCTCTATGAAGTCTCGTTGGAGCCATGTAGACACCTATTCCATCGACATCATATTTCGCAGCCGCCTCGACATCCCTCTTACAAGCCCTTCCATGGATCACGATCTCCACATCATAGCTTCTAAGGACATCAACCACCTCCTCGACATCTCTCCGACTAGTTCTTGGAGGATAGTCGACGGTGAGCTCAATTCTATCCAAGCCTGCCTCGGCGAGGAGTCTCGCCACCTTAACCCTAGTCTCGAGCCTAAATCTCTGGAATAGCTCGCCCTCTCTCAGGGTCGTGTCTAGGATCTTCGGCAACTTGGAATCGACCATGGCCCCTCCCCTAATAACCATTTATTCAAAAATCGATAATTTTCCGCCCAATTTTTTGCGAATAACATAAAAATTCTCCGTATAGCGTCGAGGTCGCCTCTAGAGTCTTCCGAGATCCTTATCTAGGAGACCTCTCAGGGTAAGGCCATGAAGGTGGTGAAGGAGATAGTATACTTCGAGTCGGCGGGCCGAGAAAACACCTTGGAGACGCTCAGGGCGGCGAAGAAGAGGGCCATGGAGCTCGGGATAAGGGATGTAGTCGTGGCGTCCACCTCAGGCGAGACCGGAGTCAAGGCATGCGAGATCTTCAATGGATTCAACCTAATAATCGCAAGACATCATACAGGTTTCATGGAGCCGGGAGTTCAAGAGATGAAGCCTGAGCTTGAGAAGAAGATATTAGAGGCTGGAGCGAGGATCTTGACCTGCACCCACGCCTTGGCCGGGGTCGAGAGGGGGATGAGGAAGAGGTTTGGGATTAGAGGCCCTGTCGAGCTGATCGCCGAGGCTTTAAGGCTCTTTGGAGAGGGAATGAAGGTCTGTGTTGAGATAGCGGTCATGGCCGCCGACGCCGGGCTAATTCCAATAGATAGGAATGTGATATGCGTCGCTGGAACCGGCCATGGAGCTGATACGGCTATAGTCGTGAAGCCTGCCCACTCCTCAAACTTCTTCGACTTAAAGATAGTCGAGATAATAGCCATGCCTATGAAACGTTGAGGATATTTAAATGAGCAAATTGAGTGTTTAAGCAGAGAGCTCGTTTAAACGTGAAGAGTTTTAAACTTGACGGCGACCCTATTCTCCGACCTCGAACACGAATTCACAGTATTCATCGCCCATACACTCACATTTCGTCTCCCTTGATGCGAACTCCTCATTAAAGAGCCTTGAGATGAACCCTGTAAAGAATCCTCGAGTGAAGTGGCATTGAGGCTCATTATGACCCTTGCCTAGCATAGCGCTCTCCCAATTCTGCCTAGTTCTAATCACAACTCTCCTCCTCTCCTCATCCCATTCAACAAGCTCGCCCACATATTGGCCGAAGGCATAGCCTGTGAGCAGAAATCTTATCATGAGTTGTTTGAGCGTTAAATCAGGTCTCTCCCTCTTCGCCTCCTCAGCTCGATTCAATCCACCCATCCGACCCATATGATAGAATAGGACCTTCGCAACCGATGCTCCAAGCCGCTTCCTTATGCCCTCAAAAGATCCCCTCAAAACATGGCCGAGGAAGAAGAACCCTCTCCTAGAGAAACATGTTAGTGGGAAGAATGGCTGATAGGAGAATCCGGGTATAGGATAATCCTTCCAGACGACTTCTTCAGCTCCGGTTATGTTCCTCAGCTCCGCCGCGATCCTATCATAATCCAACTCCTCTTCAGGAAGCTCCACGCAAACATAGATGCTTATCTTTTTCTTGACGACGCTTGAGGAGAGATATGAGAGGACGTTAAGATTATATCTCTTTAAGATTGAGAAGATTTTCTCTCCTTGTTCAGGTATATTTTCTAAGTTCTTGATCACCAACCCCCCGAGCCTCGAACCCATCTTATCTATCACCAAAGGTATGTCTAGGCTGTCGTATTCATCCATCTCCATTCCTTCAAAGATGACTCATCCATGCTTTAAATCTATTGTGATGTCAGCACGCGGGCTTTATCGCCAAATTTATCACGATCTCAGCTATATCGGCAGCGTACTCGGCTATCCTCTTAAGGCTTTCTAAGATTAACCTTAATCCGGTTATGGTCTCGACATCGAGCCTAAGCTTAAAGATCCTCCCAGCTAGATCCTCCTCCAACCTACTAAGCTCTTTAACCCTCATGATCGAGTCATTCGCCTGCTTAATATCCAGCTTATAGAGGGAGTTAACGGCATCTTGATAGATGGCATAGGATTTCTCGGCAATGCTCGATATATCCTTCACCAGACCGCTATTTATCCTAGAGAGGTCTAAGGATAAGATTATCCCAGCTATCCTCGCCGCATGGTCGGCTATTCTCTCAATACTCTTAACTATCAGTCTATAGCCTAAGCATTCACGTGGACTCATTAAGCCCATTTGTCTCATGATGATCCTATTCTGGACCGCGAGCTTCAGGCCTCTAACCATGAAGAGATATAATCTATCGATCTCATCATCTCTTTGGACGACATCTTTTGCGAGCGATTTATCGCGGTTCTTCAGGGATCTTATCGCGTCGAGGCACATTGAGAGGGTCATCGAATGTATTCTTCTCAAAGCGTCCTTTATCGGGAAGTCCATGTAGCCTAAAAAGCATTTAACGACCATTTGGTTCGTTGATTCCTCGATCGTCTCCAAGCCTATGAGCTTACTCCTCATAACATCCTTTAGACAAGCCTTATACTCATCAACCCTCTTCCCAAACTTGAGCCTGATCACATCATATCCCGTGAGATAGCAAGCTATAAACTCCCTAACCACCTCTTCGGGAGACTTCGCCGAAACAGCATCTATCAAGGCCTCCGACTTCTCCTCAACTTTCTCCCCCGGGACTAGTAAGAGGGTTTGATCAGGCTGGGGGATCACCTGGATATAGTCGCCTGGCTTGATCCCGACATCACTAGCCCACTC
>Ga0190366_1000175_pt1 | contig 13865 bp, 11 predicted proteins | sample 487218910_MG_FD_169990 | JGI IMG/M metagenome (GOLD analysis project Ga0190366, IMG submission 169990) | Hydrothermal vent microbial mat bacterial communities from Southern Trench, Guaymas Basin, Mexico - 4872-18-9-10_MG | ecosystem: Environmental > Aquatic > Marine > Hydrothermal vents >...
CCCTATCGTGTATCTGAATTTCATTCTCTCATCGTAGCCTATTCTTCCTGAAAGAGAGACTGGTTGAAAATTAACTGCTCTTATTACATCTAGGTTTTCTAATCCGAAGTTCACTATTTCTCCAACTTCGTCATCATTTACCCCCTTTAGTACAGTGGGCACTAGCACTGTCGATAAGGGCTCGGGCTTTACTCTCCTGCAGTTCTCTATAACCCTCATCTTGACCTCTAGGAGATTCCTCATACCTCTGGCAGTCTCATATACTTCTTCCTTAAATCCATCGAATTGCAAATAAACTGTGTGTAATCCAGCATCGACTAAAGCCTGAGTGAACTGGAAATCGGCCAACTTAACTCCATTGGTAGCTACTTGTATCTGTGGAAAACCTAATTCCCTAGCTTTCCTTATCATCTTAAGGAAATCTCTGTGTATGGTCGGTTCTCCTCCTGAGAACTGTATCGCTGGAGGAGAGACTGGTCTTAATTCCTTTAGCAATTCTAACATGGCAGCTACGTGTTCATAGTCTAGCTCGAAGACGTATCCCAATGCATTGGCGTTAGCGAAACATATGGGACACCTGAGGTTACATCTATTGGTTATGTCTATGTTGACTATTCCAGGATGGCTATAGTGTTGCTCACAGAGGCCGCAGTCGTATGGGCATGAGTTCCTTATGGTGGTGTGTGGATTCTCTACTCCAACACCATCCAAAGCGAATTCGTGGAATCTCTCGAAAGTCTCTAAATCGCCGTAGTACAAATCCCTAAATTCTCCGTGATCTGGGCACCTCTTAGATATGAATACTTTCTCATCTTCTTGGTATATTTCGGCTGGAATTAGCCTTCTACACTCAGGACATAGAGACAGGGTCCTTCTCGGTAAAGACGTATCGAGATTAGTGGGTTGAACCACACTTAGCTTCCTCTCTAGTACCTCCAAAGGCTTCTTCTTCACTTCTCCTACTCCCAACCGCATCCCCCTAAGGATTTCACCCTCGGGAAGATAAATGTTCCTTTACCTAGGAATGCCCAATTTCCTCTTGGCTTCTTCACTCATCATTTCTGGACTCCACGGTGGGTCAAAGGTGAGTTCTACATCTACTTCCTCTGGATTTAGTCTTTCTTTGATCTTCCTCTCTACTTCTTTAACAATTATAGAGGAAAGAGGACACATTGGAGATGTCAAAGTCATTTTCACTTTTACTTTCCCATCTGATACCTTCACTCCATAAATTAAGCCTAAATCTACTACATTTACTCCTATTTCTGGGTCTACGACTTCCTTTAGCACTTCGATGACTTCATTTTCATTCAAGGGAATCCCTCCAAGGGTGTGTTGTCCCTAGTAACGTTTAAAGGAAACCCTCACATGTCCCAGGGCAGGCAATCCTTATATGGGTTTCCAAGTCACGAGAACTTAAAAGAGGTGTTGGAATGGCTAGGGTGAAGAAAGTCAAGGAGATCCAAGAACTCATGTGGAAGCCTGAGAGGGTAAGAAACATAGGAATAGTTGCCCATGTCGACCACGGAAAGACTACTCTCACAGACAGTTTAGTAGCTGCTGCAGGGATAATATCTATGGAGTTGGCAGGGGAGCAACTGTTCACTGATTACTGGGAACTAGAGCAGCAGAGGGGAATAACAATTAACGCCGTCGCTGTATCCCTAGTTCACGACTACGAGGGAGAGGAATATCTCATTAACCTGATAGACACCCCAGGGCACGTGGACTTCAGTGGCGACGTGACTAGGGCTCTGAGGGCCATAGATGGTGTGGTAATGGTGGTGGATGCCGTAGAAGGAGTAATGGTCCAGACAGAGACTAATTTGAGGATGGCGCTTAAGGAAAGGACTAAGCCAATTTTGTTCATAAATAAGGTTGATAGATTAATTCAGGAGCTTAGAATAAGCCCAGAGGAGATGCAACATAGGTTCTTCCAAATAATAACTAAGTTCAATCAGTTGATAAAGAAATACGCTCCAGAGGAATTCAAGAAAGAGTGGCAAGTCAGAGTTGAAGACGGAAGTGTTGCGTTCGGTTCCGCTCTACACAAGTGGGCTCTCTCGATTCCTCAAATGAAAAAGAAAGGAATAACGTTCAAAGACATAATAGAGGCCTATAAGGAAGACAACTGGAAGGTGCTATCCGAAAAAAGCCCTCTCTATGAGGTAATTCTGGACATGGTGATAAGACACTTGCCCAATCCGAAAGTGGCCCAGAAGGTCAGAGTACCGATTCTCTGGCCTGGAAACGTAAACGACGGAGTTGGGAAGGACATGCTAGAGTGTAATCCAGAGGGAAAAGTAGTCATGGTCATAACCGATGTATTAGTAGATGAACACGCTGGAGTGGTTTCCACCGGCAGGATATTCTCGGGTGTTCTGGAAAGGGGTAGGGAAATACATCTAGTCAATGCAAAAAAAGACTACAAGGTGCAGCAGGTAGCCATTTACATAGGTCCTGAGAGGGTTCAAGTAGAAAAAGTCCCTGCCGGGAACATAGCTGCAATAATAGGATCCAAAGAAGCTAGAGTTGGTGAAACAATAACAGACAAAGGCCTAGACATACCTCCGTTCGAAGAGATAACTTATTTGAGCGAGCCGGTAGTAACTGTGGCAATAGAGCCAGAGGACGTCTCAGACTTGCCCAAGTTAATAGATACTCTTAACAAAATAAGTATAGAGGATCCGAACATCCAAGTGAAGATAAATCAGGAAACTGGAGAGTACTTGGTATCAGGGATGGGTGAATTACACCTAGAGATAACTGAATATAAACTCAAGGAGGCTGGACTCAAGGTAAGGACCTCCGAGCCTTTAGTGGTCTACAGAGAAACAATAACTGGAAACGCTGGCCCGATAGAGGGTAAATCTCCGAACAAGCACAACAAGTTTTACATAGTGGTAGAGCCATTGGAAGAAGAGGTACAGAGAGCCATAGAGGAGAAGAGAGTAACCAGTACTCAGGACAGGAAAGAGAGGGCGAAAATATTGAGGGAACTAGGATGGCCAACAGATCACGCTAAGGGGGTCATGTGGATAGAGGGAGTCAACGTCTTAGTGGATGCCACGAAAGGTGTACAGTACATGAGAGAAACCAAAGAACTAATAATAGAAGCTTTCAAACAAGCCATGAACGAGGGACCAATTGCAAGAGAGCCTGTGAGAGGTGTTAAGGTCATATTAGTAGATGCAGTACTACACGAGGACGCTGTCCACAGAGGGCCTGCTCAGATATACCCTGCAGTGAGAAGACCAATATACGCAGGAATACTCTCAGCCAATCCTAGATTAATGGAGCCGATTCTGAGATTAGAAGTCAGAGTTCCAGAGGAATTCCTAGGTGGAGTCACCAAGGTAATACAGACTAGGAGAGGACAATTACTGACAATGGAACACGAGGAGGACGTCATGGTAGTTAAGGCTTTAATACCGGTAGCAGAGTCCTTCGGGCTAGCTGCCGAGCTCAGATCCGAGACAGAAGGTAGAGCGATATGGGGTACGCAATTCGAGAAGTTCGAGTTAGTCCCAAGAGAGCTTGAGCCGGAGATAGTCAGGAGAGTGAGGGAGAGAAAAGGGCTGAAGCCAGAGCCTCCATCTCCGGAGGAGTACATGTCTAGGTGAAGCGCATGGAGATAAAATTGGGCAGTATAGAGACGTCATTCGGGAGAATAGAGGTGTCGGTCAAGAAAGAGGGGGAAAACGAGTTATTGGTCCTACTAATTCAGGGAGGTGAGAGAATAAGGATTCCTTTCTTAGCTCTCTCCTCCATAATAGGTTTCTTCGAGATGGCCAGAGACTTGGAGGGAAGGCTAAGGGAAGCGGGATACGTGTTATCTGACGTAGAAAGAGGCGAGAATTACATACATTAACTAAAAGTAAAAAATATGGTTGGAGAGAAAAGTCAGACTACGGATCTCTTCCACAGAATATCTTTTCTGGGTTGGGGCGCTTCATCCACACGGATATTGAATAGTATGGTCTACAGAACCTAGATGGACATACCGGGAAATCTCCAGATATCTCTATGTTCCCAAAGACCGGTATTGCTCCCTCTTCACAGCAAATGGACCAAGCGTGGCTGTATCTCTTATATCTTACGTATCCATACTGGACTCCTCTGTTAGCTCCCATATTGGCTCTTGCTATTGCTCTCCTTAGCAGTTCTCTTTCTTTCATCAATAGAGTTATTTGCTTCGCCAAGTCTTCATCACTCAACTTAGTTGGATCCTCTATTCTAAGAGCCATCTCTGGAGCCTCGTATTCACACACGACCTTCTTTAGCTTGAATCTAACTACTCCTTCACCAGTTTCTGGATCTATGCAACATTCCTTGGTCTTCATTGCTAGGGAAACCACGGTAGGGACTATGCTATACTCCATCTCCTCTGGGTCCATACATATTTCACATCCGCTCAATATGGAGAGTAGTTCCCTAGCTAACACTTTGTTCTCATATAACAAATTCTGATACTCTTCCTCGAGTACTTCTCTCTCGGTTCCACCAAATACTGGGTTGACTACCAACAGCACTAGAACTAGAGCCATTGCTTTGGGTAAAGCCCTAGACATTGCCCCACCTCCAACCGAGGTTCCTGCAGTACTATGCTCTTATCATACTATAAATATTTCGGTATTACAGACCTCAATGACTTCGCCGGGAAATTGTTCTGTTTACCATTCACTGTTTTTCACAGTTTTCTAGTTTTTCTAATGCCTCCACTAACTGTTGTTTAGCAAACGGATGCTTTTCCTTTTCCATTATCGAGACAAGCCTTTTCTTAGCACTGATTACACAGAGATTAGCTATTGCCTCAGCAGAAAATGCTCTCAACCAAGGATCTTCAGAGTGTAGTAATTCGAGCAGGGTCTTAGATACCTTGTCCTTCTCCACAGCACCTATACTGCCTAGTACCTCTATGGCGTAGCCCTTAGCAATTGAAGGGGCATCTGACTTAAGGTAATCGAGAAGAGGGTCTATTGTTTCTGGGCCTATTTCCTTGAGAGAAATGGATGCTGGATATCTTACTATGTGGTAATCGTCTTCAAGAGAATGTATTAGTACTGGTATCCCCTCAGGATCCTTGAGTCTCCCTAGAGCTACTACGGCGCTCTTCCTAACGAATACGTCCTCGTCCTTTGCCAGTTCTACTAGATAAGGAGTTGCCCTCCTGTCACCTATTCTCCCAAGAGCATAGGCTATACTGCCTAGGGCCTCCCTGTATCTCTCCTTCTCCTTGAGCTTACTCACTAAATATGGTAAAGACTCCTTGCTCGGAATTTCCCCTAATAAGTAAGCCAACCTGGAAACAGCTTTGGGATTCTCCGAATTATCCATGTAGTACCACAAATAGGGAAGAGCTTCCTCTCCTATTCCCTTAATTATCTGGAAGAGAGAGACTCTCCTTCTAGCTACGTCTGTCTCCAGATACATATCCAAGAGAGGTGGGACAGCTCTTGCTCCCATCTCGATCAGCTTCCTCTTAGATTCCTCACCGTACTTCTCCCTGACCCTTATGTCAAAGGAAGCTACCTTCAGAAAGAGATCCTCTACTTCCTTCGCGAAGGTCTCATTGTACTCTAAGAAAGGAAGTGAATCCATTCTTCTTCTTTTCTCTTCTCCTTGTGATTCGACTAATGGGGGAGATAGAACTGGAGAGACTATTATCACCAACGACAATAAGAAGAAGAGTTTATGGGTCTTCAATCACGAGCACCTCCTTCCTTAGTCTCTACATCCAAGACTACGCCGTAATTGGTCCCTCTGTAGAATCTATTGTTTGTTCTACCTGGTTCAGAGTACTTGTCGTCTCCAGAGAGATCTATCAGTATCCCTATGCTTCCGAAATCCCTTCTCCAGTTTCCGTAACCTTGGGCATTGTCGTATACTCCGAAGGCCTCGGTCACGGTGTAGGAGTCATTTCCAGAGTTGTCTATGAGTATTCCTATTCCGTTTGCATTTCCCGCTCCCTGGGATAGGTCTGCAGCTATATAGGAGTCGTTCCCTTCTCTATCTATTAGCATGCCTATGGCCAAGTCGTGTCCACATCCCTGCGAGACTCCCTTAGCGTAATAAGAGTCGTTTCCCTTCTCTTCGAGTAGGAGAGATCCACAGAGGTGTGTTGCAGCTCCCTGATTGTAAAGCCATCCCTGGTACACGTCATTGCCCGAGAGGTCGTGTATGTATCCCAGAGAGAACCAGTAGCTAGAAGCTTGTCCGAAGACGTCTGAGAAGTAAACGTCGTTTCCTGAGTCATCTCTCAGGAATCCTATTCCTCCAGAAGCATATGGTCTCATCCCGAATCCAAATCCCTGAGATAGGCTGAGGTATCTGTCCTTGAACCTCAGATAATCCAAGTACTTCCCGCCAGCATAGTAGAGATCGTTGCCGGAGAGATCGTGAAGGACTCCGAAGCCCCAAGTGAATCCAAACGCTTGTGACTCGAAGGCGGCTCTGTAAGTGTCGTTACCTGAGTGATCTCTCAACACTCCAAGTCCGAAGACTCCTGCGCCTTGTGTACAGGTGTCTCCCTTGTAGTAGTCGTTTCCAGAGAAGTCTCTCAGAACTCCAACTCCGAAATAGGAAGATCCTATTGAGAAGTTCTCTCCCTTGTAGTAGTCGTTTCCAGACAAATCGTATAAAATACTTATTCCAAATCTGGCTCCTCCCAAGGAGAAGTCTTCGCCAATGTATGTGTCGTTTCCAGAGAAGTCTATCACGAAGGTTATCCCACTGCTTTCCATCCACTTGTAAAGGTCGTTCCCTCCGGGATCTATGACTCCGATCACTCCTTCTCCAAGAAGATACTCATCGTCTCCTTTAGTACCTATGACGACGTATCCTATGGGTGTAGATATCCTATTGTTCTCTTTTGTATCCGCTTCTTCTCTTATTTCATCTAAGTTCTCCTCCATTGTCGAGACAATTGTTACTCCTGCAGAATATAACCTATCTCTCTCGACTTTCCTGACTATCCTCAGGAATTCTTCCTCCTCCACCTCTGGTTCTGCTCCCTCTAAGAGGAACGCTATTCCCTTATCTAGTATGGCTAGCTCCTCCTCGGTTAAGTTCGAGAAGGCCTCTGATATTAACTCTTCAGAGACTGCCATGGAATAAACTAAGGCTGGTATTCCTTTACCTTCAACAGAGAATCTCTCTGGAGAGGTATCTAACCTCTCTCCCATCGATTTCAGGACTCTCCACATTTCCTCGGATGAGATTTCCTTTGATATTTCCAGAAGAGTCTTTAAATTCCCCTCGTATGGGTCGTTCATTACTCTCTCCACAATAGATAGTCTGAAATCATCCTCTACTACATCTGATTTAAGCCATAAATCGTTTAGATCCATTTTAATTGACCTCAGAGCATCCCTGAGGACTTCCTTCTCAGTTTTTCCCAAATAGTACGATTTGAAGTCTTCGGATATGTCTGGAGTCTCTATCTCTTTTTCGGGTAAAGTTACAACGAATATCACTAATACGAGTATGACTAGTATCGAGAGTGCCAAAGGGTATTTCCCTAAGCGCATCCAAATACATCTCCTGACTCACTCACTCGTATATGTTTATTATCCTTCCATCCGCGTCCCTGACTATTTTTCTCTATTCTGTTGAAAGCTTCTTCTACTTCTTTTCCTACTAGGTTGAATTTCATCGTAGAGAACATCTGTCTCTCTATGGAATACTTGAGAGAGGGTACCTCTATCTCTATCTCGGTTAGATCGGCATCCAAGTCCTCCAAAGCTTCGGCTATCTTACTGACTATGTTGTCTTCTATGACATGAGCCCTTATCATCACTCTCCTCAAGGCAATCCCCTAGCTTCTATTCCAAGAGTCCTTTTTATCTCTTTCGCAAACCTCTGGGAGTGCCCGAAAACAGTATAAACCAATCTAGGTGAAATATCTGACACGAATTCCATTAAGGAAGGAAAGTCTCCATGGTCGCTCAGAGGAAATCCCTCTCCAAATATCTCCCATCCGCTTACTCTGCGATAACTAGCTTTCCTTCCGCTCATTTCCTCCAATTTCCTGATTGCTCTATGGCCCAGATTGGGAGGTACCAAGAGTACGAATTCCCCATCCTCGATTATCTTTATCGCCTCTATATTACCCGAAGACAGATAATCTCCGAGATTCAGAGAGAATTCCTCTTCTAGTTTAGAGTTCACTTTATTTATCCTCGGATGCACTATAACAGTCAGCTGAGTCTCACACAACAGTTTAGTTATTTCTTGAGCCTTCCCTATCGTATATACACCGAGGACTGGTATCTTTCCCCTTCTCACCTCTTCCTCTACCCAATTGCGTATTTCCTCTTCTATCTCTTCTCTCTCGGGGAAAACGTACTTTGGCGACCCGTAAGTGGAGTCTATTATTAGGACGTCGCATTCCTCCCTCTCAGCCGGTTCAGCTAGTAAACCTCCCTTGGGATTGAGGTCTCCAGTATATAGAATTGAGATGTCTCCGAAGTCCATTAGGAACTGAGAGGAATGGAATATATGGCCAGACTCTAAGAATCCTATTTCTACGTCATCCATCTTTATCTTGGAACCTATTTTCAAGGTTTTTATTTCTCCATACGGTTCTCTCAATGCAGAGAAATAAGAGAGAGTCCCTGGAGTAGTGTACTTCTCTCCTCTTTCTCCTAGAGAAAGAGAGTGGTCGAAATGAGCGTGACTGACTAAGGTTATTCCCTTTGGTTTCCTAGTGTCTAGGGATATCTCTTCTCCGTTCACGCTTACAGTTAGACCATATCTCAAACGTCTTATCGAGTACCAATGTCTCCCATCCCTGCTTCTCTCAGCGTCTTCTGGATGTCCTCCCAAACCCTCTCCAGGAACTGACTTTTCTGCCATCTCAGGAGCCTCCTCCCAGTTTGTCTCTCTACTATCTCGAGGATTGCTTCTAGGTTCTCCTGTACGTCCTCCTTGGAGAGTCCCTCTATATACACCCATATGGCCTGCTGGACCACGAAGTCCAAGTATTCCTCCGGAGGCATGAACTCTTGGTCCAACTCTCCCTTGAGGTATAGGTCCACCCCTGCTTCGATTATTGCCACTATCCTCTCCTTATCGGAGACCTCACCTACTTCGTATTTCACTCCTGGTGCCGGTGGATCCTTGAAGGCATCCAAGCAGTATCCCTCTATGGTGTCCCCCTCTTTTAACTCTATTTCCTCTGAATTCGATGTTATCATCTTCTGGTATTTATCCTCCTCCTCAGATGGTACTAGAGGAGTATACGGTGGCAATGTGACCGTCTTGCCCTCTGGACTCTTCTTCACCTTGAATATCTCTCCCCAAGCAGTGTCTTGTCCTTCTAGTTCTATCAGCCCTCTCCTTATCGCCTCCTCTAACGGTATTATCTCGAGCTCAATTGGTTCGTAGACGCATGTCAATACCTCGTCTATGACTGGAACGCAATCTCTGACCACAGTTCTGGACTTCACGTATTCGTATCCCCTTTCACTAGGCCTCTCTTTCCCTTTCGACTCAACGAGTTGGTGATTCACCACTCTAGACCATCCGGCCAAATAGTAACCGGGTTTTGGCTCAGGACAATCCTCCTCAGTGAACTTCGGGAGAAGTTCCTCTAGAGATTCTAGGGGCTCGTATATGCAAACTATTGTGTATTTATCCGCGAAGATTATTTCCTCATATCCCTTATTTGATGGAGCTGCTAGGCCGAATCCCTCTACCTCCTTGGCTCCATCTCCGTGCTCGTATTTGTGATATCCTGCCAAATAGTATCCCTCTTTCGGAGTGGGACAAGGGGTTTCCACTACTTCCTCCACCTTCCCACAGGAGGTGTATGTCTCTCCTTCCGGAACGAAAGTCCTAGACTCCTCCTCCACGACTTCTCCATTTTCCTCTTCCTTACTAGTGTATGTTATTCCACTTTCTGGCGGAGTTTCCTCTTCCACTGGTGTGTATCCAGGGATCTCTGTCTCACTTGGTCTTGGTTTGAGTTTGGGTAGATCCGTGAGCAGATGGCCTCTCTCAAAGTCCCAAGGTGGCTCGAGGAGATACCCACCTGAGGGAGATGCCTCTTCATCTCTCAGTTCTTCAGCCTCCACTGGGAGATAGACGCCTATGGGGGTCCCCTCTCCATCTAGGAGTACGTAGGTGTCTCCAAACCTTTCTCTCAACTCACAGGTTTTTCTTTCTCCTTGTGGTGTTATATAGATCCTTTTTTCGATTTTCTCTCTTATTTTAGGTTTACACTTTGTTTCCTTGACTTTGCAAGTGGAACTATATTTTTCCTCGCATTTTTTGCACTTTTTCCTAGTTTTCACCCATTCCTGTAGGGCTTCCTCAAATTTATGGCTTGGCTTATCGGTTTTTTCTGTGACAGAAACCCTCCCCAGTTTTCCGTTTTCGGCCTCTTTTCTACTGATTTCATACTTCCAACTTACGCAACCATAAAAAGTCCCAAAGTCTTTTGATTTAGCGCAATAGGCACATGTTTCGAATTCTTTTACTATCTTGTTTACCCTTACCTTTTTTTCTCCCAATCTTGGATCTCTGCCTATGAGCGTTTTATCTAACCTCTGAAAGCTTGATGTCGGAGATCTTGGTGCATCAGACATTGTGGATGTTTTTGTTTTCTTTCCACATTTATGTATTCCAAATTTTTTGTTACCATCCGCCTTGTCATCTCCATTGTAATACGGATCTCTTTCGCATATAATATAATCAACCGTACAGAAAATTCCTCCGTTGACTGTGTCCTCGTCTTTTCTCCCCCATCTAATGCTCTCGTCACTAGGCCAATAGGGTATCTCTATCGCTGGGTCTACCACAGCAGTTCTACACACGGTTTGGATAAACACCAGCTTCTCACAGTCCTCGACACAACTCGGCTTATATTCTATTCCTATCTCATTATTTTTGGTCTTGGTATCTATCCTACCTGCTTTCTTGGATCCAAATTCTTTAGGTAGGCTAATGCATCTACATTCTTTTTTCTCCTCTTTTTTAACCACCTTGTTTTTCTCTACTCCTATCTCTTTCTCTCCTCCTAAAGCGTAATAAAGAGGTTTCATCGATTCAATGCCTTCGATGTTTCCTGGATCGAGCGATTTTGTTATCTCCCATACCAAGGTTAATCCTTCTTCAATACCGAGAACTGCCTCTTTAACTCCACTCTCCGGGTAGTAGACCATCAGAGACAAGTAGTATGGTGGGGAAACCTCTTTCTCCAAGAAATTGGATATAACGGGATATATTCTCTCCATCTCCTCTGGACTTACACGGAAATAATTTAATACTAGGCGATCGTTTTGGTATAGTGTTTCACTCAGCTTACCATAGTGCTCAAAGTTTTCTAGGCTGAATTGTCTCACAGAAAACGCTACTGTGGGTACCACCTTCTCCTGTGGACCGAGATATGTGAGCTTGACCTGTATCCTATCTACATCTACTCCCAAGTTTTCTGTGACCGCTGGGTTTTGGGCTTCCCCATATGTCTCTAAAATGGTTTGATTCAAGAGGAAAAACACAGTAACAAGGACATAGAACAGGTGGATTTTTCCGTTTCTCATCCCTAAACCTCCCTAACCACTATAGAAAGCTCATCCCTACTTATTTTTCCTTCGATCCAAGATAGAACATCTTGGGTGTTTGCTCTCACCTCTAAATAGGGAGAGTAATCTTTGTAGATCTGAACTATTATTTCCTTAGAGTTTGGAGCTACTCTAGCTGAATATGCTAAAACTCTGTAATACGTCTCCTCGTTCATCCCCTCTGGCAGATTATATCTCACCAGAACCCTCTCCTCTGTGACGTCAACCAAGGGATTTAGGCCCATTCCATACAACAAGGAGTACAGTTGAGTGTTCTCCTCCCTGAGTTCTATCGAAAATAGTTTCGGAGCTTCCGGTCTCTCCTGCTCCTTAATGGGTTCTCTGAAATAGTGGGAAAAGTAGACTGAGACTGAAATAAGGAGTATTGCCAATATCAGTATGTAAATGAGTTTTCTTCTCAACTACTTCCCCCTGTTTTTTCGCGAATCGAGTACTTAAAGGTTTCTCGATGAGTTCCATTGAACTGGATATTGCGATGAGGCTTCAAATGCTCTGAGCTCCTCAACCTGCCTCGCCTCAATTCTTGGCAAACTATCCAAGAAAAATGCTTTGTAGGATGTGAAAACAAGAAAATTTGTCATTGTTTCATGCAAAAGCTTCATTTAGACGAAGTAGCCATAACTCCACTTAAGCTTTACGCTTTTCATACTCGCTAGAATGCGATGGATTTCGTTTTCAACGCCTTCTTGGATTGGGAGGAGTGTAACCTGAATCCCTTCAAACCTTTAAAGTCTTTTCAGGGCTCATGCCAGAGCTCCACTAATTCATTTAGAAGTTCGGACGCAATGTCCTCTATCGTCATTTTCTTGCCTGTCTTCACTTCTCGTCCTTACGAATGAGTTCTTTTATGGTTTCATAAGTTTCGAATTCAGGGGCTAGAGAGTCATAAAATGGGTAAAAACCAAAAGAACGTGTCGTTGCTTCGTAACCCATGAATCCGCCGTGAACTGGATATGCAAAAATTACGTTTCTCTTAGAGAAAAATTCATCAACGATTTTCAAAAACTCTTTCTGCTGCTCTTTTGTTAAGTTCTGGCTAAATATCCCAATCGGAAGTTTGATTGTCGGTCCCCAATCCAAAAATGTTATAATCGGAACGTTTTCGTATTTTTCCCTAATACATTTCAGTGCATTGTCCCATAAAGTTTCATTTAGTTTCATTTCCCTAACTTCATTTGGTAGGGGGGTTATAGTAACGAAATCGAGATCAGGGAAGTAATATTGGAAAGTCTTATCGGGTGCTACACAATTTCTTGGAGCCCAAGTCCCTATGAAAATATATTTCCCTTTTTCCTCTCCGTATTCCCTAATTTTTTCTATGATTTCAAGAGCGGCATTGTGACTTTCCTTTACAGCAGGATGATCAATGTCTTTAGTCATCTTGTACAGAAAGTACGCTTGCGTGTACAGCATGTCGATCCACATCGCATCGACTCCGGCGTCTATCTGCCTTTCAATCCAATGCAAAAACAATTCCTGAAATTCCTTGTTTGTAATGTCTGGAAAATATGCCCATGAATCTCTCGGATCAAAATTTTCGCAATCGTAATCTTGCGGAACCCAGTTATGATACCTTGCATACCAGCATTGAAACCTCTCCTTTGAAACATTTATACCCCATTTCGAAGGGTCTAGGGCCATTTCCCATGTTTCTGGATAATTTATTACTTCCTTTGTTTTTGGATCGTAAACATAGTTCTTTGGGAGAACTTCAGGCCCTATCGCTCCACAAATTATTACATTTGGAATCTCACTCTTTATCTTCGAGATAGTTTCATCTAAATGTGAATAGCTATAGCCAACGAAATCACAACTCCTTCTCCCTAGTTCGTACAAATACGATGGATCTTTACACCTTTCGTGGTCAGCTTTCAATAATTTTCCACAAATGAATTTTCCTCTTTCATGCAAATATGGATATGGTGCGTCTTCGCATCTCTCATAGCAGGGTTCCCATAACCAGAAAGCTCTGAATATGAAATCTGCCTTAGTTTCCTTGAAAATTTTTATTTCGTCCTCTACACTCCTATTGATAATCTTTCCGTCTCCTATTCTCTCATAGAGTATAGCAACTTCTATTGAAAGATTTTGTTGTTTTTCTGCAGGTTCTCGAAAGACGTCTGGAATAAAGCATACTAAAAAAACAGAGAGGAGAAATATCGTAAAAATTCCCAGTATGAGCAATCTCCTCATGCTAGCCACCTTCAAACCTCGTGAATTCTCCTATTCCTATCGCGTCTTTTACTTTTATCAATTTTCCTTTGAATTCTATTTCACCTT
>Ga0190366_1000177_pt1 | contig 13848 bp, 18 predicted proteins | sample 487218910_MG_FD_169990 | JGI IMG/M metagenome (GOLD analysis project Ga0190366, IMG submission 169990) | Hydrothermal vent microbial mat bacterial communities from Southern Trench, Guaymas Basin, Mexico - 4872-18-9-10_MG | ecosystem: Environmental > Aquatic > Marine > Hydrothermal vents >...
ACCTTTCACTTGGCCTCGATGCGAAGGCCAGCTACCGCTATACTACAACTACAAGCCTACTGGAAGATCATACGACTACGTAGACATGCCGGCTACACCTCTCTTCCCGTTCGGCTACGGCTTGAGCTACACTGAATTCAAGTACAGCAACTTATCTGTAGAAGTCGACGAAGAAAAGGGTCGTATCGTAGTCAGCGTCGACGTAGAAAACGTGGGCGACAGAGAAGGCGATGAAGTAGTCCAGCTGTATATACGGGACGTAGTGTCTAGAGTAGCTAGACCAGTAAAAGAGCTTAAAGGCTTCAAGAGAGTAACACTGAAGCCCGGCGAAAAGAAAACCGTGGTATTCAAGTTGACACTCGACGACTTAGCGTACTTCGGGCCAGATATGAGGAGAGTAGTTGAGCCAGGAGAATTTAAAATAATGGTCGGCAGTTCTTCAGAGGACATAAGGCTAGTAAAGACAATTAATATAGCTAAAGAACATAGAGCGAAATTCGAATGCATTAAAATAGAAAAAGAGTACAAGGGAGACAAACTAGCAGTAACAGGTGTAGTAGAAAATATTGGCAAGATCTCTGATATCGCTCAAGTAAAGCTACTAGTCAACGGAAAAGAAGTCTCAGTTAAGCGTGTAGACTTAGAGCCAGGAGAGAGAAGAAAAGTCGTATTTAAAGTAGAGAAGCCTCCAGAGAAAGCTGAAATATCAATTAAAGTAGTTTAATGTTTTTTACACCTAAATCTTCTAAAGAAAAGCTAAATATTTGCTATTAAGTACGTCTAATTAGCAGTGTTTTTATCTCGTAAGGTTTCAAGACCCTAGGCACTTTACTTATGATTTTTCCGAGCATATCTGTTTCCAGTAATTCTACTCCTTTACCGTCTAGCTTTACGCTGTACTCTTTTTCTTCGCCGTCTACTTCATAGAGCCTCATTACTATTCCCTGAAGATCCTTGTAGAGTGCGCTCAATAGCACTGCATTTCCAGAGACCTCTATTATGCTTTTCTCTGGAGGCAGCAGGCCATCGTGTCTTGTTGCTTCAACTACGATTAACGGGTTTAGCCACTCTTCTACTGTGAGGTATGGTTTAGCATGCTTCCAGTCTTCGGTATGAGGCACTAGTATGTAGTTGAAAGTGTATTTGCCTGTTCCTATGAGATGTGGATAGGCAAATCTAGTTAGTACAGATGGGTCTCTTGTGGCTAGTAGAACTGTTGATAGAACGTTTTCTTCAATTTGGTATCCTATTCTAGCTCTATTGGCCAACGTTACTCCGTAGTTTTCTGAAGAATAGTCTGCCCAAGTACTGGCCCAGAAGACTCCTGGTAGCTTACCGTTGCTTCTTTCCCAGCCCACGTAGGGCTCTTTTTCTGGCTCAAATTCTACTACGCCGAAAGGTATGCTTCTATAGACTTTGCCTTTGAAATTCAGTGGAAATACTGCTCTTATTCTGTGGTCGTAGTGGTGGTCCTCGATTGTAGTAAAGAACTCTACTACAGGCTTGTAGTTGTGTACAAGTATTTTCTGCTTTACTTTTATTTTCTCAAAGCTTTTATCCGAGACATAAGTTGTGTAGAGTTCTCCTTTAATTAGTACTTCTTTTTCAGCGATATAGTCACTGCTTTTTGTCTCAGAGAGGACTTCGTCTATAGCTAGTCCATCTGGAGGCCTGAATTTGACTTTCTGCAAAACGAGATCGTTTCCGAGATACTTGCTTGTCTCGAGCACCTGTATTCCAGTCTGCTTGTCGTATAGGCTTGAAATACATCCTTTACTGAACTCTACTTTAAAGTACTTGTTTTCAACACTTTTCTCACCCGATATCTCCTCGCTGTATTCTCCTTTCTCGAGTCTTAAGTCGTAGACTCGGTAGCCTAGTCCAGGGACTTCTGCTATGAACTCTACTTTGACTAACTTTTTGTCTCCAAGTTTTTTGAGGACTTTTACTTGGCATGGTACAGAGTTTCCTTCATAGTCATATATTCTTGGAACAAGGTTTTCTGGCAGCGTTATTTTCAGCGATGCTTTGTCTGTTCGTCTCCACGGCAGAGTATTGAAGACTACTAGTGGTGTTCCTTTGGCCCAGACTGTGTTTATTTTCAACGCAATGTAATTTATAGCGCGCTTTGTTTCGCTGAGAGCCCAGAATCGAATATTCTTGAGTATTTTGATCCATTTCTCGCAGTCTGTTTGAGAAACATAGCCGTGCGACATATCGTGGTGCCAGCTGATGGCTATATAGTACCACGCCTTCTTTATTTTCCTGTAAGGATATTTTCTTCCGTAGAGAGAAGCTATAGTACATGTTTTCTCGCAGTTGAGTAAAGCGCCTACTGCTTTAATTATGTTATAGCGTACTATGTCTCCCCCAACACCATATATAGCTGCCCAGCTGACAGGGTCGAGGTCTCCTTTAACTACTTTAAGCTTCTTCTTGGGTAGGTGCTTGAAGTACTCGCTTGGAGTAGCTACGACTACCTTCCTTCCTTTGCTCCTCCAGTACCTTATTAGCTCGCATATAGCTGGGTGAAATTCATGCCAGTCTCTGCCAATGTATATTATGTAAGGAGACTCTACTCCCTCATAAATATCGGCTACCTTTTTCTCTAAGTGCTGTACTATCTCCTCTGCTCCTTCACTCCAAGTCTTTATGCCCAAAGGCTCTTTAAGCTCAACGTAAGCCCACCCGTAACCAACCCTATTGCATAAAATACGGCTTCCATCGAGTCCTTCCCAAATAAATTCTATTGGTACTCCTTTCAGCTTATATGCTTTCATGTCTGGTCTTCCTGGAACATAGTATTCGAAGCCTAGCTTACGAAGTATCTGCGGCAACTGCGGATGATGACAAGTGACATCAAAAGCAATGAATACTGGTGAATGTTTTTTCACGCCAAGGTTCTTATAAAACTCCCTTCCAAGCAACACATTTCTTATGAGAGATTCGCCGTCAATATAGAGCGGCGAAATAGCGACAGCTGGTGGAGAAACTTCTATCCTGCCTTCCTTCAAAGCAGATATGATAAAGTCTCGTAGAGCAGGAAAATCTCTCAAAAGTCTTTTAATAACATAGACGTTATCTATTGTCCACTTAAAGTCAAGGTCATTTTTAATTAAGTTCAGCGCACTGAAAGCAATAACATTATTTTGGCGCTCAATATACTCGAGCGACGGCCCCCAATAGTAACCCCAGCCGACGTCGATATGAGAGTAGAGCACTACATAGACTTCGGTATCCATGACTAATTCTCACGCAAATAAAATAAAATACTTCTCATATACACTAAATTCTACTTCAATGAAAACTCTGCACTGACAGTTAATAAAATTTTTATAATCTTTATTCTAGTTTTTAATCGTGAAGGAATATATTATTAAACAAGAAGGAGATGTAGCTGCTTATGAAACTACTCTTCCCACAGGTCATGCTCAACGTGTAGCTAAAGCCTATGTTAGAGGCTTCATGAGCGCATATAAGCCGGGATACCTCGTTCTGACAAACAAAAATCTGTATTACGTTGCGTTAAGCATAGGCGAAGGAGTAACGGTAGCAGCACTTGGCGCTAGGACACCATTCGGTATAGGTAGAAAAGTAGTTATGAGCAGGAAGCTTAGCTTAGAAGACGTATATAGGGGTATTAAGACTCCCGGTAGCTTAGTAATACCTCTTAAAGATATAAGGTTTGTAGAGTATCGTAAGTATTTCGGAGGCTCTACTTTAACAGTAGGCTTTATTCAAGGAAATACTCCAAGAGTCTATAGCTTTAATTTCCGAGGCTTTAAGAGCAGAGAAGACTTCTATGATGATTTAAAGAGATGGATTCTTCAGGAGGGAGGAGCCGTAGACGCGAAAGCAGAAATCTTTACGCCGAGATGTCCTATATGTGGTAAGCCTGCAACATGGATTCCGCAGTACAAGCGCTGGTACTGCTACAACTGCCAGAAATACCTTTAACCCAAATTTTTAAACATCTTTTTACAGAAAACATATGGAGAAAATGAATTCTCGTTAACGCTTCTTAGATTGGATGAATTATAAGAGCATAGATAGACTACCACTCTACGAGTGGCTTGGATACTGGCCGGAAACAGTCGATAGATGGAAAGCAGAAGAACTTCCTCCAGGTGTAAACATATTCGAGTACTTCAGATTCGATAAACGCGAATATTCCACTAGACCTAAGTCCTATACCGCGCTTTGTTAGAAAAACACTAGAGGAAACAGACAAGTACGAAGTCTACAGAGATGAGTCAGGCATAATCCTAAAGCGGCTTAAAACAGGTACTTCTATGCCTCAGTTCATAGAGCACCCTGTTAAAGACTGGAAAGACTGGGAGGAAATTAAAAATAGATTTGACCCTGATGATCCTCGAAGACTACCGCTCACGTGGAGCGACGAGCTATTCCAGTACTATGCTGAAACAGATAAAGTAGCCTGCATATCAGTAACAGGCTTCTTCGGATTCGCTAGAAACATGCTCGGCTTAAGAAGACTCCTCACATACTTCTATAGAAAACCGGACTTAGTTTCAGACATAATGGACTTCTAGACAAAATTCCTAGTAAGACTCTTGAGCAAAGTGCTAGATAAAGTCAAACCGGACTATGTCTCAATATGGGAAGACATGTGCTATAAAAACGGTCCACTAATCTCGCCGAAACTTTTTGAAGAATTCATGCTCCCCTGCTACAAGAAAGTAACAAGCCTCATTCGCTCAAAAGGAGTAGACTTAATAATGGTGGATACCGACGGCAACCACGAGCCAATAACAGAACTCTTCATGGAGGGAGGAGTAAACTGCATGTATCCACTAGAATATATATGTGAACTAGACGCAGTTAAACTCAGAGAAAAATACGGCAGGAAACTAAGACTAGTAGGAAATATAGACAAAATGGCCTTGGTCGCCGGACCCAAAGCAATAGACAAAGAACTCGAGAGAGTAATGCTCTTAATTGAGGAAGGAGGATACATCGTAAGTGTAGACCACTGCGTACCAGCAGACGTCCCTTTCCAACACTACGTCTACTACATTAAAAAACTAAAGAAAATAATAGAAAAACAATACCCTTAAGTAGCCTCAAAACTTTTAAAACTCATATGCAATTTTATAGCACAAAATTATTTAGCATCTTTAAAATCTCACAAAATATTTTATTTTTCACTCAATTCACGATTATTAACTTCTCTCACAATAAAAATAGCATATATTAAATAAATCAATGCAACAGCATTCTACAAATAATTACTATTAAACTGACAGTAATGCAGCAAACTTACTATACAAATCTAATGGACTACTTTCAAAAGATGACTCCACTTTATTTCTAGATAATTTGAATTTTGAGTTTTCTTTCTACTTTTTTAATTGTTTCGAAGTCCTTGTCTTTAGTTACGATTATTAGGTTTCTGTTTAGTGCTTGTGCTGAAAGTAGAATATCTATGTCATTTACTATGAGTCCTTTTACTTTCAGTTTAGCGTATATGCTTGTAGCTTTCTTAATGTCGCGTGATGTTAAAGGTAAGATTATAAGGCTTTTGAGAAAAACAGTTACTGGTTTTCTTTTCGATTTTCCTGTCTTTAGTTGTAAATATATTTCTCCTTTCAAGATTTCGTAAACGTTTAAGACACTTGTATAGATATCGAGGACTTCTTCAATAATTTCTTTGACTTTTAGATTTCCTTTTAGAAATTCGATTATAGCTGACGAGTAGTATTCTCATATTCTAGTTTTGAATTCTTTTCTGCTTTTTTCTGTTATTTCTTCAAGTATTTTTGCTTCGTCTTCTTTTAGGGAACCAAAATATTTTTCTATTCTTCTCTTTCTTGCTTCAGCAGACTCTTTTATTAGTCTTAGAATTATGTCGCTGAAACTTTCGTTAGTGTTTTTTAGCTCAACGAGTAGTTTGTATACTTCGTCTCTAATCATAATGGTTTTAACCATCATATATACAGTCTATATATAGAAATTTTAATTTTCTGTCTACTGAAAGATAATAAAGTATTGTGTATAATTTACTTGAATATTGTTTGAGTGCCACAGTTGCGGAGAAGCTAGCTAGATTGTTTCCTATTGAGTTACCACTTTTCTGTAATAGTCTCTGGGAACATTATTTTCCTGACAATACTAGCTGGAATTTTATTTGGGTATATGTGTAGAGAATTTACTCTTAGCGGAGAATTTCAAGGAAATTTTCAATTTAACTGAAAAAGTATTTGCTTACCGGCCTTCTAAACACTGGGTAATTACATCAAGAGGCACATGGTGGGATAACAAAGTTATATGCGTGTGAATAGGAGCGTTTATCAAATGGACTGGGGAAATAGTGTATAAAGGAAATGAAATGGATGTAGACGCTATTGGAGTAGGTGAGTTTACTAGAGCTAAAAGATCCGGATAAGAACACTGTAAATATTGTAGGATGCATGAATATTAAGAAATAAATACACGTATGATTTTATCATACATGTATGAAGAAAACTATTCTTCTTCAAGTCAGAGTTTCTGAGGAAATTGTTAAGGAGCTCGATAGACTTATTGAACTAGGTATATTTAGGTCTAGAAGCGAAGCCGTGGCTGAGTCACTAAGAAAGCTTTTGCTAGAGTACTCTAGACTTGCTACTGAAGAAGAATTTGTCATAACGCTATATTTGTTAGGTAAATTAAAGAAGGACCTAGGTCCGAGTGATGTTGTTGAAGTGAATGTAGATGAAGCAAGAAAAAATCTGCGCAAGTTTTTTGGCACAGATGAAGTAGAGAAAGTATTAAGAAAAGTTAGAGGAGAATCTTTATGATAGCTCTAGATACAGATGTCTTAGCCGTATATTTTATTTTCAAATGGGATAAAAGATACAAAACTGCTGCAAAACTAATTGAGTCTGACTTAGTGAAAGCTACCACTATTGTCAATGTACTCGAACTCACAGGATTAATGGCTATTGCTCAGGGTGCCACTAAGGCACGTCAACTTTTTACACTACTTCATAGAAGACGCGACTTCGAAATACTTTACTGGAAAGAATGGCCGTCTCTTTCCAACTACATAATGAAGTCTTTAAACTACATTTACAGGAAAATGAGTTTTGGCGATGCTCAAGTAGCGTGGATTTTAGAAGAACAGGGCGTAAATACTTTAGTTACATGGAATAAGAAGCATTTTATGAATAAAGGTTCTTTTGAAGTATTGACTCCAGAGGAATACCTTCTAGGCACTATATTTTCGTAACACTATTTACAGTATGTGAAAATATTTTATAGATTTTCGTAAATTAGAATAATTCTTAAATTATTTAAAGGAGTCGGTATTATTTTAGTAGTGTTTAGAGTTTTGTCAAAGATCTGTTGAGCTCTCCCTCTTTATCATATAAGTCTTTTCTTAATTCTTTGGATTAGCATCGAAGAGCAAAGTATCCACTTTAGTCTCTGCTAGTTCTTCTGCTAGCAGTAAATTAGCATTAATTAACGACACTTTTAGCCAGCTTAGTCTTAAACTGAGAAAAACAAGATAATAGTTTAAAAGTATTTTCTCTAACTCTTTTTGCTATCCTATGTTTAACATTAATAGATCTTTCTATTGTTATTAGATTAGTGCTCGTATGTGGTTTAACGACTTACGTATTCCTGGTAGTGGGTTTTCTGGCTCTAGTTCGTATTCTATTACTATTACTGCTTTTGAATATACACCACTTTCCTTGATTACTTCGAAGAGTTTTTTGAAATCTACTATTCCTTCTCCGAGCACTACGTCTTTCTTTTCTTTATTAATATCTTTTAAGTGTATTCCGTGTAGTCTTTTGCCTAGTTTGCGCGCTGCTTCAGCTGGGTCTTGCCCTGCTCTAGCTAAATGCCCTGTGTCGAGGCACATTCCTATAAGTGGACTGCGATTTTCTACTGCTTTGAGCACATCTTCTACTGTAGCGTATCTGTGGCCTGGTCCGTGGTTGTGTATTGCTACTGCTATACCGTATTCTTCAACTAGCTTGTCTAGCAGATCAAATGCATCTGGATCAGGGTCTGCTGTAAGAACTTCTATGCCTACTTTATGCGCGAACTCAAAGAGCTTCTTTAGTTTTTCTTCATCTCGAGGCATGTGGTTTACGCCGTGTGCAGCTATTTTGACGCCATACTTTTCTATGAGCTCTTTAGCTTTACTTACTTCATTTAGTTCGGGAGGCAAGTGTCCTGGATAAACTTCAGCATACTTTAGCTCTAAGCTAGCTATGTATTCGAGAGCTTTTTCTAGCGAAAATTTTCTAAGAGAGTAGCTTTGAACACCTAACTTTACTTCGCTCATAGTCTCTTCAACGTTAAATGCCTATAAAACATTTTATACTTCGGTTTAGCTTTCGAGTAGTGTTAAATACTCTAATGAAGACTTTTGTCTACGGAGAGACTTGATGAATATTAAGGTAGGTGTTGTCGGTTTAGGTGCTATTGGCAAGACTCACGCTAAAATACTCAAGAATCTGGGCGCCGAAGTAGCTGTATACGATATTCGATTAGATGCAGCTAAACATGCTTCAAGTGAACTTAGTTTAGAGTACTGTAGTAGCTTAGATGAACTTTTAAGTAAAGTCGACGCAGTTTATGTCTGTACTCCTCCTTTTACACATGAAGAAGTTATTAAAAGAGCATGTGAAGAAGAAAAACACATATTCTGCGAAAAACCGCTGTGTGTTACAGTAGAAGAAGCTGAGAGAATAGTTGACTATGTGAAAAAATCAGGCATATTGTTTATGATGGGATTTGTTTTAAGATTTTTCCCAGTATACAATAAGGTTAAAGAGCTTTCTGAGAAAGTAGGCCGCATTGTTAATGCCTGGTTTTTTGATATTAGGCCTCCTTATATTAAGGGGATTGGAGGCTGGAGAACTAAGAGAAAACTTAATGCTGGATTATTTGAGCAGACTGTACACGAGGTAGATATTATTAGATGGATTGTAGGAGAACCTGTTAGCGTCTACTGTATGGGCGGACGCTACGTAATCGAGGAATTCGACTACGAGGATAACATGGTCTACGCTATGAAAACAAGCAAAGGTGCGCTAGTAACTCTTATTTCAAGTATTACTGCTAAAGCTTCATCAAGAGACCTAGGAATAGTAGGTACTGAAGGAACAATATTAGTTAGAGGCGGCGAAATATACTTCAATGAAAATAAAGTAGAGTGCAGGCAGTGGAGGCCCTACGAAAAGGAAGACAAGTACTTCTTGGAGTGTATTGAAAAAGGAGAAAAGCCGTTTGTTAATGAAATAGACGGCTATAGAGCTCAAGTTATAAATGATGCTTCGCTTAAATCAATGATTGAGAGAAGAGAAATAGCGATAAAGTACAAGTACTAACTCCATAGGATTCCGAACTTCTGCTTCAGCAGCAAAGTTAGCTAGTGCAAACAATGTATTTCACTGAAATCAAGTAAGGTGCTTAGCGGAGTCTGTTGTTAGATAGAAATATCACTTAGAGTACGTCATATTATTATGGATTGGGAGACTATTAAAAGCAAATTAAAGAAGAAAATCGAGGAAAGCGTTCCTGGAGTAGAAGTATATGAGTATTCTCGCTACCTCCATGTGAAGAAGGGAGATAAAGGAGCTAGAATTTTTCTGAGCTATGGTAACTTGAGAGTACTTGACGAGACTTCTCGGAAATTCTTAGTATTTCCTCCAGACAAAATAGACGATATTGTAGATAAGGTGAAAGATATACTAAAGTAATTTAGACTATATGAAATCATATAAGATAGCTTTAGGAGGCTTAGGTGGAGAGGAGACTCTGGAGGAACTTTAGCCTTCGCTGTTCCTTTACGTCGCCTAGGAATAGACCCTGTGTTTATCTCTTTTGCTAAGTGCCATAGTGATACTATTCTTCGTGCAAAAAAGTACTCGAAGGCAGTAGTTGAAGTAACTTCTTTTTCGTGGAGCAACAGGAGGTTTTTCGAGTCTCATATCGCTTTACTGGGCTTTAAAACATACGTTATTTGTCTTAAAGAAAAAGGGAAAGACGTAGTCGATGGGTTAGAAAAACTGCTCTCAGAGCTAAATGTTAAGATATTTATATCAGTTGATCTTGGTGGAGACTCGCTTATTTTCGGCGATGAGCCTCTTTTAGGAAGCTTTGAAACAGATACTTTAGGTCTTGCGTCGCTGAGCACTATTTCTAGAGATCTGGGAGTAAAGACATACTTAGCGGTAGGTGCTTTAGGCTTGGAGGGAGGAGGGAAAGGACATAGATCCCGAGTATTTGGCAGATAATTTAATTGAATTAAATGAATCGGGCGCTTATCTCGGCTCATATAAACCTTCTCAAAAAACACTAAGTGAAGTTATTTCTGCGATAAACTACTTACTTAGTAGAGAGAAATCAGCTATGCTTACTCTTTACCGTGACGCTCTTTTAGGGAAGCTGGGTACAAGAAGGTATGATGTAGCGTATCTTCATGCTGAAGTCTGTATTAAAAACTATCACGGATACCTTTTTGTATTCAATGCTTCTAGAGTATGTGAATTAAGTAGACTTTGTCAAGCTGCTAAAGAAGGCTGGTCGCCTGCTCTGAAACATGTAATAAGACATAGAAAAATAAGGAAACTAAAAGATAAGAGAAGCCTAGATAGAGTAGCTGAATACTTGTTGAAAAAGAAATTCGACTTAAGTAGAGTCACTAAGGATTTATACAGATAGTTTTGCTAAAGTCTCGTAGGAGGCCTTTAGAGCTAAGTCATATGCCTTAATCATTTTTTCTTCTAGCTGAGTTTCTTCGGCAGCCTTTCTTTTAACGACGTGGTCGCTTACGACAAGTACGTTTACTGCAGGTATTCCAGCTAAAGTTGCTAAGGTATATACTACTGAAGTCTCACAGTCTACTCCAAGAACTCTCCACGAAGCCCACTCATGTCCCCACTCAGGATTCTCTGTGAGAGTAGATGAAGTAGTTATTAGCAAGCCTTCGTGAACCCTTATACCCGTATTCGCGGAAAGTTCTTTTAGAGTCTCGTATAGAGTATTTGCTAAAGTAAAGTCTGCTACAGCTGGATAAGAGTCACAAACATAGTGTTTTGTAGTGTCTTCGTCTCTAACTGCCGCTACTGGAATAACTATGTCTCCTACTTCAATGAAGTCTGCTAGTCCGCCGCACCAGCCTACGCCTACTACCGCTTTAGCTTTCTTCTTGTATGCAAGACCTAGTATCCACTCAGCATATATTCCTCCACCTGCTATAGCTATGGCAGACAGCTTGACTCCCCTATAGGTTCCAGTAAAAGCTTTCGCTATACGCCCACTTCCAGTGACATCAACTGGACTCTCTAGGTACTTGTGTAGCGTAGTAAAGCCTCCCCCAAGCCCTATAATAAAGTAGTCTCCAAGCAATCTTAAATCGCCGTCTTTAATCATTATTTCGAAAATCATTTTAAACCAGTAGTCAGATGCCTTAAATACCATTAAATCACCATATCATTAAACGTAGCTACTTTTAAAGCTCTTTACGAAAATGTTTGCCGAAATCTACTGTACATCAGTTTGCATTTTCTTCTTTACTCTAGGTAAGCTCTCTTAGCGGGACTTAAGAAATACTTCAATTACTCTAGTTCTTTTATTCTATTCTACCCATATGGTTTTAGTAAATAATGGTATATTAATTGGAATATAGGCGCACTGCTGAGATGAATTGTTCAAGAAGGTATTAAATAGAGTAACAATTTATCCACCTGATGGAGAGTTTCATGAATCTTCACGGCAGCTAGCTTAATGAAGACTTATCATGTAGGCTTTACTAAATGTACTGCTTCTGTTGGACAACATAGTGTATTTTACTCAATAGTCTTGCTGTGGCTAAATAGTGTCACTTCGCTTTTCTTAAGTAGCTCGTTTACAATTTTGCATCCAGCAATAGGAGTGCTCTCAACTCTATTAATTGCAAAAACAGACTATGAAATATTGGTGCTATATTTTAGAAGTAATTATCCTTTAGTATACTTGATTTACAGTATCGTGAAATCACAAGCATATTTACTGTTATGGTTTTATGTATCAAGATTCTATAGTATTCAAAAAGAAAGCAAAGATCTCTATAGCTCATGGAAAAATACTGTAAACTACCCTAAACGGTTTTTCTCTATATCACTTCTAGTGTTTCTTATTCTAGCAGTCATTAGGGTGATAATTTATGGTTAAGTCAGCTACTTTACGTAGAATAGTAATAAGCTCAGGCTTTATTCTACTGATAGCTATTTCCTGCACTACAGTAAATAGTCTTAAAGCACAAAATTTAGTGAAAGATTTTGCTCAAACTATAGCCTCTATACTCTTTTTTACTTCAGTCGCTCTTATGGCAGCAATACATAGAAAGTATCCAAGTAGACACGATAAGCCAGAAGACATAGGAGAACTTTTCTGTGAATGCCCGTACGCGCTCTGTAGACATCCACTTTACTTTCTACTTCTTCTTGCTTAACTGTCGATACCATTATTTATGACAAGCTTGTGGGGCTTCATAGTCTGGGTACTATTCTTGCCAGCTTGGATACTGTTCATTAAAGTAAAGGAAAAAGAGCTAATAGAGTACTGGGGCGAAAAATACATCAACTACATGAAGAAAACACCTATGTTAATACCGTTTCCTCGTATATTCAAAAACAGTAGTTCTTCGAAATCTTAACTGCTCTATCTGAATCAAAAGTTACTGGCACACAGTTTTACATTCTGGCATTAAGCTCTAAGTTAAACTTATAAGTTTAACTGAAGTGTTAAACTTGTGTCAGCTGTTGTAAAGGTTTATAAGAAAGGTATTATCGTGCTCCCAAAAAGTATTCGAGAGAAAGCTGGTATCAGAGAGGGAATGATGCTCGTTGCCCGAGTTAAAGACAGAGAAATTATTTTGTCTCCTTTAGACTTGTGGTGGAGAGTCTGGGGCTGCTGTAAAGGCAAAGGTAGTGCAGAAGATGTAGAGAGAGAATTGGATAAAGAGGAGAAAATATGGGAGGAGAAAAGAATAGGAAAGTAGTTGTAGATACTTATGCGCTCATGGCAATGGTTTTTGGAGAACTGTCTTCAAAAGCAGAGAATATTATGTGCTCAATATACAAAGGCGAAGTTACTGGAATAGTCCCAGAGACCGTTGCATACGAGTATACTATACAGTGGTATAAGGGGAGAATACCTGCCTTAAAGAATATTGATGAAGTTAAAGCATTTCTCAAGACCTATTTCATTGTCAGAAAACTGGAGTTTGAAGACTATATCAAAGCCGCGGAAATTAAGGTCATGGGAGATAAGCTTCTTGCAGAGTCAGGAGACGAGAACTTAATGCAGAGAAGACTTAGTCTAGTGGATTCTACTGTACTGACTGTAGCTCTCAGCGAAAAATGCCCCATTTTAACGGGAGATAGAGACTTAACTTATGTTGCTTTAAAACTAGGGCTACATGTGATATGTTGATTTAACTAACTACTTACTTACTTAATATTAATGAATTAGCTGAGATAAATTATGGAGTAATTAAGCAATATAAAAAGCAAAATATCTTATGTAGTACTGTTGTTTCAGTAATACGAGAAAAATCTGCTTGATAGTTTCTTCTTGAGCAATACTACTATAGCTGCAGCTATTATTGCTATAGTTAAAGGAATTATTATTTGCCACATAGTTCTAGTAGGCGTGTAGTATTTTTCGTAAAGTCCGTGTTCTTCAGCAATTTCGATAGTGACAGTAACTGGGTAGACTTTGTTAGGCTCTAGTTCTTCAATAGTTGCTGGAAAACCTTCTTTATGAGACACAGAGAACCCTACTTTTATAACGCCGCTTTTTGTAGTATACTCTTCTGTAATTTTTTGGAGAATTATGTTTAGG
>Ga0190366_1000181_pt1 | contig 13809 bp, 11 predicted proteins | sample 487218910_MG_FD_169990 | JGI IMG/M metagenome (GOLD analysis project Ga0190366, IMG submission 169990) | Hydrothermal vent microbial mat bacterial communities from Southern Trench, Guaymas Basin, Mexico - 4872-18-9-10_MG | ecosystem: Environmental > Aquatic > Marine > Hydrothermal vents >...
ATTTGGACCAACTACTTTTAGGGAAGCATTAAATACCATTAGCGGTGGTGCTGTATCTGCTGCTGGCGAAGCATTACATAAATTACCACCAATAGTAGCCATATTCCTTATCTGTACGCTGGCCATAGATTTCACGGCCTCATATAATGCAGTGAAGTTTTCTTTAATAACTCTACTTTTTTCTAAAGTCCTCAACTTGGTCAAAGCACCTATGATCAATTGATCTCCTTGTTCACGGATTCCACATAAATCACTGATCTTCTTAATGTTAACTATACATCTTGGCTTAAGAACTCCCATTTTGATTAATATAAGTAGATCGGTTCCTCCTGCCAGTATTTTAGCATCAGATCCATATTTACTGAGTATCTCTATGGCTTCTTCCAGGCTCTTTGGCTCGTAATAGTCGAATTTACATGGAATAATGTGTGTATTTGAATAATTTATATTCCATTTGTTCTCAACCAAGGATATCCCCTCTCTCCATAAGCGCCTTAATAATCTTTTCAGGAGTAATAGGAAGTTCATAGAAACGAATACCTATTGCATTATAGATCGCATTAGCAATAGCAGCTGCAACAGGATTAGTAGCTGCTTCACCTAAACCTTTTGCACCGAATGGTCCTGCAGGATCACTTGTCTCAGCAAAGATTACCTTAAATTTATCCGGGTTAACAAGATCTTTTGAAGTAGGTATCTTATAATCCGTGATAAAGCCCTTACTTACAAGCTCTCCCGTTATACTGTCGTATTCTGTATGTTCTAATAAGGCCATGGACCATCCCATGGCAAAACCTCCATGTATTTGTCCCTCAGCTAGATCGGGATTGATTACTGTACCACAATCAACGCCGGCGACTACTTCCAATGGTATTACTTTACCTGTCCAGGTATCAACAAGGACTTTTACGAAGTACACTACATAGGCTGGTGGAGCAGCTGGGGCACGATAAGATAATGAAATAGATAGTGAACCCCAATTACGCTGCCATAGTATATGAGCTAATTCTTTAAGAGTTATTCTTTTCTCGGGATTACCATCAACATATATAACTGTATCATTAATTTCCTCATCAAACTCCATTCTTAGACCATCAATTGTCGCGACACCTCCTATAATATGAAGAGCGTATTCAAGGATCTTCTGTTTTAGGATTTTAGCTGCCCTACGAGCTGCTTCGCCACCTACAAATACTCCTCTAGATGCATGTGTACATACGTCATAGAGCGTTGTTGTAGTATCACTCCATATAATATTTATGCGATCAAGAGGAACTCCTAGCTCTTCGGCAATAATTTTTGCATGTGCATCGAGAGTCCCTCCACCATGATCTTGTAAAGCCGTTATATAATCTATTGTTCCATCCTCATTAAGCTTCAATATAGCTCCTGTATAATCAATTACTGTTCCAGATAAAGGACCTCCAGCACCACTTGTATGAAATCCCCTACCAACACCTATACCCACTCTAAAGCGTCCCTTTTTATTCTTTGGGTCACCTCTTTCTTTCCAACCGATAAGTTCAGCTCCTTTAAGCATAAGATATGGGACTCCATCACTACGTACAATTGATTTGACTGTTGGACCTTGGCCCCAGAATAAATCTCCTTTTCCAACATAATTCTTTAATCTAAATTCAATGGGATCTATTCCAAGTTCTTCAGCTAATTCATCAATAACAGTCTCAACAGCCCATGTAATCTGTGGATTTCCAAATCCCCTCATAGCTCCACTGGGTACCTTATTAGTATAAACAGCTATTCCTCGGTATCGAATATTTTTCCATTTATAAAGTGATACAAACCATCCTAAAGCAACACCAAGTAAGGGGTATGGCTGTATTTGATGTGCACCTATATCCATAATATTCTCTAATTCGCCGGCTATTAATGTACCATCTTTCTTAGCTCCAGCTTTAATCTTAAAATGCATTTCATAGCTACAGTGTTCATACATATCCTCTTCTCGTGTTAAAGCAATCTTTACTGGATGACCTGTCTTTAGAGCTAAGGCTACAGCTACCAATACAATAGGATTTGTTTGAATACTAGATCCAAAGCTTCCTCCTATCGGGATCTTTACAACATTGATCTTACTCATTGGTATATCATAGACCTGTGATACCAATATCCTAGTATTATGAATTGATTGAGTAGTTGTCCATATAGTTAATCCTCCGTTCGGCTCAGGCCTTACAATAACTGCCTTGGGCTCAAGTTGTAGATGATACCTACGATTAGTCTTAAAACGACGTTCAATAATTATATCTGCTTCTTCAAAAGCAGAATCAGGATCACCTTCAACATATTCATATCTACAAGCTATGTTATTCTCTATATTAACCCACTTATTACCAATCATGATCTTGTCATGAATTACTGGCGCTCCATTCTCCATGGATTTAAATGGATCTAGTGTAAAAGGTAAAGGTTTCCATTCAACTTTTAGAGATTCAATAGCCTTTTGTGCAAGGTACTCTGACTCAGCTGCTACGGCAGCAATATATTCGCCTACAAATCTGGGATGATCTGTTAGAATTTCCCAATCCTTATACGTTACATCTTCTGTACTGACAAGTCTTGGATTAAACTTGACTTTGGGTACATCCCATGGAGTGATTATAGCTACAGCGTACTTCATAGCATTTGTAATATCGATTCTTCTAACAATAGCATGAGGGTAAGGACTTTTTAAGATCCTACCTACAAGCATTCCTGGCAAATTAATATCATTAGAGTACTTTATTCTTCCAGTGGCTTTCGCTATTCCATCATGCCTAATGGTTCTCTTACCTATGAACTTATATTTCAAGGTATGTGGCACCCATTACTAGAAAGATAAGCTATACAAGATATTCTTAAAGAAAAGATCTAGTACAAAAATATTAGGATAGAGATAATTTTTTCTATCCCCATAAACTCTTTCATTAATTTGGTGGAAAATTATTGTCTAATCTACTTGTTAGAGGGGGAAAACTAGTTTTTCCATGGGGAATTATTGAAGCTGATATATTGATAATCAACGGCATAATCTCGGTTATAGGTAAAGAGATTAAAGCCAACGGTGTTGAAATCCTTAACGTAAATGGTAAACTTGTTTTCCCAGGGGCTGTAGATGAGCATGTACATATGAGAGAACCTGGATTAGAGTATAAGGATGATTTTAAACGTGGAACATTAGATGCCTTGATTGGTGGAGTTACAACAGTGCTTGAAATGCCAAACACTATTCCACCAGTTGATACATCAAATAGATTAATTGAGAAAAGGAAATTATTAGAAAGTAAAGCTTATGTAGATTTTGGCCTATATGGCGTAATACATGATAATAACATTATTGAGTTTGAATCCCTTGTCAATGCAGGTGCTATTGGCTTCAAGATCTTTATGGGACCTACAACGGGCAATATTCCAGCTCCATCAACACCTACGTTATATGAGGCCATGGTGAAGGCCTCTAAAACAAATATACCACTAGCTTTCCATGCTGAGGATTGGAGTCTTGTAAAATATTTTACCGAGAAGATAAAAGCTCTTGGTAGAAAAGATCCCATTGCACATATGGAGGCTAGACCCCCAATCTGTGAAGAAGTAGCTATTAGAAAATTAGCAACTATAGCTAAGTATACAGGAGCCCATATACACATAGTCCATGTAACTAGTTGTGAAGCTGTTGAGGCTATTAAAGAGGCACAATCTAAAGGAATAAGAATTACTGCTGAAACTAATCCCCAATACCTCTTACTTGATAGTAGGGATTATAACAAGTATGGTTCCTTGATCAAGGTTAATCCACCTATTAGAGAAGCTAGACATAAAGAATGCTTGTGGAGAGCAATAATAGATAATGTAATAATAGCCATAGGCTCCGATCATGCACCCCATAGTTTAGAGGAGAAAAATAGAGATATATGGAGTGCACCAGGAGGATTTCCAGGCGTAGCAACTCTTTTACCATTAATGATTGATCAAGCTTTGAGAGGAAGAATAGATATCACAATGATACCTGCTCTTCTAGCTGAAAACCCTGCTAAAATATACAATATTTATCCTAAAAAGGGATGCATTCATGCGGGATGCGATGGAGATCTTGTAATAATAGATCCTAACGGAGAATATACTATTGATAAAGAAAAATTACATACTAAACATAAGCTTACACCTTTCCATGGATGGAAACTTAAGGGCAAAATAGACTATGTTATTCTCAGAGGAAATATAGTTTATTGGGAAGGTAGCATCGTTGATAAACCTCTTGGCGTATTTATAAAACCTTTAAAGAAATAGCTTTGCGATACGACAATGCATTAGGTTTATTTCCAGCATATACTATTATCTATATTATTGTGGAAATAGTTCTTGTGTGATAGCTATGTCTTATGAGGATCCCTATGAACTTATCAATAAATGGCTGAAAGCAAGAGAATTTATAGTTATAGGCAAGGGAATAACACGAAGCGACTCTTTGGAGAAAGCTCTTGGTAAAGCGAGATTTGTAGAAGACTATTTTGAAGACAGTAAAATGCTCTTCATTAAGCAAGTTTTGAGTAGTGAAGGACACGCCATCATAGAAGAGATAAACTATGATGAAGCACTGAAGATACCTGGTATAGTAGGTGTATATACATATAAGGACATTCCTGGAGAGAATCAAGTAGGATATGCATTACCGGATCAACCTTTATTAGCTGAAGGCAAGGTTAGATACCATGGTGAAACAGTTGCTCTTATAGCTGCATGGGATTACGAAAAAGCCTTCAAAGCTGCAGAATTAATTAGAATAAGGTACAGATCATTACCTATACTACTCGGCCCTCTTGAGGCTTTTAAGAGAAAGGATATACTTGTACATGACGAGCTTGGTTCAAATATAGCATTTAAGACGAAACTTCGTCGTGGAGATGTTGAGAAGGGTTTTAGTGAATCAGATGTAGTTGTTGAAAATACTTATAGAACACATCATCAGGAACATGCTTATCTAGAACCAGAAGCAGCATTAGCCATACCCGATGTAGAAGGTAGGTTAACGATCATCTCATGTGCGCAATATCCTCATTTGGCTCAGAAAATAGTTGCTAGAGTACTTGGATTACCATCATCACGTGTGAGAATAGTGTCTCCATACATTGGGGGCGGTTTTGGTGGAAAAGATGATGAAGGGCCCTTGGTTGCTGCTAAGGCTGCTTTAGTAGCATATCTAACTGGTAAACCAGCTTTCCTAATGTACTCTAGGGAAGAAAGTATACGGATTCATCCAAAACGGGAGGCAGCAGTGATCAAGTATAAATCCGGGGCAACTGCCGATGGTAAGTTGAGAGCTATTAAAGTAACTATAATCCATGACACAGGCGCATATGCTAATCGAGGACCATTTATATTGTGGAGAGCAACAGTACATGCCTCTGGACCATACTACGTACCTAATGCATGGGTTGATGGCTACTGTGTGTATACTAACAAGGTACCACAAGGCTCATTCCGTGGATTTGGTAATCCATCAGTACAGTTTGCGGCTGAAGCCCAAATGGATGAACTAGCCCGTAAACTAGGCATGGACCCTGTTGAATTTAGGCTAAAGAATCTTCTTAGGCCTGGTATGGAGACTATTACTGGACAATTATTGGAGGATTCTGTTGGTGTAGCTGATATGGTTGCTAAACTTTCTGATTCAATGAATTGGAAGAAGTTAAGAAAAGAAATTGATGAGTGGAATATTAAGAGTACTAGATACAAGCGCGGCCTTGGAATAGGTGTTGCATGGCATGGAATAAGTACTAGTCGAGGTGTACCTGATTGGAGCAATGCATATATTAAAATCGATCGAGATGGCTCTGTAACTGTCTATACAGGCATAGTTGAGATAGGACAAGGATCACCTACAACAAGTCATAGGCAGATTGTAGCTGAAGTTCTAGGTGTACCGCTAGAACTCATAAATGTAGTCTTTGGAACATCAGATGCTCCCGATGGAGGAGCAACACATGCATCAAGAGGTACTAGTATAGGGGCTATAGGTGTATTATTAGCTGCTGCGAAAATTAGAGAGCGACTAAATAGACTTGCTGCAGACTTACTTAAAGCTCCTCTCGAAAAAATTGTAATTAAAGAAGGTAAAGTATTTGTTCAAGGTGATGAAGAAAGATCCATGTCTTGGAAAGAGTTAATTGAAAAAGCATACTCCCGTGGAATAGATTTAAGTGCTACAGGCTATTTCTTTTTACCAAAAGGAAGCTTTGATAATGAACGTGGACAGGGATATGCATATCCAGCATATAGTTATGTAGCACTGGCAATAATGGTTGAAGTTGATACGTGGACTGGTAAAGTTAAAGTTCTAAAGGCTTGGCCTGGATTAGCTGCTGGAAAAATCATTAATCCAATACAAGTGGAAGGCCAGATTGAAGGAGCTATTACTCAGGGCATTGGTTATGTATTAATGGAGGAAATAAGGTTTGGCAGTAAAGGAGAGATTCTTAATGCTGATTTAACAGATTATACCATACCAACTGCAATGGATACTCCTCTAGAAATTACTAAACCTGTCTATGTAGAAGATATATTTAAGTATGGACCTTTTGGTGCAAAAGGAGTTGGTGAAATGGCATTCATACCTTTGCCAGCTGCAATAGCTAATGCAGTATCACATGCCATTGGCAAACGCATTACTGAACTACCTCTTACTCCAGAAAGGCTTTATAAAATAATTAAGAGTATAAGGTGATCAGCTATGTTCTATCGTCTACCTCAATTTAAGTATTATAAGCCTCAGACACTTGATGAAGCATTAAAGTTATTAAATGAACTTGATGAAGCTAAAGTCATAGCCGGTGGAACAGATCTATTAATAGATATGAGGATAGGTAGATATAGACCTAAAAGTATCATAGACATTAATGATCTTAGCGAGTTAAAATACATAATTGATGACGGTAATCGGATACGTATAGGTGCTTTAACCAGATTACAAGAGTTAATTTATTCAGAGATCATTAAAGAAAAACTTCCAATACTATATGAAGCTGTTTATCACATGGCGAGTTGGCAGATAAGGAATATGGCTACTATTGGTGGTAATTTATGTAATGCTTCGCCAGCAGCAGATACAGCACCACCACTAATGGTTCTTGAAGCTAAACTTAGGGTAATTAATATTGAAGGAGAGAGGACTATAGATATAAGAGAATTCTTCTTAGGCCCTCGTAAGACCTTACTTAAAGGAAATGAGTTATTAAAGGAGATAATAGTACCTGTCCATAAAGATTATGGATATTCCTATATGAAGCTTGGCCGTAGGAACTCATTTACATTATCTATAGTATCTGTAGCCTCTCTAGTAAAAGTAGAGAATAATATATTTAGTGATGTACGTATCGCATTAAATTCTATAGCGCCTACTCCAATACGCGCAGTTAGCGTCGAAAAGTATCTAGTAGGAAGAAAAGTAACGATAGACAGTATTAAGGCTGCTTCAAAACTTGTTATAAAAGACATATCTCCAATAACCGATATCCGGGCAACAGCCGAATATCGTAAGGACATGGCCATCATTTTAACTTATGACTCTCTTAAAGTTGCATTGAAGAGGTTAGGCATAGAATTTGTAAAAGGGTGATGGCCTTGGTCCTCGTAAAGTTTAATCTTAATGGGCATCCTGTAGAAGTTGATGTAGAGCCTAATGAAATTCTTCTTAATACGTTGAGGAATAAATTAGGTATAAAAAGTGTTAAAAGAGGATGCGAACGTGGGGAATGTGGTGCTTGTACAATACTCCTTGACGGCAAACCAGTATATTCATGTATGTTATTAACTGTACAGGTTAATGGGCGCTCTATAGATACTGTTGATGGTCTTTGGAATAACGAGTTATTTAAAAAGTTAGTGTACAACTTTACTATAAAAGGTGCCATTCAATGCGGATATTGTACTCCCGGGTTCCTAATAACATCATATGCCCTGCTAAGGACTAAAAAAGTAATAAGTAAAGAGGACGTATTAAAAGCAATAGAAGGGAATTTATGCAGATGTACTGGCTATAAAAAAATTATCGAAGCAATAATGGAGACGTACGAATGTATACACTCATAGTATAATTATTTTACTACTATTTTCTTATTACAATTATCACTATTACTTATCTTTAACTAAACATTATTTCTTATATAAACTTTATTTATACATTTATTGAAGTTATAAAACTATAAAATAGTTTTTAAATAATAATTCACTTGAGCTTCTTGGATATTAAAAATATGATTATTAAAAATACAATATAACAAGAGCCAATGAAAAATTTATATAAATTATGTGGTTCAAAAGATGATAATATATCTATTAATGCTATTACTATTGTTGCTCCAGCCATAAATGACCAGGCTACTAATTTATCCAATCCATTAATATCAATATAACTTATGAGAACAAATGCTATGAAGAGAATTATTAATGAAAATATTATTAGTATTAGTGGATATGGAATTATATAAGGAAACACCCACATCGATATAAAGAAAAATAAAGCCCATATGGTCCATAGGATAAAATATTTTTTATATGATATAGTCCTTATGAGTTTAAACGGTTTCATATATTTTGAAGCATTTACTAGTATAAAGATTATTAGTAAACAAATTATATAGATGTATGTGTCTATTGTATACGGAATTGCTATTTGGAATAACAAAGTTAGACAAGTTAAAATGGTAAGCAGGAGAATATTTCCTTTAATATTAATCCATTGTTTCCCAGACACTTTCTTGAATAGTGCTTCAGTAATTATGATAGGAATACATATACTGTATATGCCGTGGAATATTACAAGATAAAAGCTCCAAACCCAGTTGACACCGATCCACCGTCCATAAAAATGATATATCCCAAGATCTTTCCATTCAGGGTTAAAGAAAGATCTAACCGCAATACCTTCTTCGAGAACACCATATGCTATGCCTAGTGGGATTAATGACACGTATTTGAGATTATTTCTCAATCTAAATTCTCTAATTAAAGCAACGCCTGAGCCATAGAAACCTATTAATATCAATAAGTTTATTGGGTTAAAGAAGTTCCATGGTGGGGTAGACGTAGTTAATAACTCTGCAATAAGTGGAGATATAAACATTAGTGTAATCAATGCCCCTAAAATCCTTCGCATCATCTTGACCTCAAACCTAAGACAATTTTTATGGAGCTATATTTAAATATCTAATCATGATAGACTTTTACTATTGGTTATGATTAGTAATTATCGGGTTTAAACTCTTGACATATTCAAAACGGATAAACAAAAACAGCATCTTAGTCTCCTTGATATTATTCATAGTCTCACTACTATATTATGTAGCTTATGAATTTCGTTTGCCATTAGTTTATGGGATTGATGGCCCATATTATTTGATCCAAATAGAATATATTGAAAAGACATGAACTATATATTATGGCGATCCTCCTTTAACTTTTTATGTTTTATACGCGATATATGTCATTGTTCGTAATTCTATATTAGCTGTAAAAATAGGTAGTATGATTTTCTCTGCACTTACTATTTTTCCTTTATATTATTTGTTGAATAATCTACTTAAAAGAACTGAGGCATGCATGGCTGCTGTATTTTTCTTTATGTTTTTCACCCCATATAATTAGGCTTATGGGTGATTTTGTAAAGAATACATTTGGACTATTTTTCTTTACATCTTATTTATATTTCTTCTATATTTGGTTCAATAAGAAGGATATAACCTATCTTTTTCTATCAATAGTTTTTCTAGTACTAACAGGGTTAACACATATTCTTGCTTTTGGGATCCTAGTATTATATACCTTCATTTACCCTGTTATTTCATATCTTAATAGTAGACTAAAGATCGAATTTATTAAGGCTCTGCCCCTTATGATCGCAGCAATCATATTTTCAATTATATCATATAACTTTTTTTACATTTTATTTCAATGATTTTAGTAAGATAATGACATATATTAAAAGCATTACGAAACCTATATATCAACAAGTTCATATGCAATCCGCTCAAGCATTAGCAGGGATTATTAGAGGTTCATTATTAATATATATAATCCCATCATTAATGATTATTGTTTCGATCACCTTATTTATAGTATATGAACTATTTAAAAGAAGAATAAATTGTTTCTTATTGACATCTTATGTTGTATGTCTTATTCTATTTAATCCATTAAGTAATGTAGGTGTATTCTTTAGATTTGCATCATCAATAATTCCTTTATCGATATTAGTTGGATACATAGTTAGCAAGTATAGTGATCATATAAAGGCATTGACAGTAATACTTCTTATTCTGATACCAACACTATTATTATCATTACAAATAGCTTCGACATGGGGGCATCAATCCCTATTGAGATATATAATGAATTAAAAGATGCTAGTAAATACATAGTTGAAGCTGACGCTATAGTACATCCAGTGGGCATTCCTCCTTATTGGCCTGAGTACATTATTGGTCCTGAGAGAGTTATTAGGATGCCATTACACCCTGAAAATAAACCAATATATTTAGTTATATCTAAGAAAAATACCTTTACCTGCATTAAGACCATATGAAACTAATAATATTTGATGGAGAATATATACAAATCCGAAAGATATTAGTTAAAGGCATAATTGGTCATGAATAATTCTTTATTAAATAGGATTCATGGTATCTAGATATTTATATCCTACATGAAAATTGTTAAGTAAGTTTTCTTCATCAAGTAATTTTATAGAATTGTTAATAAACCACAGAAAACATAAATTAAACTGGGCTTTATGGATAATGGCGAGAGAGTGCATATAATAGATAATCCATTAGCTAAATATCTCCTAGCTATTCTAAGGAATAAGAATACATTGCCACCGAAATTTAGAGAGGTTATGAAGAAGCTAGGATTTATCCTTGCTTATGAAATTTCAAGAGAGCTTAATTGGAAAGAAACAACTATTGAAACACCTTTGTCTAAGGCAAAAGGTATAGAGCCCTATACAAATGTATGGATTATTGCTATACTTGGTGCAGGTGTGCCATTAGCTCAAGGAATGCATGAGGCTTTTCCGTGGGCGGGGTTAGGATTTATTGCTGCAAGAAGATTTGAGGAAGGTAAAGACGTTCGTGTAGAAGTATATTATGAAAGAATACCGGAGAGTCTGAAGGGAGCTATCACTATCATAGCTGATCCAATGCTAGCAACTGGGAACACCATGGTAAAGGTACTTGAAATAGTTAAGAGAAGAGAATGTAAAAAAGTATTAATAGCATCAGTTGTTGCCAGCAAATACGGCATCAAAAGGATATTAGGTCTATTTAATGACGTAAATATTTATGTTTTAACCATTGATCCCGAGCTTAATGACAAGGCTTTCATCGTACCGGGTCTAGGAGATGCTGGAGATAGGGCATTGAATCCTATCTAATTATTTCTTCTTCATCAAAGCATAATAGAAACCTATAACTCCATGTCTATGAGGCCAAGATCTCATTGTGCCGGCCAAGATCTTAGATTGCATGAAGGGTTTACTTAATTTAATAATCTCGACATTGTCCTTATCCTTTAAAAATTTTGAAATAATATACTCTCCTTCCCATGGAAGGACACTACATGTAGTATACAGTAAAAGACCTCCATGCCGTAGAATTTTCCAGCCAGCCTCGAGTATTTCGTATTGTAACTCAATTAATTTCTTGACAACTCTTTCGTTATACCTCCATCTAACATCCGGGTTTCTGGCCAGGGCTCCCGTGGTACTACAAGGAGGGTCAACTAATACTCTGTCCATGGAATTTGTTCCAAGTTTTTCAACCGCCTTTCTTGCATCCATGACGTATATTTGAACAGCTTTTTCAGTCCCTGTTCTCTCTAGGAGAAGCCTTAATCTTTCAACACGGTCTTTGTATATTTCGAACGAGTATATTCGTGATCTTAAACCGGTTCTTTCAGCAATATATGTTGTTTTTCCTCCAGGAGCAGCACATAGATCAGCTATATCCATGTTTTCCCGCAGATCAAGTAATTCAACAGCTACCATGCTTGATTCATCTTGTGGTATTAGAATCCCTGTTTCTACAAGTCTTAGGACCTCTTTACCTAAACTACCATATATTTTTATAGCTTGATTACTATACTTGCCTTTTTCTACACTATATCCTGAATCTCTAAGATACTTTATGATAGCATCTCTTGATGCCTTAAGTGAGTTAACTCTAAATACGTGAGGCAAAGGCTTCAAGGTCTCTATTAAGAATGCTTCAAGATCTTCTTCTAATAATTTAAATGCTTTATATAAAGCTCTATATAGTTCTGGAGATACCTTATATTTTAACATGATCTTTTCTTCATCCAAGACCGGGATCCATTTACTTGAACTCAATATTGTTATGTAGTTCTTAATTTCAACTGCTTTATCAAGCGGATATTTTTCAAATAGATATTTAATGCAATATTTTCTTATTGTTTTCTTAGTTTCAGAGCCACTTAACTTATCTAGCTGGTATATGTATGCTATTATTCTTAGAATGCCTCTCATAAATAGATCAAGCTCTTTAACATTGATCTTTGTCATAGAATATATAATTTGATCGATTAATCCTTGATTTCTAAAAATATTATATACCAGTCCAGAAACTTTTCTATCAAATTTTGAACTTGATAAATGATATTTATTAAGAGATCTTCTGATACTTTCTTGCACAGGCTTTATCTTTTCTCCCATCGAAACAGCGTATATTATTGCGTAGACGTATTTCTTCCATAGGCTTACCATAATTTTACCACTATAGAGAAGAGGTTACAAGGTTATTAAAAAGTTAAGCCCGCCTCCTTGAGTCTGTGGATTATTACTTTTCTTTCCTCATCAGGCATTAAATTAATAGTTTTTATTAACAACTTGCGGTCAATGTATTTAAGATTTTTTGTATAATTGGTTAGCTTATCTATATCTATTCCTTGCTTAGCTTTGAGCACTAAGTATTCTTCAGGCTTAATAATCCTGATTTTCCTGCCCTTTACATTTATTGATTTAGCGGAGCTAATGATTTCCTCTGGTATATAGATATCAAATATATTTTCATATAGTTCGATGGGAATTTCTTTATCATTAACTCTAGCTATAAGCTTTGGTGTTCCTGCTTCTGTAGTCGTATAAAGCCATTTCTCCTTCTCAGCTATATCGATGAAAACTTGTTCATCAACTATAACGCTGGGTTTTATTACAAAAAGATCAATATCGCCTATGAGCTCCTTCTTTTTTAGAGCCAATTGGATAACTGTGTCTCCTATTATTACAAAATCAATGCCGTAATCAATTAATTTACCAAGAACTATAGCTAGTTCTTCAAGTGTGTAAGGCATGGTATGCACCATAAGCTAAATCTACTGCCTTTAAATACAGTTATAAACTAAGCTAAATCCCTAAATAATCTATCGTACTTTTTATCCCAGTGTGCTATTCGGTTTCTTTAAGATCCTACCTATTAACATGGCCTTGTTCTTATATACTAATTTAAGGCTATGCAGGAGCGGTATGGCTGATCTAATGAGTTATTTATGGGAATAAAATATAATCTACAACTAGGAGTTATGATAAAATGGTAGTGCATGTAATAATTAGGATATTATTAGCATAAGTTGATAAATTTAATGGAGGAATGATTATGGTTGTTAAAATAATTGATACTACGATGAGAGATGCTCACCAATCACTATTAGCTACAAGGTTCAGGACAAAAGACATGCTTCCAATAGCCGAGCTCGTCGATAAAGCCGGGTTTTATAGTTTAGAAGTTTGGGGAGGCGCTACAT
>Ga0190366_1000183_pt1 | contig 13789 bp, 13 predicted proteins | sample 487218910_MG_FD_169990 | JGI IMG/M metagenome (GOLD analysis project Ga0190366, IMG submission 169990) | Hydrothermal vent microbial mat bacterial communities from Southern Trench, Guaymas Basin, Mexico - 4872-18-9-10_MG | ecosystem: Environmental > Aquatic > Marine > Hydrothermal vents >...
ATTAAGAAGTTCTACCATATTCTTCCTAGGCATTAAATGAGGATGTAACTCTATACACAATTTCAATGGTTTATTCTCCAAAACTTTAGCTGCGCCTCTGATTATTTGATATTCATATCCCTCTACATCCATTCTAATAAATGATGGACTTTGATCAACATATTCATTCACAAATGTATCTAAAGTCATTAATGGTACTTTAACTTCATTAACTATATTACCCATTGGATTTTTTATGAAAGAACACCAATTACATTTATCATATATATACATTTTACCCACTCCATTTTTATCTCCGATGGCAAACTGATACACAAAAATATTTTTGTATGCATTTAGCTCAACATTTTTTTTAAGCAGATCTACATTTGTAGGTATTGGTTCTATTGCATATACTTTCCCTTTATTTGCCAATTGAGCTTCCATTAGAGAATAATACCCAATATTGGCACCTATATCAATAACAATATCTTCTTCTTTAACGAATTTTTGTAAGAACTCTGTTGAAAAGGGTTCCCTCGTCTTATGTACACAAAGTTCCTTAGAAATTCCCTTATCCTTCAGATCCACATACATTAAATAATTGCTATTTACGGTTATTTGAATGTGGTCTGTCCTTATATTGCGTATTCTTACAAAGAGATAATTTAAGTTCTCTATATGCCTATTTTTTTCAACTAAAATGAAGTGGAGAAATCGCCATAAGAAATGTTTAAACCCCTTTTCTCTAATATACCTAATTCCTAGTTTAACTAAATGTTTACCTGTCATTTTCCATACACTCTCCAAACTTCAAACTCCCCGTTATCATAAATTTGTGCAGTATAAGAATCAATTCTCAATCTTTTGAAATCTTCGGTTGTCCATTGATAAACCTTTGGTCTAACATTCTCAGGAAAAAACAGCGGTACTACCTTGTCTAGCTTGAAGAGTGCCATATACCTATCCTGAAAGTCGAGAGCTTTGGCGATAGTGTTATTCCCCACGTAGCCAAAATGCGAAGGAAGACGTTTACGGTCTATCTTTGCTCTTGTAATAGGAGAAGAATCTATCCCAAAGTTGTAGTCTTCAAATCGGCGCAATGACTGTGCTGAGTTGACAATTACGGGAATATCAAGACTTTTCGATCTTTCGAACCATTTCGTGCCTACTACCTCCATCCAAGTAACCTGAGAATTTGATTTGCATGTTCTTGGAGAATCATATACACTTCCTAAACTTAGTGCAGCCATGGCTATGATAACTATTCCAATAACTACAATAAATATTAACCTTTGGCGTGACTTGCTTTTTCTATTAGGATTATTTTTGGCATGACCTGCAATAAAATCATAAATAACCAATCCACTAAGAATTGTGCCCATGAATAAAGGCAATCTGGCAACTCTAACTGGATTATACTCAGCAAAATAGCCAAACAGCATTATAGCACCAATGAAAAGAGCTATTAAAAACTGTACGGAGTATGTAAATGTTACAGGTTCTGAATCCTGATTTTTTGATAAATTCCTCTTGAGTACATAAATAAGAGAAAGGCTCGAAACAAATAATAACAGAAAAATAGCTCCGTATCTGTTCACAAAAAGCTCAAATGTTTGAAAAGGTGTGAGCTCAGCCTCTGCCAGTGGCTCCAGTTGTGCCGTAATCAAAGGCTTACCAATTTGGTAGAACAACCAGTCAGCAACTCTTTTGAAGCTTTGGCAGATAGATACATATGAGAAATACCACATAAAAAACGTAATGAACATTATGAGACTTACTCCAAAGAAGTTCTTACCAATAATGCCGTATTGGCCATGCTCAAATGACCCATGGTTGAGGAAACGAGAATATAGAACATAAGCAAGTCCAAATGTGAAGAAAATAATTATGACAAAGAGTGTAGTAACTGGATGGAAAAAGGTGATAAAAAAAGCGAATAAAAGCAATACAATAGTATTTTCTAAGCGATTGGACGAATGCAATTCCCTTTTATGATAGAGAGACAATAGGCATGGCACCATAAACAAAGAAAAGATATTTGGATGAATATTCACATGAAAGAAACTGTATATTAGAGGCGAGGCAAAAGCAATTGTCAAAAGAGCCTGCCCCGAGTGCTTACCAGCGCTTTTAGCTAGAAGATACATGTTAGCGATGTATATCCCAGAAAACAAGACAAAAAATAGTGAAGTAATGTTTTCCAGCGATACTCCGGCCACCCTTATCAAGCTTGCACCTAATATGTGTTCAATGAGATAGAAATTGCTTTCACCTACGTGCCCAGTATTTAGAATGTCTCTGATGCGCCCTAGATGCGTAGGTGTATCTCCTCGTCCATAGAAAGCATAACCTCTGAACTCAGGTAGAAGCAGAAAAATAGTGTTGGCGATGATAATTATGGAAAGTCCCGCTACCCACCAGTTAGACTTTTCTTTGGCAAAGGCTTGATGCACCAAGATACCTATACCCCCAGCAATGCTAGCTACATGGAAGAACCAGAAATACCAAGGATAGGCATCATAAATTGATATTTCGTATCCACTTGCAGGAGGAGATTTTGCGATTACAAATAAAGCAATTAAAATAAAAGCAAAACAGATAATAGAGATTATTTTCATAGTCCTATCGATTAATATATCCTTACGCTGCATTTTAGACGTTTTCGACTACCCCCCTCCATCTCTCCACTGCTCTCTCATAAGTAAATTCCCTCTCCACCAGGGCATGGGCATTCTCAGCAATTCTCTCCAGATTAGGATGGTTTAAAGCTCTTATGACATTTCTGGCAATGTACTCTGGCGAATTATTTTCCATGATAAAACCAGTCTCCCCATCTTTTATTACATCTGGTATACCTCCAACAGAAGTTGCTAAAACTGGCGTGCCACAAGCCATCGCTTCTAAGACTATAGTAGGAAGCCCCTCAGAATACGAAGGTAAAACAAGTAGCTTTAGTTCATTAAGATAATCTGCAACCTTATCGTGAGGAATCCACCCTATCAGTTCTACCTTGCGAGACAAATTGTTACTTCTCAGCCTTTCTTTGATTCTGTCATATAGAGGGCCATACCCTCCAAGAAGAAACTTAAAGTTATCTTGCTTTTCTAAAATCAATGGTATAGCTTCAACAAAATTCATTACACCTTTTCCCTCTTCTAAACGACCAATGTATCCAACCAAATTTTTTCTTTCCCTCAGCTCTTTTTTTATTTGGAACAAGTCTAGATTTATGAATCTCGCACCGCAGGCAATGAGTTTTTGCCTATATTTGCCTAAATCTAAAAAGTTAATAACAGATGGGGATTCCACGATAATCCGATCAGAAAGAGAAAAGATAGTTTTTTCCATTACACTGAGAATGGTAGAGAAAGCACGGCCTTTGCTAAACAACCTATTGTTATGGGCTCTCTTATAGCCAAGTGAACCCAGCCCTATCGCCGATGTTATTACTTTCTTCCTCAGAGCTTTTGCCATTAGTACTGGGGGTAGTAAATCAGCTCCACCGACATAAAAGATCACGATATCAATATCTTTTGATATCTTTGTTAGAATCCAACACATTTTCATTTGGATTATTTTGATTTTTAAAAACTGTAGCAAAGTAGACCACCACATTGGATGAATGGTGTTTCTAAAATGCGTTGCAATTTTTACATCTTGTATTCTGATTTTCTCGCTGAAAGTTTTATCTCTGGGTATATTACTGGTCACTACATATATTCTTTCACATATTGGTTCCAGTATTTCGACGAGATTGTATAAAAACACATTAACAACTAACGCTGATGGCATAGGAAAGGAAACTATGCAAACTCTTAAAAGTTTTTCTCCGGCGTTATGTTTACCCTCATTCATGTTAGTACGTCTCCCTCCTTCTCCTCCAAATAATATTCTCAATAACCCATTTTGCAAGTCTTGGATTTGACATACTTATTATCTGTTTTATCAGACTTCTTCTAAACACTCTTTCCTTTGATTTCTCCACAACAGTCCTAACTAATGCACGAATACTATAGCGATGCGGCATTTTTAGGTCATTTGATATAAAACAGCGCAATTCCTTATCATCATTTCCAAGTTCGTTCAGTATTTCATTAAGCTTCTCCGGAATGAAACCATGTGCTATTTCGTGCAACGCCGCAGTTAAAGTGCTGTGGACTCGCACAGGATAAGTAACATTATTTTCTTTAGCAATATGGATAAACTCATCTATGTTAAAATTTCTATCTGCTAAATAATATAAGGTTGCATAATATGCCAAAAGCGTAAAAAGTTGCTCTGGAATTATGGAATGAGTAATTATGGCAACAAGTTCCGCCTCTGGCTTTAGAACCCTAAGATGATTTCCTCTTATGTTTATCTCTGCCACATGTTTTGTTAATTTTATTTTGTCTAAATATACCAGATAGCTTGCCGCCGTTTCTTGATACAAGTCTACATCATACACATCTTTCTCCATTGGGTGTGGGTTTAAGTTGCCATTCCGTGCATCATGGAACATTCTTTGTTCTGCATCTACCCCCCTTTTACTTCCATATAATTTGATTCAAGCATCAACTCCGCCGCTCTTTCAAACTCCCAGTCCGAGCCAAAATGTATTATATCAACATCATTTGGCGTTGCTGGGAAAGGTATAATGCTCTTAAAAATTGCATAATTAATCCCATGAGAATTGAACAGTTCAGAAATTCTACTTGCCGTAACCTGTTGCTCATCATGCTTTTTCTTCTCTTCTTCATACTTTCCTTTTAGTCCGAATTCTTCTAACCTCTCTTGATCCTTAAGGGATTCCAGATATGCCAGTCCTATCTTATTCTTTGTCGCATACTCATATAATTCTAAAGCTTCTTCTTTGTTCTCAGGCAACACTTGCTTTTGCTCTGGTGCAAATGGAGAACCTATCGTTCTCAGAAGTTTTATGGTTAAACTTGGTGAATCCACCTGTTCTTGTCTATTCATTTGATCTTCACCTTTCCGATTATTAATAACCGCCTAATATCCGACATCAAAAGTGTGTACTTCAACTTTTTTGACACGTCCAACCTCTTCTCCCTATCCAAAACTATTTCCACATCTCCAGTCCCGGTCAAAAATTTTCTTATCTCATCAGGTGTCAAGAATGACACAATCACATACTTGCCCAATCCAAATGATTTGAAACTGATGCCAAATACTGAGAAAAATAGCGTAAGATAGAAGATAACAGTAGAAAAGAACTCATGTCTGTTATACTGCTCAAGAATGATAATGTATCCACCATCTTTAGTGACCCTTTTAAGTTCCTTAACTGCCCTTCTTGCATTGTCTTTCGATTCCCTTCTCGTTCTACCAACCAAATGGTGTAGTAAATTCTTAATTATCACATAATCAAAGCTGTTTGACTTAAACGGTAAATTTAGAGCATTTCCACCTATCAGGCTTATCTCTTTGTTTATTTGATTCCTGTAAACCTCCGGAACGATTTCACAATTGTAAAGATGCTTTATATCAGTTTCTGATGAAATCAAATCCAACATGTAGCCACTACCCCCCAACTTCGAGGACTTTTAAATCCCCAGTGCATGTATCTTTGATGAAATTTAAAATAATGGGGTCATGCTCTGGATGAACATATCCTTTTCTTGTTGCATATTCCTCTGAGACTCCAGTAAAGTGCTCCTTGACCTTTCTCATGGTAAATTGTTGATACATCTTTATCTCCTCTTCTAATACGTTTCCCTCCTCCTTCTGAGAACAATATTATAGGCAACCCACCAAGCTAACCTTGGATCCGCCATACGCGCTGCTTGAAGAAGTATGCTCTTCAAACCCTTTTTATTCTTCATCCTCTCTAATATGACTCTAATAAGCGTTAATGTTGGATATCGGTAGGGCATTACAAAATTGTCGAAGGTCTCTTTACTACTTGCTGGGCCCCCGCCCAGCTTTTCAATTAAGTAGTGTATTCTGTCAGGAGTAAAGCCGTGTACTTTTTCATGCAGCATGCTGATAACACTTAAAGAGGCTATGCCAGCACTTACGACATTGTTCTCTATGAATATCTGAGCCAGTCTATCAAGCTCACGTTCATTCATCTCTTTAACATAGTAAAGAGTTGTATAGTAATCTCCGAGAGTTAACAGTTGCTCTGGTATTATTGAGTGAGTCAAAACAACAGCTAAGTCCCCAACGGGGTCCAATGTCTGTATTTCTTTTCCTTGGCAATCGAACTTAATTCTGTGATTGAGTAATGTTTCTTTATTGAGGTAAATCAAATGACTTGCACTCACCTCATTATATAGGTCTATGTAATATTTCCCCCCTTTTTTCCCGCCCACTACACGGGTATCCATCTGGTCATAGCCACCTCTTAGGTCATACACAACTATCTGGCTAGGGCTTTCTCCGATTTTGGCATAACCATTGTCCAATAGATATCGAACAGCCTCCATATAATCCTTATTTGACAAAAAGAATAGGACATCAACATCGCTGGGAGTATGAGGATATGGTTTCAAAAACTTAAATATCGCGAATTCATCTGTGACTTTGCTTATGGCTCTCGAAAGGGTCTCCGCTGTGGTGAGGGTCTCGTTGTATCGCACTATGTCCGAGGCATACGCTCCCTCCAGCGGGGAGAGCTCGCCTATATCCTTTAATTTTTGTAAAAAGAATAAACCCACTTTGTTATTACAAGCAACTTTATACAGTGCTCTCTTCTCTTCATCCGAAAAGCCGATTTTATCAGGAGTTGCATCTTCAACAAACGGGGAGCCCAAAAACGAAGCTAGCTTATATGTCAAGCTCATTATCTAACAACCTCCTGCACTCTTCAAACACCTCATCAGGGTTTTTGTTTCCGTTAACCACTGCTATATTTTCGTAGTGGTCTGCAATCTGCAGATAAAAAACTCTTCGCTCCTCCAAATATCGCACATCTGGAATATCATCTTTCCTTGAGTAGCCAATAATCTCGTCAACATCGACCAAAAATGCTATTTTAGGATTGGGAACTAATAAAAAGCACTTGCGAAGCAAAGAAATAGCTCGTTCTTCCGAGAAGTTCATATCTATGGCTATGTCGGTAATGACCGTATCATAAATATATCTATCACAGACCACAGCTTTGCCCAATGCCAACGGAATTCTAACCTTTACCATCAACTGAAAAAGGCAGTCAAGCAGCAGTACATACAGATAAGCTCTTAGCATAAGCTTATGCTTGCTAAACAAGCATTTCTTTCTCTCAGAGTATTCGGCGTAGTTTTTTGTAATGTTGTAATTTCTGAGAAACATTTGACCTCCGATAACCATTAAAGGCTTAGTAAGGATGGGCTTGAATCTCCCATACACATATACTGCGGGTAGGCCCTTTTCTTTTAGATACTTCGTTACTTTTTTTGCAATAGTTGTTTTCCCTGAGCCGTCTATTCCCGTAAAGCAAATGAGGATTTTTTTCTTCTTACTCATGTCTATCCCATTTCCTCAGCTCAGCAAAGCCATATAAACCTTTAAGACCTTTTGAGTGATGCTGTTCCATGAATATTGCTTGACTTTTTCCCTTGTGGAAATGAAGATTTTTCCATCTTTAATCTTGTTAACTGCATCAAAGAAATCTTCCTTTTTTCTGGCAAACATTAGCCCGTCCCCTTCTTCAAAAAATGTTATGATACCGTCAAATTCTGTTGTTATCACTGGCAAGTTGCAAGACATTGCTTCCAGGATAGAGAGAGGACATAAAATGCTGTCCCCTTTTTTGACAGGAAACAGATAGCAATCTGATAGCTGATAAAATTCTTCAATCTTAGGGAAAAACCCCTGAAAGATTATGCATCCCGCATTGTGAAGCTCCCTCGCCAACTTCCTGTCGATCCCAATATATCTGCTGGCGACAATAACCACTTGGTTATCGCCCGACAGCTTGGTGAGAATCTCCAAATTCCTGTTGTCTATTATATGCCCCACGTGGAGTATAGTGAAACTATCTTTTTTAAGGTTATATTTCTCTCTTAGCCTCATCTTGTCTGCGCCAGAAAGCGGTGCGAACCTGTTTGTATCTACGCCATTGGGCAAAAGGCAGGATGGAATACCTAATCTATCCATCCTCTCCTTTAGCTCCCAAGAAGAAGCAAACACAAAGTCTGGCTTAAAATTTAGCAGAGCAAAGCATATATCACTAAACTTGGGATGGGGAGCCGATAGCACTATCTTGGTATTATTTCCCAGATACCTCTTTATGAGCCTCAGCAAGAGCAAGCTTTTATTGGTTGGTCCAGGAACATAATGAACTATATCGGGTAGAAATTCTTTTATTCGTCTTATTGTTGCCAAGGAGAGTATATTCTTGACATTCACCTTTAGGAGCAGGACATCGCTGTTACGAGACATGGACTCAACCAAGTAATGTGCAATGTTCTTTAGCCCTTCATCGTGATTTTCTGAAAAGTCACCTATAACGCAAATTTTCATAGCTACCCATAGCCTCCAAGTAAACCTCTATAACCCTTTCTACGACCTTATCCCATGTCAGGTTCTCCATAATATATCTTTTACCTCTTTCTACCAGCTCTTTCGCATTTTCTGGGTTCTCAAGCACATATTTCATCTTTTCTTTTAAATCATCTATGTCCCCATATTTTACCAAATATCCGCAGCTTGCCTTCTTAATAACCTCCCCACATTCATCAGTTACAATTACTGGTGTACCGCATAAAATAGCCTCGAGGGGTGCTATGCCAACACCCCCCATGTATTTTACAGTATGGATAAACAAATCAGAGTCTAAATATGCAGAAAGTTTGTCTTCTTCACTTAAGGTCCCTACAAATTTTACCCTACTACCTAAATTTAGCTCTTTGATTAGTTTATCCAGTCCAGCTTTATATCCATCATCAGGCCCTGCGATCACAAAAGTGATGTCATTGCTCTCTTTACTCAGCTTGGCAAACGATTTAATCGCAAAGTCTATACCTTTTGATTTGTGGATTCGCCCAAGATAAAGTACCATTTTCCCGCTTATTTTATATTTTTCTTTAAATGCTCCTGCTCTCGGCAAATTCGTAAAGGATTGAATATTCATTCCATTATAGATAATTGAAACCTTTCTTCCGTCAGCCCCCATTTGTCTATCATAACCGGCTTCTTCCTTTGAAACTGCAATTATTTGGCTCGCATTTTTTAAGATTCGGTAACCAAAAGCAATATCATATATCCATTTTAATCCTTTTTTTGTTATTACTCTTGGCGTTGAGGCATGGGGTTGCAGAACATAAGGAATCCCCCCCTTTTTTGCGTAATGATAGGCAATTATATTTTGATACGAACGAAAATTGTGCATATGAATAACATCAAAATCCTCTATATTACTTTTTAACCATTTATTCATGCTTGGAGAAATCAAAAATAATTTGATATTGGCAATGCAATGAAAAGGGATGACTTTTACCCCTACTTCTTCAAGGGTTTTTGCATATTCCCTATCAAATTCAAAATCTGTAGTGATTATCGTAACTTCATGACCACGTTCAACTAATTGTTTTGAAAGATTGTAACAGACATTTACATCTCCACCTAGCTTCGGAGTGAAGTAAGGAATGACATGAAGAACCTTCATACCAGTTCCTCCAAAATCCTCTCAAACTCATCCGTGATGTTATCCCAGCTATACTTTTCAACAAATTTTCTTGCTTTTCTCCCCTCCTCCTCGATGCGGTTATCTTTGATTAGCTCAACTGCTTTTTTTAAAACATCTTCTGGTCTGTCCACGTATATAACTCCATTATCTTTGCCAAACTCCTTCATAATACCAGGGAGACTTGTTGCAATCACCGGCTTTCGCATCACCATGTACTCATACATCTTTATCGGCACTATGTTTTTCATAACTTCATTTTTATAGGCAGGAAGTAGACAGATATCTGAAGATGCTATAAATTTAGGAATGTTATCATAGGGTTGTTTTCCAGCTAGAATAATCTTGTCTTCCATGTTATATCTCTCCTTTATTCTTTGCAGATCTTTGAAAGCATCGCCATCACCAACAATTAAAAGTTTAATGGTATTATCCTTTATTTTAGACAATTCTATTGCAACCTCTTTCAGACCAGAGAAGTGGTAGAGCCAACCCATGAAAAATAAAACTATGTCATCATCCTTAATCCCATATTTTTCTCGTATTTCTTTACCATTTATTTCTGGATTAAATCTTTCAAGGTCTATACCTGCCCTAACCACGCATGTCTTTTCAGGATCCGCTCCCATGTTTATAGCATACTCTCTGAGTTTTTCATTGATCACGATCACTTTATCAGCATTTCTGAGAATCCTTTTTTCTATTATCCTTCCAACGGGTTGAAGAGGCTTAAATGGTATAAGAGTAGGATTAACATCATTCATATGATAAACTAGAGGAATATGGTTATGTCTAGCCAATCTCATCGCTAAATAGTTAGTTAGTATGGAGTGAGTAATAATTACATTTGGTGCAAATTCTTTTATTTGTTTTCTAATTTCACGATTATAAGTGAAAATCATCGAGAAATAATCCAAAATAGGGATTTTTAAAATCGGAGGTCTAATAACTGTAATACCAACATCTTTAAAAATCTTTGATACATTATGAAAAACCTGTCTTTTTGAGAATAGTTCTTTTTTCCCCTCTGTTCTCCACAAAATCTCATAATCAATAACTCTTATTTCATGCCCTCTTAATAGTAACCTCTCTGCCAAATGGTGCTGTTGCCCTGGATTTCGCTTAATCCAATCTGTATCTTGTGTAATGAGAATTCTCATTTTAGATTCCCTTTGAACTTCTCTATGGCGAAACTCATTGCGTGGACTAGGTAAAAATTAGACTCGCAACCTTCTACTTTTGTTAACCCGTCTATGATTGCATTTTTAAGATCGACCTGAGCTGGAACTATAGTTGAACCTCGGCCAATTTCGAAAGGTAGATGAGCATCACTTCCAGCAATAACCGGCTTGTTATAGTTAGCAGCTAAGTGAAGTGCTCTCCTGTTATCCCTTTTCTTTGATCGTGCATTAAAGACCTCTACTAAATCCACCTTATCAATGATCTCTTCCGGAAATTTATATTGTCTGTAAGGATGCGCCAGAACACTTAACCCTCCCTGTGATTTTATCTCTTCTATTACTTCTTCAAATTTGTTTGCAGTTATTTCGTCCTCTAAAAACAACCCTATAATATCACCATACTCGGTTCTTATCTCTGCTCCCACGATTACCTGAAAGTCCTCATCTTCATTAATTTTCAAAACCTCTATTCCTCCCTTTATTGTATTATGATCAGTAATTGCGACTCCATGTAATCCCTTCCTCTTTGCAACTTTTATAATTCTCTCCGGACTTAAAAATGAATCATAAGAGTATTTGGAGTGAATATGCAGATCAAACTTCATTTTCCTTCCTCTTTTATTGGCTTTCTAATAATAAACTTCCACATTTCTCCATCAAATAGATACCTTGCCGTCGCCATCATAAATCCAAATGTTGGACCGGGGTCTTCTAGCGAGAGAATATCGTAATTTGTTCTGAGTCTGCAAAACTCTCTCAGATTACCAACCTTATTCGGAGCACTCAGAAACCATAAAATATCTCCCGGTAGTAGCCACCGGCATTTAACACCTTCTTTGTAATCCATAACCGGTTCAATATCGCCTTCTGTTACTAATTTGTATAGTAGATACGGAAAGTCAACACCAGCTAATATCGATAGTTGCAGGGAACCCCAAAACCTCGGATTAACTTCCATCAATTTTGGTATACCATCTCTCGGATCCGTTCTGAACTCAACCATCGCCACTCCCTGCCAGTTAAGGCTTTTCAATAACTCAAATGCAATGTCTACAAGTTTTGGATTCTTTATAGTCTCTCTGAGAGTACTCGGACCACCAGAAACCGGATACGACCTGATTCTTCTTTGAACCGTGACTGCACGTGGCTCGGAATCGAAGTTAAATAGTGCATACACACCAACCTCATCCCCATGTGGGATATATTCCTGAACTAAAAATGAATCATAGACGGCATACACTTCCCTGGATTTGAGTTTCAGTTCTTCATAAGATTTGCATAACTCAACCCCTCTTGCACCAAAACCTTTTGCCGGCTTTATTATGACTGGGTATACTAAATTGTCTTTAATATCACCTATATCACTCAATTCGTTGATAAAATGTGTTTTTGGACAGGGGATATTATTCTCCATCGCAATCCTCAGCGTTTTCGCCTTATCTATTGCATTTATTAAAATATCATAATCTGGCAACGGCACTATTGTATGCTTGGAAAATTCTTTTTTGTGCTTAACAATTGGGATTACGGTATAATCTGTCATTGGAAAGATTACCTCGTATTCGTTATTAGATACCAATTCCTTCATATATTCCAGGAAGCGGTCTTGATTCTTCCTGGGAGAAGGATAAACAACACTATGCTTGCAATACTTTGAGAAAAAACCTGTTGCAAATCTCGTTTCTTCCCCGCCCGTTACTTCCAATCCTTGTCTCCCTAAAGAGCGTATAACCGCAAGAGAACTTCTCATCTGTGCATCAGTAACAAATACTTTTGGCTTATTCATCCTCCCAACCACTCTCTTACAGATGTGAACTCAAAGTCCTTTAGCAACTTTTTGAATTTTCTCTCCGTTGAACCTAACCGATAGTAATGATACCATTTTAATTCTTTTATTTTTGGCTGCTTCGGATCGAATTCCCATGGATGAATATAAAAGATTGCGGGCTTACCCATTCTATTAATCTTCTTCAAGGCGTGTTTAATAAACGAGTATGGAAAAAACCTCAGATAAAACCCTCCCGCTATTGGTATATTCTTATGCAGTATAGGAATTCTATAAACAGATAATGGGAACTCAAAAAAATCCTCTTCCGGATCATCTATCTTGATATTTGAGGATGAGATACGATAAGGATATAATGGCGCATCCGGCACGCCATACAAATGCGTTTTAGCCGGGAATATACTTGAATCGTATTTAAGCCCATTCTTTTTCAATATACCTATTGCCCATGAGGTTTCCTCGACAATACTAAACTGACAAGCCCTATGCCCTTTTACTTTTTCTTTGGTTATGTCTTCTAATATTTTTATGGATTTTAACAAATCCTCTTCGAATTCTGACGGCTTTTGCTTTCTAATCGATGTATGGCTGTATCCGTGTGTCCCGATTTCATGTCCTCTAACTTTAATTTCTTCTATTAACTCCGGGTAATGCTCTGCGACATATCCCACAACGAAAAAAGTCGCTTTGGTATTTGTTTCATCTAATATCTTCAAAATCTTCTGCGTGCTTTCAACAACTCTATCTTCGTAAGAATCCCACGTTGAGATGTCTGTGTCCATGTACCAGTCTTCAACGTCTATTGTTAAAATGTTTTTCCCCATCCGCACTCACTTTTAGAATTCGGCACTTCTTTCTATATTCTCCCAGTTCTCAACAAACCACTCATGCACTTTCTTCAAACCTTCCTTAAACTCCGTTTGTGGCTTGTAACCCAGAAGCTTCTTTGCCTTCTCGATAGAAGACAAAAGCCTTCTTTTGACATCCCACTCCCTTCTCTCCACATAAACGACTCCTGCTTCATTCCCGGTAAGTTCATTCACGATATTTGCTAACTCTATAACTTTATGTTCCTTACCAGAACCAAGGTTGATTGCTTCTCCGACTGCTTCCTCTTTAACTCCCATTGCCAACAAACCATTTATAATATCATCTACGTATGTCCAGTCTCTTGTTTCTGTTCCATCACCAGTTATCGGCAGTGGTTGTCCATTCATAGCCCAGTAGAAG